>Ga0118677_10006260_pt1 | contig 20265 bp, 17 predicted proteins | sample AliMusrvi5mmetaG_FD_86154 | JGI IMG/M metagenome (GOLD analysis project Ga0118677, IMG submission 86154)
GGATACCTGTCGATCATCTGCTTGGCATTCGGACAACTAACCCTGTGAATCTTAATTCCTTCCCGAATGGTGACGAATCCGAAGATATCATCTCCGAAGATCGGATTGCAGCAGGATGCAAGTTTGTAAATGACATTTTTAAGGTCGTTGTCGATAACCAGGTAATCATCCCCGGAATCAAAACTAAGCTCTTTAATTTCTGATGGTGCCAGAATCTCGGAAAGGCGGTCCTTGGGACTCTCCTCCTGAACGGTAATAATTCCCTTTATTTCGAGCGGATCAATCTTGCCAACCGAAATTTGGAAATAAAGATCAGTAGCAAGCTTCAGTTTGTAATGTTTAAGAATATCCCGGATCACCTGGTCGTTCAATTCAATTTTCCAGTTTTTGAATTTCCTGCGGAGAATCTCCCGTCCATTGTCGGCTTCATGCTTTTGCTCCTCGTTCAAGCTGGATTTGATGCGCGATTTTGCCTTGGAAGTAACTACAAAATCGAGCCAGTCGAGTTTGGGTTTCTGGTTGTTGGAGGTCTCGACGATCGGCTGATCACCATTTTTCAACCTGTATTTCAGGGTCACCAGTTTCCCGTTGACCTTTCCCCCAACGCAGTGATCGCCAATCTGCGAATGTATCTCGTAGGCGAAATCAAGCAGGGTCGCCCCTGCCCTGAGTTTAATTAGGTCGCCTTTCGGGGTAAATACAAAGATCTCATCGTCATAGATGTTGACCTTAAAATCCTCGATGAAATCGGCCGGACTCAGTTGCGGGTTTTCCAGGATCTCCCTGATATTCTTCAGCCATTCGTCCAGCTCTTTACCTCCGGCTTTTCCCTCTTTGTAGCGCCAATGGGAGGCCAGTCCGTTCTCGGCAACATCATCCATCCGACGGGTCCGGATCTGAACTTCCACCCACTTTTTATCCGGACCAAGCACGGTAGTATGCAGTGATTCATAGCCATTTGATTTTGGAAAAGTGATCCAGTCCCGCAATCGTTCAGGGTTGGAAAGGTATTCTTCGGTAACCACTGAGAACACCTGCCAGCATTCGGCTTTCTCGTTTTCTGGCTTTGAGTTGAGTATAACCCGAATTGCAAAAAGATCATAGACTTCATGAAAATCTACCTCCTGTTTCTTCATCTTGTTCCAGATGGAATAGATGGATTTGGTTCTGGCCTTCATTTCGAAATCGAACCCTCTGCTCTTCAGCTTTTTCTCGATAGGTTTCACGAAAGCAGAGACAAAATTGGCTCTTTCGACAGTGGTCTCCTGCAATTTATCGACGATATGGCTGAAATCTTCCGGATGAAGGTATTTCAGGGAAAGATCCAGCAATTCGGAATTGATTTTGTACAACCCAAGCCGGTGTGCAAGCGGAGCATAAAGGTGCCACGAATCTATGGAGATCCGTTGCTGCAAGGTGGCAGGCAAGCCATCCAAATGACGCATATCCTGCAATTGGTCCGCAATCTTGATCAATATCACCCTGACATCCCCCGAAAGGGCCATCATCAATCGCCTGAAATTTTCACTGTGTATGGCAATATTTTCAGTATTGAGCGAATTGATTTTGATGATGCCATCCAGAATTTCGGCTACCCCCGGTCTGTACTCCTTTTTTATTTCAGCAACTGAAAACTTTTGATCTTCCTTGTCAAATACATTGTGCAACAGACAAGCAATCAGTGAATCTGTCGAGAGCCCAAGTTCAAGCACGGCAATTCTGCCCACAGAAATGGAGTGGAGAAGTATCAACTCCCCATTTTCCCACTTGTTATCGCCCAAAATCAAAATAGCTTGATTCATGGCCGACTGCACCAAAGGCAAATCAGCATCCGGGATTTGGAAACGGCAATCTGCCATCAGCGTACTGTAACTCTCTTTGATACGTTCTATACCTGCTATTTCCATGATTTGCACTATTAACTTGTCAGTCAAAAAGAACTGCCTCTCCAAAAAAATCAGGCAGATGAAAATCCGGCTCTTCAGATGAAATCTCTTTCCAGGATAGGAAATGAGGTTTTCTGGTCAGATCACCGCATTTGTAAAAATTGGCCCAAAAGGTGCTGCCGGCCTTCAAACCAATGATATCCAGCGGAATGGCAACACCCAACTCCCAGTTAAATTCGGCTCCATCCTCCGGTATTTCACTGTTAACACCACCAAGAAATCTCAAAATCTGACTCATTTCCTCCGGTTTCAAGAATGCCCTGTCCGATTTGGTACCGCATGCCGAAAGACAAAAGCCTTGTGCATTGAATTCAAAATTTCGGTACACAACATCCTCATTTCCATTATTGGAATCATTTCCGACCCGTTCCCTGGAAAAAAAGAATTCGACACACGAATCCTCCCATACCGCTTCCTGGTCGGCCACGGCTTTGGCCCTGAAATAGTCATTCTTAACCTCAAAAAGCAGCCAGAGGTACAATTTTGAATAGCCACAAGTAACCTGAACCAAGGGTTTATAAGGGTAATCGGCCCAATTTATTTTATCCACAGGTACAGGAACACCGGACTGTATGAGTTTCTCACGGATCTCCTGATAATCTGATGACAACGATACTTCTAAAAAGGGTATGTTCAAAACAGGCATAAGCAAACTGTCCATGTTGGGAGTTTCTACAAATGAAAGAGTAATATTAATTCAAAATGGCATCAAAAAAAAATGCTATTTTTAGATTGTATTTATTGGTATTCGCTATGGTTCGAAAATGGGCTATCCGGTTTTCCTTGTTTCTGGTCTTCATAGGGCTGGCCTTTTTTCTATTTGTATTGTGGATTAACCTGGAAGTGACCAGAATCGGCAAACAGTACTCCTACGACTCAGCGAATGCCATCCCTCATAACCATTGTGCAGTAGTGCTGGGGACCAATAAATTTATCACCGCTGGTAAGGTCAATCTCTATTATACCTATCGCATTCAATCGGCTGTTCTTCTCTATAAAAACAAAAAAATCGATTATATCATTGTCAGCGGCGACAACAAACACAAAAGTTACAATGAACCGGTATCCATGTTCAACGATCTGGTTGAGGCGGGAATTCCCAAAGAGAGGATTGTGTTGGATTATGCCGGTTTCCGCACACTTGACTCCGTGGTTCGCTGCTTCATGGTATTTGGCCAGCACCAGTTCACCGTCATATCGCAACCATTTCACAACCACAGGGCTGTCTTTCTGGGAAGGGAAAGAGGTTTGGATGTTATTGCCTTCAATGCCGGAGATGTGAATGGCAGACCTTCCGTCAAAGTCATTCTAAGGGAAATCGGAGCCAGAGTCCTGCTTGCCTATGACCTCTTAACGGGGACACAGCCACACTTCCTGGGAGAACAGATCAAGATTCCGGACTGAATAGATTACAAATTAAAGATGAAGGGCTATTTAATAAAATTGGATATTAAATTTCCTTTATCATTTGCTTTCATTGGCAGGAACAATTTGTAATTCGTAATTCGTAATTTGTAATTTGTAATCGATTTTACATTTGGCCATGAACAAGACGCTGAAAGATATCAAAGAGGCAGAAGAGATGCTGCTTAGTGTTGGCACTTTGCTGATGAGCTCAGGTGCCAGTACGGGCAGGGTAAGAACCACTGTGAACCGGATCGCCGATGCATTGGGATACAACATTGAACTCCTGATCACCAACCGGTCGTTGATGCTGAAAGTGATCGACGAAGATACCGACCGTTTCATTGCCAGCCTGAAGCGAACCTCTCCCCACGGAGTGAATTTCAGGGTTGTCTCCGGTATCAGCCGGATGAGCTGGAAAGTTGTTGAAGAAAACTGGACAATTCCAAAAATCAACGCCGAAATAGACCGCCTCATTGCGCTGCCGCACTATCCAAGACTCATCATTTTATCCTCTGTTGCCCTTGCGGGAAGCTCATTTTGTGCCTTGTTCGGGGGGAAAGGGATCGAACTGGTAATAGCCTTTGTCGCTACTTTCTTCGGATTGTTTATCCGGCAGGAAGCAATGAAGAAACGATTCAACCCTTACGTCTCCATCTATTTTGCCTCTTTTGCCGCTTCATTGGTTTCAGGGCTCTCCCTTAAGCTGGGCATTGGAGGCTCCTCTGATCTGGCATTTGCCACTTCCGTCCTCTTTCTCGTACCCGGAGTTCCTTTAATCAACTCCTTTACCGACATGATTGACGGGAATATCCTCAACGGTATTGTCAGGGGTATTCACGGATTGATCATTGCTTTTGCCATCGCACTTGGATTGCTTTGTGCCAAATTTTTATTTAATATTTAACCAGATGGATATCGTAGCGCTATTGGTAAAAGGTTTCTGGGCAGGATTTGGGGCACTTGGATTCGCCATCCTGTTCAATGTACCCCAGCGGACCCTGCTCATGATCTGGTTGATGGGTGCCCTGGGCGGACTGACGAAGTTCATACTGCTAAGCTTTGAAGTAAACATTCTGCTCGCTTCGCTGGTGGGGGCCTCTCTTATCGGTGTACTCAGCGTATATGCGGCCCACAACAAACAGGCACCCCCGCTGGTATTTTCCATTCCATCCGTGATTCCGATGGTTCCCGGAGCATTTGCATACCGCATGATGCTTGGGTGCATGGAACTGGCAGGAACCACCGTTAACTCGCAAAACTACCTGAAGACCCTCGCCGAAACCACCAACAACGGCTTGAAGGCAATGTTTATCCTGGTCGCCCTATCGGCAGGTGTCGCTATACCCATGCTGGTGACCCGGAAGGATACCTTCAAGCGAATCAAGAGCAGCGAGGAAGCAGAATGAATAATTACAAATTACAAATAATGGATTATCTGATATTTGATCCACTTCAATTTTTAATCTGTAATTCGTAATTCGTAATCTTTATTCTTCTGTCACTTCAATGTATGCGCCGAAATGATGGTCCGCCAAGGGTGGCGTAATGGGTAAGAAGCCTTTTGCAATCTTCCCGGCTATGATCTCAAGTGGTTTGGCAAGCTCCTGCTTCCTGCAAAAATCAAAAAAATTGCCGCTCTTCGAATAGAAAATTTGTAGGAATCCGTTAGAACCCGGAGCAAGGTGCTTTCTCATTCTCAGTGCGATTGCGCCCATCGTAAATCGGCCATTGATCTCTACCAATGGTTGCAATTTTATTTTTCCGGTTTCAGTTTTGAAAACCAATGCATCTATGCCAATCCAACCTTCGTAAAGTGAACGGTAACCACTACTTTGTAAGGCCTTTTGCAGCAGATCAACTACATCAGAATGATGCTCATCCAAAAAATCATTCACTCCGGTTGATAAATGGACCCGATCGGTCAGAAAATTTCTTTGGTACCTACCCTTCCCGTCCGTCTCAAAAAATGTTCGTCCCATATAGCTTATCTCGCCGTTCCTGGAATAAAACTGGAAGGAAAGATCCACAACTTTATCCTGCCAGGGTTCGACAGTCACAAAACCTTGTTGCTTTAGCATACCGCTCAGCACTTCATTGTTCTTCACTTTCGAATCCGGGTTAGGGAACAGTAGCAATCCTCTGCCGGAAGAACTCCACGGGGACTTCACCACTGCACGTTCAGAAAGGTTGATTTGATGGTAGATCTCCTCATGGGTTGTGCAAATCACCGGAACAGTCGAAAGATCTGGCAGCCAGTTTGCAGTAGAATTCTCAATGATGTCGCTTAGCAATTGCATAGAGGTGACACGGCTGTACAAAGATTTGTGAGATGGATTCCAGCCGGCAATAGCAGAGGATCGGTAAGCCTCCAGGCAGACCGGAGCGACCTCCCTGAAGAGTTGAACTGTTGCTGGGCTCCATCCCCAGGGATAGAGCCATCCCTTTGGACGTCCCATCCAAACCGGATCAGCCAACACAGTATCCAGTTGAAAAACCTCTGGCAGTTGAAAGCCCAAAACCTTCAATTTCAATTCGAAATCTTCGCTGATGCGTCCCTGAACCAATACCTGGTCCTTCTCCTCTGCAAGCCAAATCGGCAAATAGCTCAGATCTGACTCAAAATTCCTGAGTCTGGAAGGTGCCGTATAATAAGGCGAACCATTGGCTATGGCGGTTTCACAGGTTGGATTGAAAAAGTAAATATCGGGAAGCATGGGTTAATTTGAAAATGAGGCAATTTGAAAATTTGCAAAATGGCACAAATCTCAAATCCAAAATTACTCTTTCGCCCCAATAATCTTGTTAATTTTACAAACCGAAATACAATTCAATTTCCTATGAAGACGCCAAAATTTTTGATTTGCAGTGATCCGCTCAACGATGAAGCGACAGAAATGATCCTTCACACCCACAAGCCCAGGTTTCTGGCTCAGGTCACGCCGATTGCCTTTGATGAAATCGGAGAAAGACCCGAAAAATTATTTGCAGATGCTTTGTATGTCAATACCGATGGGGTCATGGAGATCTACCGCATCGTTGTTGCCGATAGCTATGACCGGGTCGAGGAAGAGGAGATTCAGGATGAACTTTTTCCTGCTACCGACTACTTTTGTAAATATCTGCAATTGATGGAACAGGAAGAGGAAGTAGAACCCGGTTTTCCCGTGAAGGATTTTAATCCGGAACTTCCTGGACTAAAAATCCTCCATGCTCCGGATTTGTGGACTGTCGTTTACAATGGCCTTGTTGCTGAATTTGGTACTGAAGAGGAGATGGATGACTTCCTGGAAAGCGATCTGAATATTGAGACCGATTTATTAGACAAAGGAGTCATCAATCAGTTTGATTGACAGCCCTGCTTTTCTTTTTCAGGTAATATTGCGAAAGTGGAAATCCAATTACGGAAAGCAGGATAATCAGCGTTCCAAGGTAGAAGCCTGTGGTCATTCTTTCTGTCTCTCCGAAGATAAAGAAGGCCATGATAATCCCATATACCGGTTCCAGGTTAATGGTCAAGGTCACGGTGAAAGCAGACAGGTGCTTCATGATTTCAACCTGCTGCGTGTGGGCAAAGGCTGTGCAGACTGTTGCCAGGAGTACCAGATAAACCAAATCCATCACCGAAGGAATTGTTGAAGGCACCACAATTCCTCGTCCTGCTGCGGTAATATAAACTGAAAGAGCGGTCAATCCACCAATCATTTCATAAAAACTTATTTGCAGGGAGCTGTGTCTGGCAACCAACTTTTTGTTGAGGACCGTAAAAAGTCCAGCCAGGAATGCTGAAAGCAAGGCAACGGCAATACCGAGCGCAAAGTGCGTTTCAAATCTGAAAATCAGGTATAGACCAGCCATGATAATCAATCCAATCCATACTTCCAGATAATTAATTCTTTTCCTGTAGAAGAAAGGTTCCAAAAAGCTGGTAAACAGGGTCGTAGTGGCAAAGCAACCCAGGGTAACCGATACATTGGACAGTTTAATCGCCCCATAAAACGTTACCCAGTGCAGAGCAATGATGGTACCAACTCCCAAAAAACGAAACAGGGTCTGACGTGTAACCAAAAGTGACTCTTGTCTGAATTTCAGGAAGATAAATAAGGTAATGATGGCAATCAGCATGCGGTACCAAACCAATTCAAGTGCCGGCAATTCAATAAGTTTTCCCAAAATGGCTGTAAATCCATAGATCAGGACGACCAGATGCAGTTTTAGATAGGTAGTGAGCAGCCCTTTTTTCAAGAGAACCAATTTTTTCTTCAAAAATAACAACGTTTGAGATATATATTAACTTTGTCTGTACAATTATTGGGAAATGACAATGGGGTATGCCATTTTTCAGCGATGGGATGATGACAAAGGTCGGTTCCTTTTCGTGAAAAAAAGAGAATAGAAAAATACTAAACTATTAATATTCAGAACTTAACTACTACTTAGAATGGTATTGGACAGTATTGAAAATGCCGCACGTTACGCGCATTTGGGGGAAGGAATTGCCAAAGCACTGCTTTACATTCAAAACAATGATCTGACCGGAATCGACTCAGGCAAGTATGAATTAGAGGAGGAGCAGCTATTAATGAATGTATTTGAGTTTGAGAGCTCCAATACGGACGAATGCAGACTGGAAGGGCACAGACGCTACCTGGACCTGCAATACTGGGTCTCTGGATCCGAACTGATGGGGCATGAAATCCTGGATTCACAACCTGTACTTGAGCCTTACAATGTGAAGACGGATTGTGTTTTCTACAATTGTATTGCTTCCTATTCAAGGCTTTTACCGGGTATGTTCGTCATTTATTACCCAACTGATCTTCATACGGCCGTTGTTGATCCGCTCTCCAATTCCAGGGTGAAAAAAATTGTTTTCAAGATTCCCGTTGATGCATGATGCCTTTCAATTCCCTGCAAAGAGCTTCCAGTGAATCGATTTCAATCATTATCCCTGAATAACTTAGAATCCATCTCTTTTCATGTTGAACAGCGTAAATTTCCTTTAACTGGAAATCGGATGTGACAGCCGGGTGGCTCATGGTCTGAGATGCCATAGGGCCGACTGATAGAGAGGCATTGGGAACAGCTTCCTTTGTTATGACTTCAAAACCAATACGATCAAGTGCCTTGGTCGCCTTGATCAGCTCCTTACCGGAGGCGTTAAGATATACCTTGCCCTTTTTCTCTTTACGGATTCGAAAGTCACCTTTCTCTTTGTCAAAATAGAGATGTTGATTGTTGGGGAACAGCGCCTCAAGGGATCCGTTAGAAACTAACTCTTCGGGGATACCCTCAACGACCCGGTCGTCAAGCATGAGCCAGATACGGTCTGCAATGCTAAGGGCTGTATTCAGGTCGTGTGTCGAAAAAAGTATACATTTCCCTTGTTCAACGGCCAACTTATGCAATATCCCAACAATCTCATATTTGTTTGAAATGTCCAGAAAGGCAGTGGGTTCATCAAGAACCAGGATGGGTGTATCCTGTGCAAGGGCCCTGGCAACCATGGCCCGCTGACGCTCTCCATCCGATATCTTACCTACTTTCCGCTTTTCGTACCCGGAAAGTCCAACCTGGCAGATGGCATTTGTGATGAATTCCTTGTCTATTTCATTCAATTGACCCAGCCAGTTGGTATAAGGAAACCTGCCAAGTCCAACCAACTCACTGACAGATAGATTGGGTACGCGGACCATCTCGGTAGAGACAAAACTCAGCTCCTTTGCCAGTTCGGCCGAACTGTAGCTGGAAGAGGGACGGTGATGAATCAATATCTCGCCCGAGAGCGGTGGCTGAAACCCGGCAATCGTTTTCAAAAGTGTGCTCTTTCCGACACCATTGCCTCCTATCAGTGCCACCATCTCTCCTTTCAATGCCCGAAGTGTAAGACCGCTTTTAACGACAGTGGCAACTGTGGATCGCTCCGGATACCCGATGGACAGGTCTGAGCAAGCTATGAAAACATCCTCCCGCATATCAAAGTGATCCTAATTTTTTATTTTGCACAATAATCCAGATTACAATCGGAATGCCCAGCATCGAGGTTACAGAATTAATGGGCAACGTTGTTTCATAACCGGGAAGCTGGGATACCAGGTCTCCCACCAGCATGACCACTCCGCCGAGCAGCATGGTAACCGGGATCAATCTGCCATGAAGCGATGTATGAAAGAACTTTCTCGCGAGATGGGGAACGATGATCCCAACAAATCCGATGGGCCCGCAAAAGGCTGTAATACTCCCGGCCAGAACGGAGGTGGATGCAAATGTCAGCAGATAAGCCAGCCGGAGATTCATCCCCATGCTTCTGGCATAATTTTCTCCGAGTAAAAAAGCATCCAAAAATTTGGCGGAAAGCATGGCTACCAGTAATCCGGCCAAAACAGAGGGAATGAGCACCCACAACTGATCGCGGGTGGTACTGCCCAAACTTCCCATGGTCCAGACAATGAATGACTTCAGCGAGGATTCACTGCTGAAATATTGAAGAACGCTTACAAACGCAAGAATGGCACTCGAGATGAGAATACCAAGAATCAGAACCGTCATCAGGTCCCTTAGTCTGGAAGCGAGCAGAATTATCAAGAGCATCATACAGCCTGCTCCCAGCCAGGCAGCCAAAACGATTCCCCACGACCCAGCCACAGAGAAGAGAAGTGATCCCTTGAAAATCCAGCCAGCAGAAAGCACAAAAAGTGCGACACCGAGGCTTGCCCCGGAACTGATTCCCAGAATATCCGGTCCGGCAATAGGATTCCTGAAGATGGTCTGCATCTGAAGGCCTGCCACGGAAAGGGCCGCACCGGCAAACAGAGCTGTCAATGCCTTGGGTATCCTGAATTGAAAAAGGATAGAAGCAATTGACGGATCAGCAGAGGAGGGATGAAACAAAGTCGAAATGGATTGGGACAAAGATATGGCAACCGATCCCGACAGTAAATCCAGCACGAAAAACAGCGCAAGGACCACGGTCAGGAGAATCAATCCCAAGGCATCTCTTTTTTTAGATTTCATATTGAATATATAGCTCCTTCCAACGACGAATTTCACAAATTACACGAATAAAAAACACCTTATTCCTCTTACATTTCAACCTTTATAAACTCTTCAAACATTTCAAACATTATCTACTTCAGTTTCCGGTAATAATAAAAATCTTTCCCTGTTACATACTCAGGATGCAGAATAGCTACCAGGTCATCAAGAACCAAATCCGGATGAACGACGCCACTCTCCCAATAGTCATTCCCTCCATTGGCATTTGAACGCAGATTGTTGTTATAGACCCTCGATTTTTTTACCACAGGCAGTTCCGAAAACCGCTGGTCGAAAGACATTAATTCACTTAAACTGCTCACACTGCCGCAATTGATCCAGAAATCAGCCCTGGAAGCCCGGAGAAAGACCTCCTCCAGTGAGACAGGAAAAGCCTCTTTCGAAAGGTTCTCCTCCCATAAGAATTTCCCGCCTGCATCCTTAATCAACTCTGCCAGATTGGATTGACCGCCCGCCATCCACCAGGTATCTTTAAAGGGAAGCCCGGTCAGCACAGTGGGTTTGACTGTAACTCCCGCAACGGATGATTTGATATTGTTGTATCTGGTTTTTATATGATCGAAACAGGTGTCCGCTGTTGCTTCACTCCCGAAAAAAGCACCGAAAAATTTAATCCACTCCGCCTTGGCCAAAGGATTCTGTTCGAGATATTCACCCACCAAAACAACCGGAATCCCAAGATCATGCAGCTTGTTGATTTGTGCGCTGATTTCCGATCCTACGCCATAAGCGAATACAATGTCTGGTTTCAGCTGGATAATCTTTTCATAATTGAGCCCCCTCTCATTTCCAACTTCCAGGATGAGGTTTTCCTCAACCCCTTTTTTAACCTCAGCATTTGAAAGATAGGCAGTGCCCGATAACCCCACCACTGATGAGAGCTTTCCCAATGCATCCAAAAATCCAATATGGGTGGTTGAGAGACACACCACCCTTCTGACCGGTGTGACAACAATAAATTGTCCTTTTAGGGATTCTGGTATATTCTCCCCCTTTTTTACAAGAAAATAGTCAAACCGGATATCTTTTGATTTCTGCCATGGGTCTTTCACCGAAAGTTTCTTGTAGGATCCACAATCCTGAATAGCAAATCCGGTAGCCTCAACAGGATGCTTGACCAAGCCGGCCTTTCCAACCGTTTTACTGCTCTTCGGATCAGACAAGCAACCATACAAACAGCAAAAGCATAGGATAAAAACTACAATTCTCTCCTGTTTAAACATCTTAGATCAAGCAAATAGGTACCTTGTTACTAATTTTTCCGGATAACTTTAACCTTCATTACCTCCCTTTTTGTAAGTGTTTCAACTGCAACACAATACACTGCTGATTCCAATTGGGAACAGTTGAGTTCCATGGCAGTTGTGGTAAGCATCCTTTGAGTTTCGGAAATTTTACGCCCGATCATATCATAGAAAGTTACCCTACCAAACTCTTCTTTGCCTGAATTGACAAGGTAAAGCACATTCAAAGATGGATCTGTAGGATAATAAATTCTAAACTGTGTGGTTCCGCTCGGAATCGAATCAGGATTTGATTGGGCAAAAGTCGTACCACAACCATAAGCATTGATTAAAAGTGATGTTTTCATATTGATCTGCGGAACCCAATAAAAAGGCTCCCAGGTTCCGTTCAACAAACAATAAGCCTGGTTCATGTCGCTGCTGGTCCTGGGCACTGCGTGATAAACAGCCACTGTATCAGTGCTATTGTTGTAATTGATGTCATATCCGATAAAGTATTTACCAGTCACTTCAAGTGGCTGATCCAGTACAAAGAAATTCATCGCCTCAGCTTTCAGCGCATTGATTGGCATTTTGACGGATTTCAAAATAACTCCGGGAATACCAGTATTTTCATTGATCTTATAAATTTGAAATACCACTGTACTGTTGCTGTTGTTTGCCCCTGAAATTGCTTTGCCAAAACCAACCGAAAATGCTGCCAGGTTTGTTTTATCGGTTGTCTTGAATTCCTGTGCATAATTTGCAATTCTGAGACTATTATGACCGGAAACATAACCTCTTCCATTAATCACATTGGCTAATTCGTATTTTTCATCCGGTACTACATCCGAAAACTGGTCGCAGGTTGCATCCGATGCATACGGATCCATCGCCTCAATTTTGGATTCGCCGGTATTCGAGGGATCGAGCCAGGCTTTCAATTGCCGGTTGGTAATGGAAGAGTAATTCCATTGGTAAGCCATCATGGAGAAATAATCATCGGTCGAACGTTCACAGGTAGCTGTACCACCTGTCAGGGAACCAATTACCAGATTGGCATCGCTGAAGAGGGGCCCTCCCGAAGAACCGGCCTCGGTGGTTCCGATATCCCATTTTTTGATCCACCAAAAACCATTGGTTACATGCCCTACCGGACTGTAGGAAGCCATTCCGGGGGAATCAAAATCGATGGATACTTTTTTCACATCTCCTTTCGGATGATGAATGGCTCTTGTAGAGACAGGAATTGTTTTGCTGTGGTCCCATCCTGCAAAGTAGGGCCGGTATTCGGGAGGTGGCATCGTCTCCAGTTCCACCAGTGCAAAATCAAGTGAGTCGGAACGTGACCGTAGAATGGATCCCGTCAAGGTCTGATCAGCATATCCGTTTACACTGCTTCCAGTACCGCAGAACGGACTCTCGTAATTGAAGGAAAACACGGTTTGCTGCGCATCCGATGCAGTCAGCATACAATGGCCGGCTGTGATCAGATAAGGGGTTTTATCTCGTTTGGTGTTGTTGACCAGGGTGCCCGTACAGAGGTCAGTACCCGCAATAACCAGTTGCACAACCGCCTGTTTCTCTTTCAGCATCAATGCGGCATTCTGGCAATAAACATCCATGTTGCAGGTTCCAGCCTCACCGAGGGGACGCGTTCCGATGGCATTTTTGTAACCATGGTTGACTTTGGAGATGTGAATTTCGCCATGAACGGAAACGTTGGCTGGTTCGTTGTATTCCACAACAATTTCATCACAAGGCAATGGGTAAACAGGCATCATCCCTGATGACTGCTCATTGTTTGCGGTAAAGGCCCCCCTTAGTATTTGGTGATCTGTGGAATAGATAAAAATTGAGGCTCCGGTAGGAAGAATGGCCCGATCGAAGAGTATGCTCAACGAATAGGCACCTCCTGAACGGATGGCCACCCGCCAGATATTCATTCCGTCAGAATTGCTCCAGACTCCCGTATTTTGCGGACTTATATCAACATCAAAACTCTTGGCAAATTTCTGCTTTTTGTATTGGTTCTTGGATTGAAGTTCCTGACGCAACAAATCCGCGTTGTTAACTGGCGTCATTTCAATGACAGGAATCTGAATGTTCGCACTCTTGAGCCGCCCGAAAGATGCAGGCGAACCTCCATAGGCTACCTGACTTTCACAGTGATACGATACAATTAAGGTTAAAAAAAGGATAAGGGCCAGGATACGTTTCGCCATCTGCGATTGGTTTCTCCAAATATATAATTTATCGCTTAAAGTACCGCCCCCTCATTTTTTTTTAAAGCAATTGTCGGCAAAGTTCATAAAACAACTCCAGTCATAGCTGTTGATGGCATGCTTCCCAGGACGAATATGGTAACCGATGGTGCCCGTAACAGGGTGCTCCAATTCAGGAAAATCCTTTGCAGGAAAGCCTTTTTTACCAAGAAGTTCGTAAACCGGCGATGCGGCAACACACGACAAGAACTCACCTTTGGGATCTGACCAACGATCCTCCTCCGCACTGCAAACATACAATGGACGGGGTGCAATCAAGGCGAGCAACTCGTGCTGATCGACCGGCAAATTCTCCTCTTTTTCGTTGTATTTTCTGAAATTCAGGCAAAACCAATGGGGAAAAGAATTGTTGATTCTGCCCACTGTCTCTCCATAAATCCGTTTAGACAAGGCAGCACCTGCACAACCAGATTCATTGGAGATCACCATGGCAAACCGCGGATCATTGGCACCAGCCCATAAGGCAGCTTTCCCCAACCTGGAGTGGCCCAGCACCATCACCTTTTTACCATCAACCCCCTTTGCGTTTTCGAGATAATCCATCACCCTCGAAAGTCCCCAGGCCCATGCAGCAATATTGCCCCAGGAGGAGCTGTCCCGTTTCTCGCTGAAAAGCCGCATGACCCCATTGTGAAATCCATCGTTGTAATCGGGATCTACATCTCCATAATATAGTGTTGCAACACCATAACCCCGAGCTATAATCTCTTCAACAGGCCAGGCGGAAGAATTGCTTCCTCTCAGCGATTCATTGGAACGGTTGGCTGTGATCCCCGAGGAGGCACTGTTTTCTACCCAGGAAGAGGTGACCGCTATGCCGGGATCCTTCGCAACGGTGTGGTTCCCGCTGAAATTATAGGAAAGGAACACCGGAGCCTTTTTTGTGGACTTCGGGAGATAAATCAAAAGGTTCAACAATACTTCCTCCCCGTTCTTCTGCAACTTTAACTGAACCTCCCGCCTTATCGCCAATCCATTGCATGCCTGATCGTTCTCGGAGAGCAATTTGGAAGTTATTGCGACTTTCCCGGCAGGGGTGATTCCATAGACCTCTTTTTTGAACAATTCAAGTAGCTCAGTTCTCCGCTGTTCCCAATCCTTTTGGTTTTTTACAACGGTTCCATTGTTGAAGATCAAAGGGTCAGCCAGCGTGTAGGCCGGCATTTTCGACTCATCGTAATTGGCCACAAAGCCCTGACCGAACAGGTTAGCCGAGAGGAGGAAAAGCAGGATTAGTGAGATAATTGGTTTCATAGTAGTAAAAAGTACTTAGAGTACTTCAAATACTTAAAATACTTAAAGTGAGTGAAGAATCTAAAGTTTAAGAAATCCTAAAGAATAAAAAATATTTAAATGCCATTGAACTGCAGAATCTTCGGAGTCCCAACTCCAAGTACTCTAAGTATTCTAAGTATTCTAAGTACTTGAAGTACTTCTTACTCTGTCACATCGTACACCCTTGGCTCTACCTCTCCCCTGGCAACCATCAGGGCATTCATGGCGAGGGCCTTGAGTTCATCCTGTCCCGCATAGACCGATACGGGAGCGATAAACTCAACACGTTCGCGTATCAGAGACATCAATCTCCTGTCAAAAGCGATCCCCCCGGTGATCAGGATGCCATCAATTTTCCCTTTTAGTACTGTTGCCATCTCTCCAATGTATTTTGAGATCTGGTAAGCCATGGCGGCATGGTAAAAAGTAGCTTTCTCATCCCCCCGCTTTACTGCAAGTTCGACTTCCCGTGCATCATTGGTGCCAAGATAGGCTACAAAGCCACCATTACCGGAAATCATGGACATGACTTCCTGGTAATTATACTGACCACTGAAACAAAGTTTGACAAGGTCGCCTACGGGCAGGGAGCCACTTCGTTCGGGAGAAAATGGACCTTCACCGTCGAGGGCATTGTTGACATCCACGACCCTGCCATGTTGGTGAACGCCTACAGAGATGCCACCTCCCAGATGAACCACGATCAGGTCAAGCTCCTCATAGGGCTTTCCAACCTTCATTGCATGCTGACGGGCGACTGCTTTCTGATTCAAAGCATGAAAAATAGAACGTCTTGCAAACAACGGATGACCGGAAACACGAGCAATACCGTCCATCTCATCGGTTACAACAGGATCAGCGATCAGCGCCAGCATCCCCGGATGCTCCTGCGCAATATCATACGCGATCATGGACCCCAGGTTTGAAGCATGGATACCCATGACTCCTTCCCTGCAATGCTGAACCATCAAGGCATTGACCAGGTAAACACCGGATTCGAGCGGATAGGTCAATCCTCCGCGTCCAATCACCACATGGATTTCATCAAGTGATAGACCTTCCATCTCCAGCTGATGCAGGATATTCTTTCTCCGGAAGGCGTACTGGTCGGAGATGGATGGGCAAGCAGCAAGATCATCGACCGAGTGATGAAGTGTCTTGAGGTAAATGCAGATGGCATTTTCATAAATGGCAATCTTGGTGGTTGTCGAACCAGGGTTAATCACCAATATCCTTACAAGATCTGAATAATCCATAAATATCATTTTTAGAAAAAGAATAAGTGCCTGAGATTACCAAAAGCAAAAATGCAACTATTCTTAAGAAACAAGGGCAGCAAGAGCTATAGAATATTGTTTGGTCAAAATTGAATCTCCCCGGGAGGTCAAAACTACGGGTACTTTGGCTCCCACGAGCATGGCAGCAGATTCGGCTCTGGCCATCTTCATGTTGGTTTTGTAAAAAACATTTCCGGTATCCAGGTTGGGAAACAGCAGACAATCAGCATCACCGGCTACCTCTCCCTTGATCCCTTTAATTTCGGCCGCTTCCTTGTCAATGGCAATATCCAGGGCGAGCGGTCCGTCAATGCGACAACCGGTTATCTGCCCCCTTTCACCCATTTTAGAGAGAAAAGCTGCATCTTTTGAGGATTCAAGCTGCAACAGCAATTGCTCACTTGGTGCAATGACCGCAACTTTAGGATTCGGAATTCCCAGTGCTGTAGCAGTTTTGACCATGTACCGGATGAGTTGCACTTTCTGTCCGAGATCCGGCTGTGGCAAAACAGCCACATCGCTTACAATCAATAGCTTGTAGTAGTTCGGATTCTGGATAACCGTCACGTGGCTCAGGATATTGCCCGGGTCCATAACACCCTTCTCCTTGTCGAGAATGGCCTTGATAAATTTATCCGTCGGGATCAGACCTTTCATCAGAATATCTCCCTGACCTTCTCTGACCATCTGAACAGCGAGGGAAGCGGCTAATCTTTCATCAGGCTGGTGAATAATATGAAACAGCGAAGCATCCAACTTCTCCTCAAGACAAATTTCGCTGATTTTATTTTCATCCCCAATGAGCACAGCTTGAATCAAACCACCGGAAACGGCATTGTAGGCAGCAGATACAGAGTGATTGTCGTTGGCGCTTACCACCACCAATGTTCGCTTGGGGCGTTGAAGAACCGCAGAAAAAAGATCATCCAAATTCTTTATCATCCGTGTCAGTTTTAAATCCTGTGTTCCGGAAGGAAGCTGATTGAAAAGTCAAACATTCTGAACGAAAGAAACAATGCTGCTGAGCTATTTTTGCGACTCCCCTTGCCATTCCTGCGTTGGGTTCAATCTTCCTGTCAAATCTTCCATGTTCCGTAAAGGTCACAAAGTTAATACACAAAGAGGGATAAAAGAATTTGTCAAGAATTTATTTTGTCCTGGAAGGAATGATGAAATTACAAATTTCTTAATTCCTGTTTTCCTCAATAATCCTCTTCGTATCAATGGCAATCATCAACTCCTCATTGGTTGGAACCACCATCACTTTAACACGGCAATCTTTTTTGCTGATAATGGTTTCCTTGCCCCTCAACCCGGCATTGATTTTTTCATCGATTTCAATTCCGAGGAATTCAAGTCCCTCGCATATACCACTTCTGTTGGTATCCGAATTCTCCCCTACTCCACCGGTAAAGATCAGCAAATCAACTCCTCCCATTGCGGCAGCATAGGATCCGATGTATTTTTTCACCCGATAATCGAACATCTTGATAGCAAGCAGACAGCGTTCATCCCCTTTTGTGGCAGCATCCCGGATTTCACGCATATCGGATGATGAACCACTGATGCCAAGCAAACCGGAATGTTTATTGAAAAGGGTTGATGCCGATTTTGTCCCTATTTTCTCCTTATCCATGATGTAGGTAACCGCCCCCATGTCTACATCTCCCGAGCGGGTTCCCATAATCAATCCCTCGAGAGGTGTAAATCCCATCGAAGTATCTACTGAAATACCACCCTTGATGGCACAAACTGATGCTCCGTTTCCAAGATGGCAAGTGATAATTTTCAGTCTCCTGGAATCTTCTCCCAATATTTCACAGGCACGTGCCGAAACGTACCGATGGCTCGTACCATGGAACCCATAGCGGCGAATGCCGTATTTTTTGTAAAGCGCATAAGGAATGGCGTACATGTAGGCATGCTTGGGCATTGTAGTATGAAATGCCGTATCAAAAACAGCAACCTGTGGAATGGAGGGAATCAGTGCCCTAATCCCATAGATCCCCTTTAGATTCGGTGGATTGTGAAGTGGCGCCAGTTCTGTATATTTTTCGAGTGCCGCTATTACCTCTTCGTTCACCAGTTTGCTTTCAGTAAAAAGTTCACCGCCATGTACAACCCTGTGACCAACCGCACTGATCTCTTCAAGGCGCTTAACACAACCGTGTTTTGGACTTGAGAGAACGCCAAGGATGTACTCTATACCGATTTTATGGTCCATGATCTCTCCCTCAAACAAAACCAACTGACCATCCTCCTTTTCGTGTTTCAAAAAAGAGCCTTTCATGCCAATCTTCTCAACAATTCCCTTGGCTATGAGTGCATTTCTTTCAAGGGAAAAAAATTGATACTTGATAGAAGAACTACCACAATTGAGAACTAATATTTTCATATTTGTTTAAAATTTGTTTTTTTAATGATTGAACGAAATCGGAAATCGGAGATGTGAAACAAATCCAATCAGTTTCAGCTTGACCTGACATAGCGGAATGGAGATGACATTCAACGATGATGTTAGATTCTTTCCGATGTAAGGGGGGTAGATCCTATGATGTCACCCCGACTGTCATATTTATAAAATCCCCAGCAAACGTGCTTTCCGTATCTTTTGGCCCTGTTGAGCTTTTTAATGACCGGAGAAGCCATGTACATGGGATCCCCGAATTCCGAATAGAGGTTTTCCATCCAACGATTGATTTTATCTATTCCAAGAATATCAGCCAGTTCAAAAGGTCCAAAACGCATACCAAACCCAATTTTCCAAACCGTATCAATGTCGTTCAGGGAGCCTACCCCTTCCATTAAAACTTCGCAGGCTTCATTGAGCAGGGCAGTGTACAAACGGATAGAGATCAGCCCTGCCGACTCTTCAACAGGAATAGCCTGTCTGTTAACCAGTTTGACAAAAGCCAGTACTCTTTCGTAGACCGCATCCGAAGTATAAAGCCCTTTGACAACTTCACATATCTTGGCTTCAGGCGATTGTACAAAAAAATGCAAACTGACGCATCTATCCCGGTGTTTCAGTTCGGAAGCGAGTTCAGTGATGATAATGGTCGTCGAATTGGTCGCAATAATGCAATCCGGACTAACCGCTTGTTCAACCTTTCTGAAGACCTCCTTCCTTTCGGTAATTTTCCTGGCACTCGATTCTGCCCGGATGGCCTCAATAACGAAATCACACTCTTTCAGATCATTGTAATCCAAACTGCCCTTGATTCGAGAGAGCACAAGTTTTTTTTCACTCTGGGTCATACCCCAGTTTTCGATGCGCCTGTCCAGTACTTTACCCAACTGCTCATAGGCAAACTCAATTTTATGCTGTGTCAGCTCAATAAAGATCACTTCTATACCATAGGTGCTTGCGATCCTGGCGATGTTTTGACCATCCTTTCCACAACCAACAATACCAATTTTTGAAAAGAGGGTATGTTGCTGCTGCTTTTTGCTCAAGCCAAAATCCTCAATTTTCTCGATAATCAAATTTTCCATGGAATTTTCACAAATATTTTAGTTTCTATATATCCTATTTCGAAGGGTGAAAATTAAAGGTTAAAGGTTAACCTTTTGCCTTTACTTTCTCTCCCGCCTGATTGGCCGTTATCGCCACCATATTCACGATATCACTCACGGAACAACCCCGTGAAAGATCATTGATAGGGGCCGCCATTCCTTGCAATACTGGGCCGATAGCCTCAGCACCTGCGAGTCGCTGGACCAGTTTATAGCCAATATTACCGGATTCAAGTCCAGGAAAAACTAACACATTGGCCCTCCCTGCCACTTTGCTTCCAGG
>Ga0118677_10006261_pt1 | contig 20260 bp, 22 predicted proteins | sample AliMusrvi5mmetaG_FD_86154 | JGI IMG/M metagenome (GOLD analysis project Ga0118677, IMG submission 86154)
TTGCGTAGACCCTATCCACCTCGATGTAAATACACACATGTCCTTACAGTAGACCCGATAACTATTAGAGAGCACATCAGGCGTCGCCGTCTCCAACTTCGCATTCTTCAAAATGAACTAGCAAAGCAATTGGGTGTGCATCTTGGAACCATTCGTAATTGGGAACAAGGCAATCAGGCAACGAATCATTGCTTGGCTGGGCTACGATCCAAGACTCCGGAGAGTAACCAGCGAGACACTTTGACGCGCGGATTGGAGACCAAACAAAATTGACGGCGAAGGCCAGACATGTATACGATTCAGCCATGAAAAGCTACTGACCAGACCCACTTTGTTGAGCCAGTGCATGTGTTAGTCTGAAGCTTGGGTTGATGTTACATTTGGGTTTGGTTTTTGTCCATCTCCGACGAAGGGAGGGCGTAGCCCGACCGCAGACGGAGATGGACTTTGTTTGGCTGCAAACTGCGTGGGGCTCTGGTAGCCCAACTTACTATGCGGTCGCCGTTGATTGTACTCCTGCCGATAGTCTTCCACGACCACCCGTGCTTCTGTCAGTGTCCACAACTGTTCCCGATTCAAACATTCATCGCGGAACCGACCGTGAAAACTCTCCACAAAGCCGTTCTGCCACGGGCTGCCCGGATCAATGTAGAGTGTCTTGATTTGGTGCTCCTTCAGCCACTGCTGCACCGCTTGGGCAATGAACTCGGGCCCATTGTCCGAGCGCAGATGCGCTGGCGCACCATGCTCTGCAATCGCTTTCGCCAACCATTCGAGGACATCGGTTGCTTTCAAGGCTCGATCCGCCCGCAACACATGGCATTCCCGAGTGTATTCATCGAGAATCGTCAACATGCGCAAGGCACCCCCTCGCAGCGTCGCATCCGCAATGAAGTCCCACGTCCAGACATGACCACGATGGTCTGCCTTCACAGGCCAGCCCGTCGAGACGCCACGGCGAACGACCTTGCGCTTCGTCGGTGGAACCCGCAAGCCTTCCGCACGCCGTAACCGTTGAATCTGACGCTTACCCACCGCCCAACCTTCCTGGCGGAGTAAGGCCGCAATCCGCCGATAGCCGTACCGGGGCTGTTGTTCTGACAACTCCCGCAATCGCTGGCACAGTTGTTCTGGTCGGGAAGTGAGTGGCCGCCCACAATACCAATAGGTGGAGCGGGCTAAGTGGAGAATCCGACAGGCGGCGCGCCCGGAACAAAGCTGGGCCGCAACCACACGCTGCGCCAGATCTCGCCGATGCCCCGGGCTTAGAGTTTTTTTTCGCATACGAACTCCAACACCCGATTCTTCAACAGCGCTTCGGCGAGCATCTTCTTGAGCTCGCTGTTCTCCCGCTCCAACTCCTTGAGCCGCCGAGCGTCGTTGACTTCCATTTGCCCAAACTGCCGCTTCCAGCGATGGAAGCTGACCTCCGAGATGTTATGTTCGCGACAGACATCCAAGACCGCTTGGCCACTGTCCACCGCTCGTAAGATCCGAATCTTGTCTTCCGTGGTATACCGCTTGCCTTTCATTCTGGGTCCTTTCTCGATCCCCCAGACTAACACCACAGGTGGCTCGAAAAAGCGAGGTCACGTCATTATGCTGGATCAAGAACGAGAAACTCGTCGTCTGGCTGCCGGTCAGACAGATTCTGCTGCTATTGCCAGGGTCGCTAAATTTGTTGAGAAGAACTTTTGGGCAATCAGCATTGGCCTCCTTCGTTTCGACGCCTTTGGACGGCTTGGCTTCGTGTCTCGCATTGGTTTTGAACCCGAGCCAAACACCGAGGATGCTCTCAACCGCCGTTACGAAGAAATCGCACCCATGATTGAGAACATTGTACGCCGCACTCTTCCGTGGCTACTTTCACGGGAAATCAGTCAAACGCAACTTCCGCTATGAGTTTGTCTGCTGCTCCCGCTTGGCTTACGCTCACGGCTGCATTGCCAACCTAAATCACAGCAAATAAAAAAAAGGCCGTTAAGCCGTCGGCGCAGAATGAATTGGGGTGCAATACACCCCAATCATTCCCACAGCCCGGTGCGAGTCGACCGCCGGGCATTCAACTCGCTCTCCACTTCGCTACCCCGGCGGAAAAAGCAGGATCGCAAAAACGCTCATCAAGTTTTTACCAGTGCAGCCGGCGCAACTTTTCAGTCCGTTCCTCGGCGGCGCTTCATTCGAGCTGCTTGCCGCTGCAATGGGCTGGAAGGTGGCCGGCACTGACGCCTCACCTGATGTCGTCGCTTTCTGGCGGACGCTTTTGAAAAGCCCAGAGGAGTTGGCAGATGCCGTACAGCAACACTACCCTCCGTCACGGGAAGATTTCTGCGCACTCCAGCAGAAGAAATTTACAAACGATTTCGATAAAGCAGTGGCGCTTTTTGTCTGCAATCGCTCCAGTTTCGGTGGCTCAACCTACAGTGGCGGCTACTGTCTGGGGCGCTTCACTCAAGCATCGATCAACCGGCTTCGCACTTTCACTGCACCAAATCTGGATGTGAAATCCGCTCAAGATTTTCGAGTGTCAATTCCACAGCATCCAAACGACTACCTTTATTTGGATCCGCCTTACCCCGGAGTTAATGGCTGCCTGTATGGGCGGGGCGGCGCATTACACAAAGCGTTTGATCTGCGGGCGCACGAGGACTTGCGAGATTTGCTCAAAGGCAGGGAGGGCGTGATGCTGTCGTACCCAGATCTTCCAGAGATCCATAGGTGGTATCGCAACTGGACTTTCGTGACGATTCAATTCAGTTGGGGAATCGGCCTCCAAAAGCTGGGACGAGAGCTGTTGATTCTGTCGCCGGATCTGGCAGCGCTGGTGCAAAACTCCACTGAATGACCCCGGCGGGGGTTCCAATGGGTCCCATCCAGCGACCTCGGGGGTGGCCCTAGTCAACTTGCAGCCGGCGGGGGTTCCCTGGCGGCACTAGCGGCTGGGGATTTTTTGCTGATTCCGGAGTGGCGAAATGCTCAAAATCTCGTCCAAATCCCTCTTTGGCTTGGTGGGTGCCAGTAACCCTTAATAACAGCCCCAAAGTGCCGCAACAGTCATTTGCCTAACGATGGTGATGGCGATTAGGGTGGCCGGTGGCGGCGGGAATTGCTAGGAATGCACCATGAGCAAGCAGGCTGATGTATCTGTCGACCAGAACCGACCGTTCCCAAACCGCACCGAGTGGAACCCTATCGGCAAGCATTACGTCTTAATCCCGCAAGCTTCACCACAAAGCCAATTGAGCCGATGGAAGGATATTGCCCAAAGCGATAAATCCGTTCTGATTACTGGCGAAACGGGAACCGGTAAGGAGGAATTGGCAAACCTACTGGTTGCAAATAGCCCTCGTGGCTACAAAAACTTTCACGCCATCAATTGCGCCGCTTTGGAAGGCACCTTGTTTCAAAGTGAACTATTCGGCCATGTAAAAGGTTCGTATACCGGCGCCACCACTGACAATCCGGGAAGGCTTGCCGCTCTAGATAAAGGGACGATTCAGCTAGATGAGATCGGTGAGCTTCCACTCCACGATCAGGCAAGGCTGCTTCGGTTTATTCAGACAGGGGAAATTGAACGGGTGGGCGAAAATCGTCCCCGGCGTGTCGATGTGCGGGTCATCGCCACGACCAATGCCAACGTGGACGATCCAAACGTATTTCGGTCCGACCTTAAACACCGGTTTGAGTACCATTTGTCAGTACCCCCTCTGCGGGAGCGACCAAGAGACATAATCCTTGCGCTATGCCTGTTTCTTTGGCCGTACACGACTTTTACAGCCATTGACCTCAACCTCTTGCTGAACATTCTCAGTCACGAATGGCCCGGTAATCTCAGGGACTTGAGCATATTCTGTAACCGAACCCTCGAACTCGCCAGATTTCAAAAAGAACGCAGCAAAGATCCAACGGATTTTGTACTCCGTGTCTTAAATGGATTTGAGTTGCCTTTCGAGCGAACTTCGAAAATTTCGAATGTCCTGCCCACTTATCTGCAAGGAGCGTACAGGCTTGCCGATACCGAAGGGACGTCGGACTTTATTTCGGATGCACACATTGGCAATTTCAATAAGCTTGTTGCAGAGCTGATCGATCGTCCATCACCCTCTCCTTTGCATCCTCGTTCTATTCCGCTTCGAGCCTTTGAGGATCCTTTAGCACTGCCGGAATGTTATGATGTTTCAAGATTTACTGAGATTTGCTTGGGACTCCGTAAGACGTCCATTTATAAAAAGCCGAGAAATTTGGTCGATGCTCTTTTGCAAATACGCCACCTTGCATCGATGCCACCGGAAGTAGTTGAAGTGATCAAGAAAAATGAAGCCAAGAAGTGGGAAGACGGCACACCCATTGGATTAAATTCTGTTCTCGCCTGGCTCACTACCTGTTCTGATCTCATCCCGAAGTATGGCAAACCGCCGGTGCCGTCAGTCCCATGTTCAACCGAGCTACTTGATCAACTCAAACTCAAACCGGATGTGCGACGAATGTTCGAGTTACGGGTTCGAGGTCTAACATTTAGAGACATCGCCAAAGAGTTACATGTATCAGTTGGGAAAGTTGAAGCAGATTTACAACCCCATAAGCAGCTAATTGAGCAACTCAAATTGAAAGTCAAAGCTTTCAATTCCGATTCGCCAACCAAGTCGTAGCACAGTTTCTTTTCAGATTTCCGGACAAATCCAACGCTGATTTGCTCCGGACAGAATCACCGACTTTCCGGACAGCCTAATTCTGCTCTGCGCAACCCCATTGCCATGTGCCATTTGCGACTCAGGCTGAATCTGTCCGGTTCCATTTAGCCTCGTATACACTCTGACAATTGTTTGTCCGGTGTGAGAGCGACTGTCCGGGGTATGTATTTTTTCTCCCTGTAACCCATTAGCCCTCCACTAAGTGCGTAGCGTTCGCATTTCTCCATTCGGTGTCCGGCATCACCCCTGCGCTTAGGGCTTGCCATGAATACAACAACTAGCGACGCACAGAATGACCGAAACAAAAACACAAAGCCGAAACAGAGCAAGCTGCTCAAGTTTGATCGCCGCAACGCCAAGACTGGACCTGATGTCTACACATTGTCTTTGCCTGGTTCGGAATACGCTGCTGCCATCCAGGCTTTGAAGTTGCGTGGCATTGACCCTGGTTATCGTCGTCCCTCTGCTGGCCCCAAAAAAAACAAGTGCATTGAATCGCCAGTCGAAGATCAAGAATTGGAGCCAGCGCAAACCGCTCTGTTAGCGGCGGTCAAAGCTGCTGGGAACAAGAAAGTTGAGATGCTACCGCTTGCTGACATCAAAATTGACGAGTCAGTCAGCGTGCGTGCGAATGCCTTGGACTTGGATCATGTGGCTCAGCTCGGGGAGTCCATCGACGAACTTCCGCCCGTTTCGATCTTCCTAGTTGACCAGAGCAAGGTGCTGGCGGATGGACTGCACACTTTCCATGTGTTTGCCGCTGCAGGGCGCACCGAGATCCCGTCAATAGTGGTCGGCACTGGCACCATTGCCGATGCGCAAGACTTTTCGGATCTCGCAAATCTCCGCCACGGCTTGAAATTGACAAAAGCGCAGCGTCAAGCAGTTGCCCGACGCTTGCACGAGCGTCACCCGAAGTGGAGTGCCCGCCAAGTCAGCCGATTGATGGGAATTGCTCATACCACCGTTTCTGCCTACTGGAACGGCGTTCCTCGCATCAACAAGGCTCCGTCCGCCACACCCAGCTCGACCGAAGCGCCAAGCTCAGTGCAGGAGCCGGTCGTTGCGGTGCCGCTGGAGCCGCAATCGATAGCTCCTAGTGCTGGCAACATGCACCAGCAACAGCAATGCACCTGCCCGAAGTGTGGCTTCAAGTTCACTCCTGAAGTTCTCAAGGAGGCTGCCTAAATGACTACATACGAGAAAGAACTCAAAGCCCTTTGGCAGGCGCATCTCAAGCCTCGCCGCTTCAATGCTCCGACCGTGATCTCGCTCTTCGCTGGCTGCGGCGGAAGCTCGCTCGGATACTCGGCCGCAGGCTTCCGAGAGGTTTTGGCTGTGGAGTATGACGCTACCGCTGTGGAAAGTTTCTTAGCGAATTTTCCCGAGGTTCCAATCTGGGGAGATGACATCGGCTTGTTGTCGGTCGACGAGGCACTCAGCATCGCTCAATTGAAGCGTGGCGAGCTTAACCTACTCGATTTTTCACCGCCATGCCAAGCGGATAGCCGGGCTGGCAATCAGGACTTGAACGATCCTCGCAGTCGGCTTTGGAAAGAAGCGACTCGCTTGCTGGAGGGGATGAAACCGAAACACTTCGTGATGGAGGCGGTGCCTGGATTGATTTCCCCCAAATTGCGTCCGAAATTGGATGCGCAACTGGAGACCTTTCACAAGTGTGGTTACCAAGTTGTGTGGGCAACGCTTTGCGCCGCTGACTTTGGGGTGCCGCAAAAGCGTCGCCGGGTCATCTTCCATGGCGTCCGCAACGATCTCAACATCGTACCGCTTTTGCCGAGTGGGCACGGCCGGCACCGGACTGTGGCTGATGCATGGGCGGGACTTCCTCCGTTCCAGTATCGCAGCACAACAAAGGGACAATTGGCAACACTTGTCACTCAAATCAAGCCGGGGCGGACAGGCCGAGATACGAATTTAAAAGGAAACTATTTTTCGACCAAGCGGCTCGCCTGGGAAAAGCCGGCCTTTACAGTTTGCGCACAAGTTTCAACTTATGGAGGGCTTTTTCTCCACCCCGATCTGGACAAGGGCATCTCGGTGGCTGAGGTCGCCCGACTCCAGTCGTTTCCCGATGAATTTCAAATCTGCGGGCGCAAGTGGGACGAGCGCTGGCAGCAGATTGGCAATGCGGTTCCGCCACTGCTTGCAAAGGCTATCGGCGAAGTTGTCATGCGCCAGTGCCTCGACTCAGTGACTGCCGACATCAGCTCCGTCGATTGCACCATTGCACCGGATGAGCAACCCAAACAGTTCCCGCTCCAATCGATCGATGGCCGGAACAACCTACGGAATACTGAAAGCGGTCGGTACGAAATTATTGACGGCAACTGCCTTGATCACATTCCGAAGCTTCCCGACCACTCCATCGCCGCTTGTATCACCTCGCCGCCTTATGCCATGCAGCGCAAAAAACTGTACGGCGGCATTCACAAAAGTGAATACCCGGCTTGGACAGTCCGATGGATGCAGGCGTCACAATCAACACACGCTACGCCGCCGAGCGAACAGCAATTGGCGGCTTAACCACAGGAGCAATTATGCGCAACCAAACAAACAATCTGAAAAAGTCGCCAAACGAAAAACAAAAGCCACGGCTCCACCACTGCAAGCATCCAGCAGCGGCGACCGGGCAAGGAGAAAAACAAATGACCACGCACAAAGTGACCGGTACGAAGGAATGGGCGGAACGCAACATCAACTGCTTGAGCGGATGCTCGCACGATTGCTGGTACTGCTACGCCAAGCAGATGGCAATCCTCTACAAGCGCAAGACCCCGGCGACTTGGAAAAACGAGGAACCCGTCGGGATCAAAAACGCCGGGGGAAAGCCCTGCCGGGTCATGTTCCCGACGACGCATGACATTACGCCGGACACATTGCATCTCTGCACTGAGCAGATTCGCAACATCCTGGCCGGCGGACACGAGATCCTCATCGTCTCCAAGCCGCACCTCGACTGTATCGGTGCCATCTGCGACGGGCTCACGAACTGGAAGGACAAAATCCTGTTTCGTTTCACAATTGGCTCAGCCTCCAGCGAGACATTGAAATTCTGGGAACCCGGTGCGCCGTCGTTCGATGAGCGCCTCAATGCGTTGAAGTTGGCGCATCGTCTTGGATTCAAAACCAGCATCAGTTGCGAGCCGATGCTGGACGGCAACATCGAGGCCGTCGTCAAGGCGGTGGAACCCTATGTCACGGATGCAATCTGGCTGGGCAAGATGAATCAGGTTAAGTCACGGCTGTCCTTCAACAAGGCACCCGCTGAAGTTGTCTTGGCGGCTGAGGCATTGGTGAAGGAGCAATCTGACGCAAACATCAAGGCGCTTTACCAGCGGCTCAAAGACAATCCGAAGATCAAATGGAAAGAGAGCATCAAGAAGGTTGTCGGGATCGAAACTCCGAAAGCCATTGGACTCGACATCTGAGACTGGAGAAATTCATGAAAGCATCTAAACAACTGATTGAAATGTTGACGCAGGGCGGCACCAGTTATACCGAAATCTCGGAGATGACCGGCTTGTCGTTGGAAACGGCACGGCACATTTGTCTTGGAATAGATTTCCGTTATGAAACCGCATTAAAAATATCTAAAGCTTTTTCCGACTATGACACAAAACAGTTATTCCGGCATCCATATAAAAAGTTCGAGGAATGGAAGCGGCTGCGGGATCAATTGGATTTGACCGGCAAGGATGAGCTGTCACCAGATGCGAAAGCACAAATCACCCGTGACCTCCAGAAACTCGCCATGGGGAGCTTGGCTAAGGCTCATCCTCGAAAACGCCGCCGTCGCAATCGTCTCCACCGGATCAAAATTTTCCACCAAGCCGACAAGCGCAACCTATTACAGATTTTGCAACAGAAATGGATTGGATTTCAGAAAGGGCTCCACCACCCAGGCAGTGGCGGCATTCAAGCGAACAGCGTCATCAGCAAAGCAAACGGGACGACACCGGCCGGAGCTCTCGAAGCGCCGGTCCGTCGGCTAGCTGAAAAGTCGCCCGTAATCATCACATCGCAAACCGAGTCCACGCCAGCGGCGTAACGGGAGGAGCAACATGCCCAACGAGACAAACAATCCTCGAATCGCACAAAGTGCCTTTTCTGACTTGGTTAAAATCTCTGTCAAGCGCTTATCCGGTTTTCAGGAAAATAAATCTGAATAAGCGATTGGCAAACATCGATGATCAGTTACGATTTTAGAGGAAGAAATAACGAATCGCACAAACACAACAGGAGATAAGTATGAGTAAAACGCATGATGAAAAATTCAAGCAATCAGAAAGCAGTGGGGCATCAGTTCGTTCTTGGCCGAGGCCGGTCGCTGGCCGTAAAAGCGGAGGAATAAAAATATGATCCAAATCCATGATGAATTAACTGAAGTTCTTAATGACGCTGAGCTGGACGACGAAAATAAGATCGAAGCGATCCGGACCGTCATCGGCAACCACCGCACCTGTACGCCGGCAGAAAGTCAGGCGATCTTGCGGGAGCTAGCCACCAAATACTCGAAGCTGACACCGGTGACGGTGCCGAAACCGAAGCCGAATGGAGAACACAAATGGCTCACGGCCAGCCAGGCGTGTGCGCACGGCAAATGCAGCAAAACGACATTGTGGCGTTGGAAGGGGCAAGGCTTGCGTACCGGGCGTGGCGGGCGGATCACTCTGAGCGATTTAGACGCTTGGATCGCCTGTGACGCTCAGCCACAAGATGACACTCCATGTGAGAATTGGCTGACACTGGCGCAGGCCGCCGCCAAAGCGGGCGTCTCCAAGTCGACTCTTGGGCGGTGGGGCAACGAAGGACTCAAAATTGCCCGGCGTGGACTGATCGTGCGAATCCGGGCGGATGTGCTGGATAAATACCTGAAACAAGGTCGCTGCTGATTAAGGAACAAGCCGCTTGCCACTCGATACAACAATTCAAAAAGCGAAGACAGCCACGAAATGGATCTATGTATCCGAGTGCCTGTATCGCAAGTGCGCAGGCGGCACGATCTACATTCGCACCCAGCACAACTGTCAGCGGACATTGCGCTCCACTGAAACTGCTGATCCAATCAGAGCGAAGAAAGTTTTGGATCGTTTGCGAGCCGAGCAGTGGACTGAGAATTACGGCGTTGTGCTTCCCGGTCTGCAGGTGCAGGAGCGGAAAATCAGCGTGAAACAGCTCATCGCTGATTATGTCACCGCCGGACATCCAACGAAGAAAATGCAAAAGAAAGTTCCGGGCACGGTTCGGCAGGAAACCAATCTCCTCAAACCGGTGCTGGAATGGTGGGGCGACAAGAACCCCAGCGCTGTGACCTTTTCGGACTGCGACAAATATCGAACCTGGCGCAACTCGGGAGCATTTATCGCCCATTTCAAAATCCGTGGACACGATGTGGTGCGACACACCAAAGGCGGCGACCGGATCGTTGATCTGGAGCTGGATTGCCTTTCGAGCGTCTTCCATTTGGCTCGGCGCTGCAACAAGATCAAGCACCATCCGCTGCTTGGTCGTGGCAAGTATGTCAGTGCTGCCGATATTCGCCACTGCCGTGAAGTAGCACCAGACCCCCAAGGGCTGAAAAAGTTGGCGCAATACTTTCGGGCACGGAATGAAGATGATGTTGCCGACTGCATCCTGTTTATGGCGTACACCGGGTTGCGGATCGGCGAAGCTTTGGGTCGTCGTTGGGGCGAGGTGAATTACAGCGAAGGCATCATGGATGTGAAACGGAAAAAGCGTGGCATCTATCCTTGGGTAACCATCTCCGCTGAGTTGAAGGCTCTGCTGACCGATATGCAACGCCGGCGGGAGGCTGCCGAGACCAAAAGCGAGTTGCTGTTCCCGTCTCCCTTCGATCCGTCTAAACCTCGTGACCACTCTGCAGTCCGCACTCGCATCACAACGGCCTGTCGGACGCTCAAGATTTCCCATGTAACGCCACACGGGTTGCGCAGTTATTTTGTAACAAGCGCCCGTGAGTCGGGACTAACTGACGCCGAGATTGCGATGTTGATCGGCGACAAGAGCGGCCCGGCCTTGATTGCAACCACCTACGGCGATGTTCGGCCTGAGCATCTCGTTCGCCAGGCTCACCGGATCAATTTTCAGACCGGCGAACCAAAAGTTTAGCCTCCACAACGGCTTTTGCCGGTGCGCATCCAAGTCCTCAAACCAGTCTGCTCCTCAAATTTTAGGTGGTATACTCTGTGGTATACCCTGACACTTTTGGAGACTTTGCTGGGAGAGAATTTGCGATTTTGCTAAGGAAGTTGGCTCCCCGGGCAGGGCTCGAACCTGCAACCTAGTGATTAACAGTCACTCGCTCCACCATTGAGCTACCGGGGAATCTGAAAGTTACGCGCTTTATATATTCGGTATTCCGAGTCTCGTCAACTCCCGGCGTGTCGTTTGGAAGTTTTTGTGCTGAATTGCCAGTAATCCAGTCATCCGTGCCGCTTCGACATTTGTCAGTAGGTCGTCAATGAAAACTGCGCGCTCGGCAACAATGCCAAACTGTTGTACCATCAATTCATAAATCCGCCGGTCGGGCTTCACTAGTCCAACCTCATATGAAAGAATATGGCCATCAAAATCCCGCAGCACTGGATACTTGGCAAAAACAAACTCAATATGTTGGGGTAGTGTGTTTGATAAAATAAACCGGCGGTAAAAACCCTTCAGTGTTTGTGCTAACCGTAACATTGCGTCGTCGGCTGTGAAAATGTCTGACCAAATCTCGTCGAACTCTGCCCGGTTGCCAGAAAAACGCAGGTCACGTGCGACAATTTCAAAAAACTGTTGCGCCGTCAGTTGCCCAATCTCCAGCCGTGTTAGGTGTGGCGTCGTGATGAAGTAATTTTCCAACTCACGGCTACTACAGCCGGTGTGATCACACATCCGTTTGCGGGCGATGCCCCAGTCAAATGGCAACAGTACATTGCCGAGGTCAAAGATGACGGTGTCCACTGACTTCATCATTGTGACAGTGTATCTACGGCAGCAACGTGCGCCGCGCGCATTTCCGAGCCGACCGCCACAAAACCGTGACCACGCATGACTACGAAATTACCGGCACCCAAGGCTTGTATTGTTTCCATAGCCAGCGCCGGTGTGCCGTACGCGATCTCATGTTCCGTGATTGCTACGCCGGTTAGTTGCAGTGCCGGCGCGTAGTGACCGTGAAAAACGGCGTTTACATCCGGCCGCGCGGCGTAAATCCCGGCATGCATCCGGCACTCGCTGGACGGTTCGTGTATGCCGATAACGCGGATTTCTTTTTCGCCGACACCGAGCACTTCCACAAAATCGGCGGTCGTTAAGGTTGCCGGGTCGGTGCCGGTCGGTGTGATGATGAAACCGGAGGTGGTACGGTAACTCAGATTACCAACGGCTTTGGCAATCCAACCGGCTTGTGCCCATTGCCGGCACCAGGACAATAGTTCCGGTAAGCGTTCGTCCGTGGGCGGTTGCCGGCGGGTGAAGATGGTTTGGAATTTTGGGCCGATGTAGACTTCAGCCATGAACAGCCTTCCGCATTTGGCCGGGCTTGAAGATGCCGCGTTCGGTGATAATGCCGGTGATGCATTTGGCCGGCGTGACGTCGAACGCCGGGTTGCCGGCGCGTACGCCGGGAGCGGTGATACGTTGACGGCCGAGGAATAACACTTCGTTTTCGTCACGTTCCTCGATGGGTATGCCGGCACCGCTTGGGCAACGGAGGTCAATCGTCGAACTCGGCGCGGCAATGTAAAATGGGATGCCGTTTTCCTTGGCGAGCACGGCTTTTTCGTAGGTGCCGATTTTGTTGGCGGTGTCACCGTTGGCGGCGATTCTGTCGGCGCCGACGATACAGAGATCAACTTCGCTACGCCGCATGTAGAAACCGGCAGCATTATCGGCAATGACTTTGTGTGGTACTCGTTCCTGTAGTAGTTCCCAACTCGTGAGGTGAGCGCCTTGGCAGCGCGGTCGAGTTTCGTCCACCCAGACGAATACGTTGCGTTTTTTGCGGTGCGCGAGATAAATCGGCGCGGTAGCGCTGCCCCAGTCCACGATGGCGAGCCAGCCGGCATTGCAATGAGTGAGCACGCGCGTGCCGCGTTTGAACAACGGCAAGCCGACGGCGGCAAGCCGTTGCATCCGCGTGACATATTCGTCGGCGATTCGGTTGGCTTCCGCAATGGCGGTTCGCGCATTGCCGGCGGCGACCAGAACGCGGTCAAGCGCGTGTTTCAAGTCCACAGCGGTCGGGCGCGTGGTAACGAGTGTGTTATAGGCTTTGGCGATGTATTCCGACGAAGCATCTTCGAGGAACGCCTGTGCCATGCCATACGCCGCAGTGGCGCCAATGGTGCCGGCACCGCGAATGGTCATGTTGCGAATTGCTTCTGCAGTTTCCATGTGATTGCGCAGGCGCAATAGCTTGAATTTGTGCGGCAGTAATCGCTGGTCAATCACTATGACATTGCGACCTTGCATCCAGACCGCCCTGTAATTCTTGCCATGGACTTTCATAATTTGCGACGTCCTTCCAATGCTCGTGCGAGTGTGACTTCGTCGGCGGCTTCGAGCGTGCTGCCGGCCGGTAAACCGAGGCCAATGCGCGTCACGGTAATACCGAGTGACTCGAGTTGTTCGGCGACATAATGTGCGGTGGCATCGCTTTCGACTTCCGCGCCGAGCGCGAGGATGACTTCGGCCGGTTTCTCCTGCCGGGCCCGTTCGATGAGCGCGGCGATGCGGAGTTGATCCGGGCCGATGCCGTTAAGTGGCGAGATGCGGCCCATCAATGCGTGATAGACGCCGGTAAAATTGCCGGTACGCTCCAGCGAAAGAATGTCATTCGGACCTTCGATAACGCAAATGATGGATTGATCCCGGCGTGTGCCGGCGCAAATCTCACACAAGTTGAGTTCTGTGTAATTGCCACAACGGGAACAGTTGTGGATTTTTGATTTGGTTTCGAGAATTGCCTGCGCCAAATTTTGGCTGGTCTCCGGACCGGCTTTCATCAGATGTAATGCAATCCGTTCGGCGCTGCGCTTGCCAATGCCCGGCAACTTCGCCACGAGTGTAATCAGGTTTTGAACGGGACGGGGATAATCCACAACGTGCTTCTACCTGTTCCCGGCTTTGAAGGCAAGCGGCGGGTTAGTCAACGTCGGTCGGCTGTTGGAATGACAGACGGAATGGGAGACACCGGTACCACCAACACCGGTATCAGCCGCACGACAGGTTCCGGTTCAGACGGACGTTGGCCAACGATGATTTTGACTTCCTGTGTGGCGCCGGCGCGCAGTACGGCAATGCTCAGTGTCTCGCCGCCATGCCGGTAAAACATAGTATTCAGTACATCGGCGGATCGGTGAATTTCGTTGGTGGCAATGCTTAGCAAAATATCGCGCTCATGAAATCCGGCAGTCGCTGCTGGTGTGTTTGAGAAAATTTCACGGACAAACACTTGCCATTGCGGCGGCTCGGCCAGTGCATTAGTGAACTGGTGTTCGGAAACATCGAGGCCGACCCATGGATATTGTGGTGAGCCGTGCGTGACAATGTCCGCGCAAATTTTCTTAACGGCATTGACCGGCAAGCTATAGCATTGGTCGTCACCGTGAGCGGCGACGACGAGGCCGACCACTTCACCACGGGCGTTTAATAATGGCCCGCCGCCTTGGCCAGGACTGAGCCGGCAACCAGCGCGGATGTGGTTAACCGGAAAAATCTGCCGGCCGCAACTGATGTCCAGCCCGGCCACAAACCCTACTACCGGCGTACTCGGTAGTTCATACGGAAATCCAATCGCTACCACCATCGAGCCAACACGCAAATCATCGGAGTTACCGAGTGGTAAGTGCGGCGTTGGTTGGCCGGCATCGAGTTGTAGCAGTGCAAGTTTGGTCAGCGGATCGCGGCCGAGTAGCCGCGCGGACAGGTGCCGGCCATGCCAGTCCGTCCAAATTCTGGCAGCATTTTCAACCAGCGTATCAGCGGTGACAAAGCGACCATCAGCATCAATAAAAAAACCGGAGCTGACGCGGTGTGACGGACCGAATGGCGCCCGCGACAATTCGGTTGGGCCTTCGGCATGAATGCGGATGACAGCATCTTGCGAACGCTCGTAGAGGCCGGCAACTTCGGCATTCATCGTTTCAAGCGTGGAGGCGCTGCGACCGGCGCGTGGGGACAACACGAGCAGGCAGCACACGGCGACCGCAAAGCGGCGCCGATTAGAAGTGGATACTGGCCACCTCATAGCTGGCGGGAGTTGTGGTGATGCGGTCGAGAACGTAGCGTGGCGTGTGGAAATCGGCTTGTGCCACCGCTAGCAAGGCCGGTGCTTCAATATTCGACGACGGTGTGGCGTTGAGCATTGCAACGTTTGGTGTATGAGATTCCACGCGCGCCGGCATGGCCGAACCACGTAAGAGTAATGCGACGACAAACGCGGTGCCAAGCGCTGGCATGAAACCCGACCGGAGCGCAACCAACGGTTCAATGCGGAGCCGGTCGCTGAGTCGTTGCCAGAAAGGCGCACGGGGTACGGTAGCTTCCGCAAGTCGTTGGTGAAATTCACCGAGGAAATTGTTGAAATAGTCTGGACCTGGTGTCTCGTGGCGTTTGACGGCGAACAGTTGTTGGAGTTGCCGGTCGCGTTGCTGAAAGACTCGGCAATCAGAGCATTCAGCGACATGGCGTTGCACATCGCGCGCGACGGAGTCGGCGAGCCGCCCGTCGGTGAAATCGTGCAATAACTGTTTTGTTTGTCGGCAATTCATTTCAGTCTCTTATAAATAATCTGCTAACAATCCCTGCAACTGCTGGCGCGCGTAAAACAACCGCGAGCGCACTGTTCCTTCCGAGCAGTGCAACGCCTTGCCGATGTCAGCGTGTGTCAGGCCTTGCACATCGTGCATCACCACGACCGCTCTGTGGTGTTCTGACAGTTTCTGAAGTGCAACGTTCAATTTTTCCTGCAACTCAGTCAGCCCGACTTCCCGGCGCGGCGTGACATGGGACATGAGTTCGACGAAATCGGGGTCGGATTGGATGTGGCTATCAATATCATCGAGACTGAATTGGAGACGGTTTTTGCCGCGTTTGAGGTGATTGAGCGTGCGATTGACGGCAATCCGATAAATCCAAGTGTAGAAACTCGACTCACGCTTGAAGCCACGGATACTCGTGAAGGCTTTAATGAATGTGTCCTGGACGAGGTCGTTGGCATCGGCGTGGTTGCCGGTCATGTGATACACGGTAGCGTAGAGTCGTTCCTTGTACCGTTCCACAAGATGATCGAACGCCCCGTCGTCGCCGTCCTGCACGCGAGCGACGAGGGTTTCGTCAGTCGCTTGCGTCAAGTCCACAACCTGTTCCGCTTGCCGGGCTTCGGCGAGCGTTTCTGGACGAAACGTGAGCTTGCTTGCCAGTTTTCGCAAGGCCGTCATACCGGCACCTCGGGATATAACAGTTTGCGCGTCTTGCCGGCGATGATGTCAAGCAGACTTGCCAAAGTTTTGGTGTAAGTGTTGTCTGGTAAATCGGCGAGATGATTGCCGGCCCGGGTGATGTAATCTTCGATGGTTGCCAGCGATTCGCTCAACACGCCATTACCGGCGGCTAACGCAAACAGCCGGGCGCGTTCCTCTGTGTCGCCATGAAAAATCATTTCCGAGATTTCCGACCGGCGATCAGCACTGGTATGCTCCAGCAACAAAAGCCATGGTAACGTGAGCTTGCCGGTCCGCATATCGGTACCCAACGACTTGCCCGCCTTGCCTTCCTGTCCGAAGATGTCCACACAATCGTCATAAATCTGATATGCAATGCCGAATTGACTCCCAAATTCCTGTAGCGCTTTGACAAGTGGAGCGGGCGCAGCGTTCAAGTCGGCGCCAAGTTCGGCGCTGACAGCAAACAGCGCGCCGGTTTTCATGCCGATGATTTCGAGGTAGCTGGGAATGGCGAGGTGCGGGTCGTACCGGCGTTGGGTTTGGAGAATTTCGCCAGTGCAAACGACTTTCGTAGCCAACCCAATTTTTCGACACACTGTCGGCGCCGGGTAACTAGCCGCCAAATTGAGCGCGTGGGCGAACAGGCCGTCGCCCAACAACACGCTGATTTTATTGCCCCACCGGGCATTGGTTGTCGGCTGGCCGTGGCGCAGGCTGGCTTCGTCCAAAATATCGTCATGCACCAATGTGCCGAGGTGAATCAATTCGACAATGACACCCAAGCGAATGTGTTCTTCGGTGATCCGGCCGGTTGCGCCGCCAGCCAGCAACGCCAGCGCCGGTCGCAGTCGTTTGCCGGTTGCGCCGAGGATGTGTTTCAGGTATTCGGCCAACGACGCGTCAAAACTTCGCGCCTGATCGGCCAACGCCGTCGTCACCTGCGCCATGGGCGAGGCAATTGGCGCAAACAAATGCGGCCACACACCGGTCTCATTGGTCTGTACGTTGTCGGTTCTCACGCTGATACAATTCAGGATACGAGGTGATTTGGGGAGTGTCAACATTGAAGCCGTACCGAGATGTTTCGCTTGCCGGCTGAAGGCAGATCGGTGACATTTAGTGCCGTGAAATCACTTTTTGCCTTTGCCGTTGTAACCGGTCTTGGGTTCGCGCAGCAATTCAAAAATCCCGAATTGCTAATCGCGCACAGCCGGCCACGGCTTGGGCGGCCGGGAAAACTCCGACCGGGTGGTTGTCTTTTTTGACAAATATCTTAAGCCGTCCGGAAAGTAACTGAAACCGGTCAGCCGCTGGTTTTATGCGACATCAGCGGTGAAGTAGGCGGTCAGATCATCCGGTAACCGTGGGACGTCCATTGGAATTCCGCCGTGACGCAGGGAATGCGCGGCGAGACAGCCAGCAACCACACTGTACCGGGCCGCAATAGGCGAGGTGGTCACTTTGCCGCCGGTGCGGATGTAGCGAACGAATTCAGCGACGATGTTTGGATCAGCACCGCCGTGGCCCCCGCTCACTTCGGGAATATAAAACTGCTCGTCGCCGTAGGGGTTGTAATAATTCTTGCGATTCCAAAGGCGAACGACGCAGGTGCCGGGAACATCACCAAAATTTTCGATCCGGCCTTCCGTGCCGATGATGGTGTAGTTGCGCCAGCCGTCGGGTGTGTAGTGACACTGTTGGTAGGAACAGAAAACGCCGTTGTCGAGTTGCATCTGCATCATGTTGATGTCCTCGACATCAATGATTGGATTCAACCCTTTTTGTGTGAGCGGCGGCCAGTTCTCCAAATGCCAGCTTGCGTCGCCGCGTTCGCCGGGGGCATGGCGATCCTGGATTTGATTGTAAAGGGTGAGGGCGCCCAGCGCGTTGATGCGGGTGGAGTAGCCGCCGCAGAGCCAATGGAGAATGTCGATGTCGTGCGCGCCTTTTTGCAGGAGGAGGCTCGTGGCTTTGCTGCGTTCGGCGTGCCAGTCCTTGAAGTAGGCATCGCCACCGTAACAAATGAAGTGTCGGCACCAACCGGCTTTGACTTCGCCGATGGCGCCATTGTCGATTAACTCCTTCATCTTTTTAACGAAGGTCATGTGGCGCATGTTATGGCCGAGGTATAACTTGCGCTTGGTGGTCAACGCGGTGCGCAAAATGCGATCGCACCCATCGATGGTGATAGCCATCGGTTTTTCGAGGTAGACATGCTTGCCGGCTTCGAGTGCCGCGACAGCGTGTTCTTCGTGGAGAAAATCAGGGGAGGCGATAAAGACGGCATCAATGTCGGAGCGCTTGAGTAACTCACGATAGTCGGCTGTGACGAAAGTGTCGGCGCCGTAACGCTCTTTAAATTTGGCCCGAGCTGCCGGGACAATGTCGGCTCCCGCCACAAGCCGCACGCCGGTTTCTGGTTTGTGAGCATGGTCGGCCAGTTCGCCACGGCCGCCGGCACCAATTACGCCAATCCTGAGTTCATTCATTGTGGAGCTGTTTTACCGATTCGCAGGAAATGCGCAAGCCAGATTAAACGCTGACGATTGCTTATTGTATTTTTGCCAAACAGGACTATGGTTGCTGAACGCGTTTAACTTCCTGTTGAGTTAATCGCGATGAATGCCATGATGCATAAGACCAGCAATCAACATTTCGCAGCGGCATCTTTGTATCTTCTGATCCTGGAAGACGATGAATCCCACGTCAATCTCATCCGTGACGCCTTTGAAATGGCGGACGTGAATGTGGAGTTGCACGTTGTCAGAACCTTGCGGGAATACCGGGCCAGTATCGCGGAACGCCGGCCCGACCTCGCGCTGGTTGATCTAAAGCTTCCTGATGGCCGTGGCGAAGAGGTTCTGACAGCGCCATCGGAAGCCGCGCCATTTCCTGTCGTAATCATCACCGCCTATGGCAGTCAAGAGATCGCCGTGGCCGCGATGAAAGCCGGGGCAATGGATTACGTCGTCAAATCCTCCGCCGCATTTGCCACGTTACCCAGCACAGTGACGCATGCTCTTCGCGAATGGAACCTGCTGCGGGAAAACCGGCGGGCGGAATCGGTGTTGCAATTAAGCGAAGAGAGATACCGGTCCTTGTTCAATAACATGCTCAACGGCTTTGCTTATTGCCGGATGATTTTTAAGGAGGACCGGCCGCAGGACTTCATCTATTTGGCAGTTAATTCCGCCTTTGAGACTTTGACCGGGCTGAAGAATGTGGTTGGCAAGCGAGTCACTGAAGTCATCCCCGGTATCCGTGAGACCGATCCCAAGATGTTTGAGATTTATGGGCGCGTGGCGCGGACCGGCAAGCCGGAGACAATTGAAGTTTTCGTAAAAGCTTTAAAAATGTGGTTTTCGATTTCGGTGTATTGCCCCGCTCCGGATAATTTTGTGGCGGTGTTTGATGTGATCACCGCACGCAAGCAGACGGAGGAGGCGTTGCAGGCGAGCGAAAAGAAGTTTCGCTCAATGTATGCCGCCATGATCGAAGGGGTCGCACTGCACGAACTCGTTTGCGATGCTGCCGGTAAGCCGATTGATTATGTGCTACTGGACGTTAACCCGGCCTTCGAGTCCATTCTGGGCCTTGCCAGAAAGGCAGTGCTCGGGCACCGGGCTAGCGAGGTGTATGGAACCGGCGTGGCACCGTATCTGGAAACATATGCCGCCGTGGCGATCACTGGTCGGCCAGTTTCTTTTGAGACGGCATATGAGCCGCTGAAAAAAGCTTTCGCCATTTCAGTTTTTTCACCAGCGAAGGGGTGCTTTGCAACCGTATTTGAAGACATCACCGCGCACAAACGGGTAGAGAATCAGCTCCTCATCGCCAAGGAAGAATGGGAGCTGACATTTGATGCCGTGCCGGACTTGATTTGTATTCTCGACACCAAACACACAATTCTCCGTGCCAATCGCGCGATGGCTGTTAAACTAGGCGTGACGACGGAGCAAGCGGTGGGGTTGACCTGTTATCAATGTGTCCACGGTTTGCAAAGTCCGCCCGATTCCTGTCCGCACACCAAGATGTTGCTCGATCTGCAGGAACACACCATCGAAGTTCACGAAGACCGGCTCGGCGGTGATTACC
>Ga0118677_10006263_pt1 | contig 20258 bp, 17 predicted proteins | sample AliMusrvi5mmetaG_FD_86154 | JGI IMG/M metagenome (GOLD analysis project Ga0118677, IMG submission 86154)
CATTAGGTATTTTTGCAAATCCAATGTATCAGAAAGCAAAAGGCTTTTCACGTTAAAACGACATTATTTCAGGAAGTTGACCGTCGATTCTTCCTTGACGGTGCCGACACCGAAACTTGAGCAGTATCTAATACGACAATTGTATTCTAATTTCAGCAAAATAAGCTGAGGTACCACTAAATTAAATACAAATTATACAATGCAAAAACATATCTATTTTGGCATGAGTAGCCCATTGCGGCTGAAACCATTGGTATTCAAGGCTTTCTCTTTTTGGCAGCCTGCATTTTCCTGTTGTGGTTATTTCCAGTACAAGAGAGCAGAGCATATTTAGGGGGGCGGGAGATAACTGGATCAGGCAAGAGAGCTAAACATGCAAAACGATATCGGGCCTACCGATTACAGCGCAATTATTCCGATTTTTGATTACCACTCTGAACCGCAGCACATTCTGCAACTCCGTCCGGAATGACAAAAGCACAGACGGTGACCGGGTGAACAATTATAGTCTCGCCGTTTGGGTTCTTCTCACATCCTTCAAGGATTGCTTATAGGCCTTGAGGTCGCGGGTCGCGAACATCTGGCTGCGCCCCACATGATGAATTGGCTGGATTTTGCCACTCTGCACATAACGCCGGAAAGTGGCGATTGAAACTTCCAGATACTCTGCCGCTTCATGGGCCGTGAACGGGTCATCGGTAAGATGCCCGAACACCTGTTCGTGAGTAAAGTCGTCGTCCTGGAATATTCCTTCGGCAAGGAGAGTAAAAAAACGACTACGTTCTGCTGAAGACATCGTTTTCATATCCGCCAGAAGTTCTTCCGCTGTCGTAGCATGGCTCATTGCTTCATCCCTCTCTGAGATATCGCTTCAGGGTGTCGTGGAAATTTTCGTGAGAGCCTACCTGGTAAAAATCGATGGCCAGAAACTCAACGGTTTCACCCTCCCTTTGTCCTTTCCCCTCCTCCCACACAACTCCCAACTCCTCTTTTCCAACCAACCCTTGATTCTGGCCAATAATATAGCTATAATAGAGACAACCTTTCACTTCTCAGCGGAGACAGCCATGGAAAACCAATTTCCCATCAGTAAGGCAAAAGACAACCTGCCGTCAATCGTTCATGCCGTTGAAAAGGGCGCAACCGTGCGACTGACGCGCCATGGGAAGCCGGTTGCCGTTCTCCTTTCCATTGCCCAATACCAGAGCCTGTCCCTGCAAAAGAGAGACTTCTGGGGGGCCATGACTACTTTTCGTCAATCCTGCGATCCATCAGACCTGCTGATGGAAGAAGATCCTTTTTCTGAAACCAGGGACCGCACGGAAGGCAGGAACAGCCACTTCGAGTTATGATATACTTACTGGATACCAACGTTCTCTCTGAGCCGATAAAGGCCGTTCCGGACAGGCAGGTCTTGATTCGCATGGAACAACATCAGTCTGATATTGTAACAGCGACCCTGGTGCTCCATGAACTCTATTATGGATGTTACCGTCTGCCTTTGTCCCATAAAAGAAATCTGATCGAACGCTATCTGGGCGAGGTCATCACTCCCACCATACCTTTGTTGCCCTATGATGAAAAAGCAGCCGAGTACCATGCCAGGGAGCGTGCCCGCCTGCAGTCTGCAGGGAAAACCCCGTCGTTCGTCGATGGCCAGATCGCTGCAATAGCGCATATCCACGGCCTTGTTCTGGTCACCAGAAATTTGGCCGATTTTAGTCATTTTAGCGAGTTACGGGTTGAGAACTGGCATTCCAAATGACGGGTGGTGACGTATTGGAGCGCGAAGGCTCACGTGAAAAAATCAAGCTGAAGGGTGAACAATGGCGCTGTCATCGACCGCATCCAGGAAAGGAGGCGAAAAAATACCAGGTCGAGGAAGCACGGGAATTATTATTCCAATTTGCTTTCAAGATGGCATGTTACCACCCCTGGCCCCCAATATCACATCCTGAAATCATTTGGCTTGATCCCATCTTTCAAGGCCTGAAGCACCTGTTCACCTTCAGTGTGGAGCAAATCCGCCAAATAATCCCAGAAGGATGCCTTCTCGACGGTTTCGGCTACCACACGAGGGGGGAGAAAACGCCGCATTTCGTGAATAAACCCCGTACGTATTTCCGGATCATTGTGTAATTGCCGGAGACGTTCTTCAATTATTGCAATAAAGTCAGCAGTCGTGCGTCGGTGATCAGCTATCTTTTTTGGTATCAGTTCTAACGGCAGATTTACATTATTTTGTTTGAGCCAGCCAATATCCCATAAATCACGATTTTTTATCCGGTTTGCTCTGAATGCAAAGGCGACCATCTTGTCGGCAAGGATTTCCTCCCTGCTTTGCGCCTGGACAATCAGGGTGGATGTTCCCATATCAACACCATAATGGTTGCGCAGCATCATGGGGCGGCGGTCATAACTGGGAACAGCACAGATATCGATATGAATTCTCTGGGCGGGTAGGTTGTTCTCCTGCGGATGCGTAATCAACTTCAGCTTCCAGGTATCAACATTGCCCGTCTCTTTAACCGGTTCAGTCACCTCAACCGTCAGGTTGTATTTCACCTGCAGGCGCTCAACCAGCACACCACCCAGGCCAATCAGTGTTTCGCGGGTGAAATTCGTTCCTCCCGTAAAATCAAGATCTTCGCTTAAACGGTTGGAACCATAGCAGGCCCGTAAACAGGTGCCGCCGATAAACGTCAGCCCGCTGAGAAGCCCGGCTGTGCTCATCTCCCGCAGGATATCGTGGTGCAGCAATTCTTTTTCAACCACTGCCCGCAATGGAGCCAACTCGCCCTGGTTGTTCAGTGCCTGGGAAACAAGACGATCAAAGAAGCTCATCGGCGGCCTTCCAGTTTATCAGATCAGTGTTCCGCCTTGTGGATACCATGTCGCGAAGTGCCAGAGCAACGGATGCACGCCACAGGCGACAGCGGGCATCATAGTGTATATGCAAATCAACACTGTCTGCGGATTTTTTTGTATGAATAAATTCAATATGACCAAATGTGCCGCAGTCGATAATATGGCTGCGGCCGGAAGACATCAGCGTCACCCAGTTCATGGGGATTTGGGAAATGATCCCTGCATCGCTTAACGCAGTCTCCACGCTGATATAATTGAACTCATGGGCACGCAGCCGGGCGGCAGCGTGAAATAAAACCAACCCTGCCGGGTACTGCACTGCCGGATAGAGATAAAGTCCGCGGCAAACACGCCTAAGTAACCCGTTCTTTTCCGCCCTTGCCGCCAGCGCCTTCAACGCTGCAGAGCTCTGCCCCGGAATGACGGATTCCAGATCACGCAAGGCAAACAAATAATGATCTGCGTCCGCCGTCTTCGCCAAAACCTGTGTGAGTTGCTTGATGGATTGCATGGTGCTATCAGTATACATCAAGCGTCATTTTCTGCAACCTAATGTAGACCACACCCCACCTTCTTTCACTCCTTACTCCTCACTCCCTAAACCTTCCCCCAACTCCGCCCACTAAACACCTTCCGAATAAAATACCCAACCCGTACCGGCAAATTCCGCCACCCCTCGGCATAACAGACATTCCGCCACACCCAGGCAGGCAGATGGCAAAAATAGTACCCCCGGTGCAGCAACAAACACAGGCGATCCAGCCAAGGTAACCGATCATTGATAGACTTGCCGCTACCCCAGTCTTGCAGCAAGGTTGCACTCTCCAATCGTTCACTCTGTAAACGCGGCCAAAACCCGATTGGGATTCCCTCCGGCAGGGGCATGGCCAGCAGTTTGTTGGCCAGCAGCAGCCAGGCCAGAAAAGCCGTTGTCTGGTTTTCCATGGCCGCCGCGTCCAGCCATGCCTGCCAATCAATTTCGTTGTTATACCGTTTCACCAGGTAGGCAAACTCAAGCAGGTGCCATAGCCGAATCCTGCCCTTGATATAATCGCAGGAAGGGATCAGCCCGTGCACGGTGTTGTGCAGTAAACGATAGGTAGGGTTGAGAATTAACGCCGGAATGCCATTGACTGCAGCCTCGGTTGTGTGTTGCCATCCATCCTCTGCAGGCAGAATTCTTCCGCCCTGGCCGTAAGCGATATTGTAATGCAGTTCGACAATCACCGGCGTTCCAGGTTTGCGATAGCCGTTTATATGAGCATGGCGATGATCGATGGGTAACCCCGTGAGCACGTTGCCTTCATCAAAAATCTCCTCATAACCTGACTTGATAAACAAGGACCGGGCGGTTTCTATTTTATCCGGCTTAACAAGGAGATCCAGGTCGAGCATAGTCCTGGCACCAAGGCTCCCGTAGAGTGCATCGGCAAAGGAAGAGGCTCCTTTCAGTAGGACTACCGCGATACCCGCTTGTTGAAACTGTTGGAGAATGACAACTAGCTCTGTTTTAAGGAGCTGGTTTCGCAGCCTGTTTTCCAGGCAATCACTGCGCAGTTGATTTCGGATATGCCCGGGAAGCGAATCAAGACAATCGTGCTCCCGTAGCACCTCATAGATAAAGGGGGGGCACCATTGTACTTCGGCCGTTTGGTATAGCCCTTGCCAGCGATAGGTCGCTTCTTGAATTAAAGGGATACTCCCCTTAATTGTCTTCGCGGTCCAAGGCGATAGAATCATACATAAGTACCGGAAGGCTTCTTTCACGCTATCCTTTCCCTGTTCAGTGCTGTTTTTTCAAAAGCGAGATATATTAGCAAGCGAGACCAAGGGACCCTAGCTTGGGTTGAGGTTCTCTCTATTGTTGATCAGGATAAAAATGGACAAACAAAGAAAAAAGAGTGGGATTTTCCTCAGCGTTCGGGTCATCTTCTGTCCAAACGTTTCACGCTACCATCGCTCCAATCAAACACGACATCCGAATCACCGATGGCGAAATGCCAAATCCCCCCCTCACCGTGTTGTTTCAGGGTTACACGCGGAGGCGTACCAACAACCGTCGACCACGAAATTGCGGTGGCATTTTGCCAATGCATAGATTTGGAACGCAATCGGATTGCGGATGCTTTATAAATATTATTAGCATGAGAGTCTGTATTGGTTTGCGATTCGATCGAGGTGGTTACCCCATCCGGCGTTAGCGGATCGAAACGAACTGCAGCTGTTCCGAATGTCCCAACAAAAGCACCATCTTTCTCACGTTCTATCTCGTGTTCAAGATGAAAAAACAAATCAAGTTCACTCAGTTTTTCGGACACGATGTCGTCGACAATAATGAGCACATTTGGTTTGACGAATATCAGATGTCGAACGAAGCGCGTCAGCCCGCTCGATTTTTGATACGCATCCGTCGCGTCACCGACGATGTGATCAAGCGTAGGCGATGAATCAGCCTGTAGAATTTTCGGATGCGCTTTTGTGGTAAGCGAGGAAGTCGCATCAAACCACATTGCACCTTCGCCTGTCTGACCTTTACCATCAATTACCAGAGAATTTTCTAGCGCGGTTAATTTCGGTGCATAGCCGGAAGCGCGTACGATCCATTCTCCGTTTCCGAACACAACGAAGTTGTTCGCGTCAGGATGAACGTGGCTGCTACCTGCATCGAATTTCAATTTGTCCGTTGCATAATGACCAAGCGGTGGGCCGCATTTGAATATGACGAGTGCTTCATCACCTGACCAATCTGTTCGTGCGGATACGATACCTATATCCTTGAAATGTTTCAAAGTCGGTAAGTGAGAAGGTGATTGTGACACCACGGATGGATCGAACCAAATAAGATTGAGCCAACGCGAGGTCGGATTGTCTAAATTCGCGTTGTCGATTTGTTGAGCGAGCCACTGCGCATGACCGTCGTGAAATTCGTGAGCGAGGTGCCGTAATAGATAATCCGGGCCATACCAGTGGTAGCGCGGCGAGTCAGCTAGATCGACTACGCAGTTATTCTTTGTCCATGCGAATTGTGGAAGGTTGAGATACAGTGGATACTCTGCAGTGTTACGCCACCATTCGTGGGTATAAAGATTTTCTGCGAGCAAATCGCGTGCAACGAACATGAACTTCAGCAGGTATTCCACTCCGTATTCCCAGTAACCAACACCTTCATGGCTCGCCCCATCGGGACCGAGCAAGTCCATCGTCGTGCGGAATTTTTCGAGAGCAAGCACGACCCAATTCATTGCTGCAGGATACTCGTCGCAGATCGCTAGTCCTGCAATGGACAGACCGCAAAGGTTCACCCAAAGATGGTTCTGTAGATAGGAACGATGCCACCATACGTTACCCGCGACTGCAGATTGATACATCGCTTCGCCGCGTCGCTTGATGGTATTGCGTATCGTCGTAAGCTCTTCCTTGTCAAGATCACCTTGTAACCAGTCGTACACGATTCCCAGAGCAAACAGTTGATGTCCAGCTTCCAGGTCCATACCATCGCTCTTGCCAAGTCCCCAGGTCGGAAAGTTACATGATGCGAGAGCCCAGGTTTTTGTGGCATTGAGATATTTACGGTCACCCGTAAGTTTCCACGCTATCGCGAAAATGGGTATTATATTGCCAACATCTCGCTGATAAAGTTGGGAAAGTCGGTCGGTGCCATTGGAACTGTTATTTTCTTGATATATTGGTACCGCAGCCTTTAATCTCTGATCAGCCTGAGTGCGAATTTCCTGCCAAATTGCAGCATGCGTAGTTGTAATAGAACCACGTAGCTCATCCAGCCGCGCAGTGTTTAAAAACAAACGCGGATGGCTAGTGCCAACCTTTAAAACCAAATTTGCTTCAGTCGCCGATGACGCGCTGGCAACAATGAGCAACGCAATGCAAAAGATTGTTTTTTTTAAAAGTGCAATCATTTTTTCGTTTGCCCCATGGGATATCTGCAAAAAACAGCCTCATATGCAGCTAGCAATTTTGGCGCTTCATATTTCCATTCGAGTTCATTTACAACTCTATGCCGACCGAACTCCCCCATTTTATATCTAGCTTCAGGGTCTTCTAACAGCTGAACAATTTTTTTTGCCATATCAACAGGGTCATTCTTGGCAGCATATAGGGAAGCTTCCTGCGCTGAAAAGCGGCCCTCAGCCAGGTCAAACTGCACAATGGGCTTGCCCAAGGCCATGTATTCCATGATTTTATTCATGGTGGACTTGTCGTTCATTTCATTAGCCACATCCGGGTTTACGCACACATCAGCCGTATTAAGCATTTCCAGTAAAGCCTGATCCGGCACTCGGCCCGTGAAGGTCACATATTCGGCAATACCCAAATCAGTCGCCAATTGCTTCATGTCTTCCAGAGAAGTGCCACCACCCACCAAGCCAAAATGCACATCTTCGCGACCTAAATCCCGGATAATATACTGGGCCGATTGCAGTAGAAGGTCAATGCCTTCCTGCTTTCCCATAACGCCCACATACCCAACCAAATATTTCCGTCCTTTTTTCAGTTCCACAACAGGAGGAATGATTCTGAGCCGATCAAGCTTGGGCCCACTGCGAACTACGAACACCTTGGTAGGGTCCATCCTCCCACGTTCCAAGGCGATGCGCCGATACGATTCATTAGTGGCAATAGATACATCAGCCGTCCAGAACGTTGCCCGCTCCAGCCAGACCATCAGTTTCCAAAAGAAACCCCGCCTTCCGAACTTGGCTTCATACAATTCGGGATTGATGTCATGATGATCGAACAAAAATCGCGTGCCACAAAAAAGCTTGAAGAATCCGCCAATCAGAAAAAGCAGATCCGGAGGATTACAGGCATGGATCACATCAAATCCCTGCTCTCGGCGTACTTTCCAGGCTAGCCGGAACGTATGCCATAAGGCAGCGCCGTACTCCACCACATAACCATTGGCCCCTTCGCCTTCCATAGGCAAATCGTAGCGATAGATATGAATGCCTTCGATTTCCTCGTAATGTTTCTCGTACCCCTTACCGGTCGGGCAAATAATCGACACCCCGTACCCTGCGGCATGCAGAGTTGTGGCTTCCTGCCAGACTCGGCGGTCAAAAGGAGAGGGTAAATTTTCGACCAGGATGAGTACTTTTTTGTCCATCGTTTTACCAACAAATCCCTTCATATTTCCCTGGTTCGCTTACTCGATCCGTAATGCGAACCAGATCCACCACCACCTGCCCATCACGAAGCCTGGTCAATACATCCCGAAATTCCGGTGCATTGTTCCCAATCACGATAGTCTCTGCATGTTCCAGCACACCCTCCATGGTGGGTATCATCAGCTTGGAGATATGCGGGATGCGGTTCATGATATAATCCCGGTTGGCGCCCATGAGGCTCGCCACATTCACGTTCCGATCAAACAGGCGCAGATCATACCCCTTGCCGATCAGTTGCTCGATTACTTCCACCAGCGGGCTTTCGCGCAGGTCGTCGGTTCCGGCCTTGAAGCTGAAGCCGAGAATGCCCACTTTTTTGTTCCCTTTATCCATGATCATGGTCAACCCTCGCTCGATATGGCGGCGGTTGCTGCGGATAACGTTATTCAGAAGCGGCAGGTCCAGGTCCATGCGGTTGGCTTTGTAGGTCAGGGCCCGCACATCCTTGGGCAGGCACGATCCGCCAAAAGCAAAACCTGGTTTCATGTAGTATGGAGAGATATTGAGTTTGGTATCCTGGCAGAAAATATCCATGACCTCGTGACTATCGATCCCGGCCTGCTTGCAGATCGCCCCGATTTCATTGGAAAATGCCACCTTAACCGCATGCCAGTTATTGTCCGTGTACTTGACCATCTCTGCCACCTCCACCTGAGTTCTGATGAGCGGTGCGTTCATTTTGGCATAAATAGAGGCCAGCAGATCGCCGCTTCTGGCGTCCGTTTCACCAATAACCGTTTTGGGTGGATGGTAAAAATCGTACACTGAGGTGCCTTCGCGTAGGAATTCAGGGTTGTTGCACACCCCAAAGCCCTCTCCCGCTACCTTGCTGGAAGCTTCTTCCAGAACCGGAATGACCAGGGAGCGCATAGAACCGGGCAGCATAGTGCTGCGCACTACCACTACATGGAATGCATCCTTGCTTTTGAGAATGTTCCCGATCTTTTCACAGACTCGGCGGACATAGCTCAGGTCCAGGCTGCCATTGAATTGGCTGGGTGTCCCTACGCAGATGAACGACATTTCGGATGCGGCAATGGCCTCCTCGGCGGATACCGTGGCCTTTAAATTCCCGACCTGTACTGCGTTTTGGATGATCTCGCCGATCTCATTTTCAATAATCGGAGTCTGGCCTGTATTGATTAAGTCTACCTTGGTTTGATTGGGATCAACGCCAATAACGTCATGTCCATCCTTAGCTAAACACCCGGCCGACACCGCCCCCACATACCCAAGTCCAAATATGCTAATTTTCATTATTTTCTCATCTTATATGTCGAAATGATACTGAAATAAGGTCTGCAAATTTATCCCTCCCGACACTTCACCTGCCCAGACAATCGTGGTCGTGGGCTCCTTGCGATCAAAGCGTCTGGAGATCCAGCCTAAAGGCAGCTCTTCATTGCCTGTGTAGATATTCGGCACCCAATCCGATTGCGGCATGGAAACCGTCGTGAATACCTTTCCGTTACGGATAAGAACTTCTCTGTCTTGCACCTGAACTGTGCAGCTTTCGGCGACATGCCAGAATAGCTCTGCCCAATGCTGGGAGGCACACTCAACAGTATCAAGTACCAGGATCTGATCGAGGTTCTTGTCCAGTTCAATCTGCCGCCGGTGGATGACCGAATCTTTCAGCCGCGTATATCCATCATGCACTCCCACAAAAACATCCCGGTAAATTCCCGGTTCAAAGAGTTCACAATGGGCGCTGGCATGCTTGAGCCACATGAAATTGCCACCGGAAACTGACTGGTCAAGTCCGTCTAGACGCAAGGTATTATGGGCCGATGTCCCCTTAAAATAATTGCGCCATTTAGGTTCGGTATGGTAGGCGTACGTTCCCGGATCAATAAGCATTTCCAGTCCAGCAATGGACAGGGTCATGGCCAGAGCGTCAGCGTGGCCATGAGCGGCAATGGACAGGTAACCAAGAGGTCCGGCGTCCACCACCAGTTTTACTTCACGCTCTGTGTCCTGATTTTTACTCAGAATCCAATACCCGCTAACCGGAAAGGCTCGGCTATGTTCCGGGCTTTTGGGTTCTGGTGTTGCCAACAGCCCCTGAAAAACTTTTTCGCCCACCCCTCCCAAAAGCCAGCGACTTTTGTCGTCAAAAACCTTGGCTTTGCAGGCAAAGTCAGGCCGGTTGAAAAGCACCGATCCTGTGGCCAGGAGAGACCTATACACCGAGAACTCTGGGTCCGGACAAAAACGGACCATCACGCCATCATCCGCATCACCGATCATGGGCACATTCCCGCCCACATCCAGCATGGCGGAAATAAACCCAATCATCGCTTCCAGGCGTTGCCAATAGGGGGGGGGAAACTCCAATCCGTTTGCTCGACCCACTAGTCCGCATAAAAGCATCATGTCCGCAACTTCATGATGATACCAGATGGCCTGTTCCCGGTTGGAGCCATCAGCGGCAGTTTGTCTGAATGCCTCTTCCTCCAACCCTGCCTGAGCTCTATTTTGCCATGAAGCACTTTCTTGCCAGTATGGCCACACTGTCGAACCGACAAAAAGGCCCATATACTCGCCAAAAAGATGGTTATTGGCCGAAGAAAAGCGGGAAAAATAGCCTGCAATGAAATGGCAGTGCTGAAAGATGGAGGTAAGCCATTGTTGCTTGAACGCCTGCCCGGCAACGCCAGAAAAGATTTCGCCCTCGCACCCGCCGAGCAGATGCCAGGCAAAGGCCCAGTTCATCAGACGAACCGAATGCTCTAATGAGCTGGTCCAGTTCGGGCCTAGGGGATAGGGACATTGGTCAAACCAGGATTGAAGAAGTGTCCGGCAGGCTTGGGTGTATTTAGGATCTTGGGAGAGATGAAAAGCTTGGGCGAGCGTCACCAGTTCCAGATGGCGATTAATCTCCCACAGATATTTGATGTTTCCCACCAGGGATTCATCTCGGTAGTTTAGAGATTTGCCAAACTCCAGTGGAGAGATTTTTTCACTTAAGGGATCAGTATTCCAGCGAGGCGGAAAGCCCAGGAAACAGTTTTGCAATGAAAAAATATCATAGTGGCCGGACAAGATGCGGTCGGCCGCATCAAGATATATCCCACGAGCCACACCACTTTCTTCCCAACTCCAGATTCGGCCCTGGTCTTCGGAAGGAGGAGCAGGTTTTGCGAGTCCACACCCCCGTGCTTCTGCCTGGACCTGAAGCACCTGTCGCATGCGATACAGGATTTCAGGCAAGCCCATAGCCCGCACACGGTTCAATTTCCAGAGTAAAGCGTTCACGAAAAATACTGTCTATGCCAGAGTTCCAGATTGAGCAAACACCAAAGCAATTTTTCATGGTTCTGGCGGCCACCGACATGTTCCGCCAATACCTGCTCTAATGCGGGTCGGCTGTAGTAAGCAAGCGTCCTGGAATCCCGGCCAGTCAGGTGATCATACAGGTAATCACGCATAGTCGTTCGGAACCACTCGTTGACCGGGACGCGAAAACCCACTTTAGGGCGCTCTAGAATTGCAGACGGGAGCAGCTCTTTCATAGCCTCGCGCAATATCCATTTTCCCGCGAGGCCACGAACACGAAAATTATCCGGCAACGCAGAGACTAAAGCCGCTAATTCATGGTCCATGAATGGCATACGCGCCTCCAGGGAGGCTGCCATGGTCATGCGATCACCGCGCTCCAACAGGTTGTCCGGCAGCCAACTTGTCTGGTCAAAATACAAAATTCGCCGCAATGCTGAATTGTTTTCAGGGGTTGCAAACTGAATTCCTCCAGGTCGGGTAGACGGCCTATCCAGGACAACCAATGCGGCCAACTGCCGGTCGGACAACGCTCCAAACCAGCGGGGCATGCGTTCTTCAAACTGCTGTATACCCATGGCCGCTATAGCGGTTTTTACCCGATGAAAACGATATGGCAATGCAGCCACCAAGGGTTCGAGCAGGCGTGAGCGCACCAAGTGGGGTAACATCTGATACACTGCTGTATACCGCTCAAAAGCATGCTTGGGATACCCACCCAAAAATTCATCAGCGCCCTCACCAGTAAGCACCATCTTGACAGTTTTACGGGCTTCTAACGATAGGAAATAAATAGGGATATCAGAAGGTTCCGCCACAGGCGCATCATGAAAACGGATTAGTTGTGGTAAATAATCTATCAAATGATTTTGTGAGACGATAAGTTCATGATGATCTGTTTGAAACTGATCGGCTATGACTTTGGCATAGCCGAGTTCATTGTATTTTGAATCACTAAAGCCCACTGAAAAAGTTTTAATAGGCTGACTTGAATGTCGGGACATGAGCCCCACAACTGCCGAGGAATCGATTCCCCCTGAAAGAAACGCACCAAAAGGGACATCTGAGATCATACGAATCCGGACAGAATCCTCTAGCTTTTCAAGAAAAGTCGCAACCGGGTTGGAAAAAGACGAAGAGACATTAAGCGGTGATTGATCCGGAGGCAACGCATAGCAATGCTCAGAAAACGATCCGTTTGACCAGGTTGCATAATTCCCCGGCATCAGTTTGCGGATACCCTTGAACAAGGTGGCCGGGCCGGGAACATAGCGATAGGAGAGGTACTCCGAAACAGATGCTTCGTCCACCTCGGACTTCACCCCCCAAGCCAGCAGTGACTTGATTTCAGATGCAAAAAGCAGAGTTTCGCCTTGTTTATAGAGAAAAAAAGGTTTTTTGCCAAAACGGTCCCGCGCTAGAAAAAGTCGTTCCCGGCTTGCATCCCAAATAGCAAAAGCAAACATGCCCCGGAATCGAGCCGCACACTCTGGCCCCCATTCTTCATATGCATGAACAATAGCCTCGGTATCGGAATGGGTCGCAAAACTGTGGCCCAGATGTTCCAATTCCTCGCGGAGTTCCTGGAAATTATAGACTTCACCATTAAACACGATCTGCACCGAACCGTCTTCATTGCCTAGAGGTTGGTGCCCGGTCGACAGATCGATAATAGAAAGGCGCCGGTGAGCAAGGCCAATACGCCAGTGCTTCGTCTGAGTTTCAAAAAAACCTTCATCATCTGGCCCGCGATGGGCAATGGCGTTGGCCATACCGGCAAGTCGGTTGATAAGATCATGACCATCATTGCGGACGACACAACCGGCAATACCGCACATATTAGGCCTTTTCCAGCAAACTGTTGTAGAGGTTCTGAAAGTCACGAGCTAAACGGTCTACTGTATAGGCTTCCAACACTCGGGCTCGCCCCGCCTCTGCCATGCGGGCAAGGAGCGCTCGGTCGTCATCCAGGCGAGCTATCGCTTTGGCTAGACCCTGTGCATCTTTGGGTTCGACAAATAAGCCGTGTACCTCATCCTGCATCACATCTGGAATAGCAGCAACGCGTGTGGTTACCGGCACTGCACCTGCCGCCATAGCCTCCAACAAAGCATAGGGCAAACCTTCCCGATGATATGTTGGAAATATAAAAACATGGCCTTCCTTCCAAAGTTCATCTTTAGCTGAATCAAACAAAGGGCCTGCAAAATGCACATGTTCAGAGATTCCAAGAGTCGCAGCCAATGTCTTAAGTTCAGTTTCAGCAGGACCGCCACCTGCAAAAGTGAGCCGCATTGATCTCCCCGTAAGGATGATCACCGAAAACGCTTCGAGAATCGTGAAGATTCCCTTGTTCTCCGCAAATCGTCCAAGATATACGAGATGTAGCGGCCCATTTCCTTTGGAAATCAAAGGGAGAATAGATAATGTCGCTGTATCAATGGCATTTGGGATCAATCGGATCCGAGCCTTAGGGGCAAAATCTGTATAGGCTTTGAGTTCAACCGATGCAAGTACCACGACTACATCAGCAGTCGAGATTACCCAGCGAAGCAAGCCGGTCAGAAAACGATTTCCTCGAAAGAAATCTTGGGGAAGTTCACCGCCATGTTTTTGATAGACAATTTTGAGGTCGAATAGATGGGCAATAAAGAAATAGATCAAATCGCGCCAATAGGCTTTTTTGTCCATAGAGGTGTTAATATGGACTATTTGAGGCTTTAGACGTAACAGAACAAAAATTAAAACACATGGACTGAAAATAAGACGGGCTATTCTCTGCAACCTGTTTTCGCAGCGCCCTTCGCTACCGACTTGGAAGTGACCTAGTGAAAAAAAGCCCGCTAAAGAAGAAGCAAATAATTGATTCAGATGAGTAGAAACGCCACTAACGGCATCAGGAGACGGGCCAAAAATCAGAATCTTATAAACAGGTCGCATTATTTTCTTAAAAAAAATCTCTTGTGAATTTAAAACAACATGTTTTTGCTGTAAATAATTATATATAAATATAATTACTTTGCAGCTCTATTTATGTAATACCTTCGCAGGAACACCAACTGCTGTAGAATTATTAGGCACATTAATTAAAACGACAGCATTGGCGCCTATCTGAACATTATCTCCAATGGAGATGCCCCCTAGAACCTTTGCTCCAGCTCCAATTCTTACATTATTTCCAATTATTGGAGCGCCTTCTCCAACGCGTCCTCCAATTGTAACATGTTGATCAATTCTTACGTTATCCCCGATAACAGCATCTCTATGTAAAACAATACCTAAGCCGAGGTGGCCAAAGTGAGCATTTTTTCCTATTTTAACTTCATAAGGTATAAAACACGATAATATTACCCGCATACATTGAGTCAACAAAAACGGAATAACAGGGACTTTCCTCAAGTATAGGTGATGTGAAATTAACCAAATATAATACGGGAGATTAGCTTTCATAACCCTACCTTAAAGACAAGTCAGCTGCCACCGGTAAATCCAGTGGTTTCAAAGACTTGAAGTGGTTTAAATCGGTGTGCTAAGCAGATTCAGCTGATCATCATTCGGCGGTCAAATATTTAAACAGCAATAATTGCTCGGTGACCATTTTTTCCTGCTCTCGGGATAAACCCGAACAACTCCTCGTTGACACCTACCGTTAGAAACGGTATTTTTATACCCCAGAAATTCATATCTCATTTGTTGTCCCCAGCAAAAAAAGGGATTTGCTTAATAAAGGAATCGTGCTTGATTCAGGCAACAAGAGGCCTCTCCAGTAATTCCTCAAAAAGATATTCAAATTTACGAGTCATTTTTTCAAGTGTAAAATTGTTACATACAGTAGCCTTGGCTGCTTGTCCCATTTTCTTTCTTTCCTCGTTGTTTGCCATCCTCTCTATCGTCTCTGCCAAAGCTTCTACGTTCCCTTTTGGATAAAGGAAACCATTCAAACCATGGTTGATTTGTTCAGACGCGCCACCTATATCAGACATGATCATTGGTTTCCCCATGGCCATTGCCTCTAATGCGGCTATCGAGAAAGTCTCAGTAGCAATGGAGGAGATAACTAAACAGTCGCATAAAAAAACATATGGGCGAACATCACTTTGAAACCCGGTAACTCGTACGGCTGAAACCGTATCGTCATCTGATTTAATAAAGGTTTCAATACGATGCCTTTCTGGTCCATCCCCAATAATAAATAATTTAACATCTGCCCCTCTTTGGCGAACTAAAGAAACGGCTTTTATCAGGTCGATGTGTCTTTTTTCAGGTCTGAGTGCCGCGCAAATACCAATTAGCAAATCATATTTACCTAAGCTATATTGTCTCGCCAAAGCATTCTGGTCATTTTCAGTGAGTAGATAATTCGCGAAATATCTGGTCTCTATTCCATTGTGAATAACGCTGTTTCCACGTACTTTTAGCTTTCTATTGTGCAGCCAATAAGACTGCTGATTAAAACAAACGAAAACCACATGATCACACAATCTGAAAAAAAAGTTATAGATTAGCCCCTGGAGACGATCTTTAAAGCCAGTAGGCAAGGTGGAGTGAAACACCTCTACAACCTTACATTTCCGTTTAGATATTCTGGCAGCCAATACGCTATAAAGCATAGCATGCTGATTAGTACAACTAAGTATATCAATCGAATGATCCTCGATATAGTTGGCTATCAGTTGGACAGCACGCCAATCAATTTTCTTGTTAACTTGACAACAAAATATATCAGTTACCTTCTCTGCCTTTATCTGGGGCAGCAATGCATTATCTTCTTTGAGGCAAGCAAGAAAAAGTTTGAACTTTTTCTGGTCCAAGTTGTTCAACAAGGAGACCACATGCTTTTCAGCGCCTCCGAAGTGAAGGGCGTTAACAATAAAAAGAATATTAATTCGTATCATCAATAATAATCAACAGGTAAACCACCGGATCTGCCGGTGGACTCCTAAAGTTTGACAGTTACAGGAAGATGGAAAAGTTTCTCCATTTTGAACTACTCAAATCCCAGAAAGAGGAAACTTCCCCATGTGCCACGACCAAAGTTTTGGCAAGACTTGGCAAGCGAAGCATGTGGAGAACTGAAGGCCTCATGAAATATTATTAAATTTTCATGCTTGCTCTGCTCTGTATTTCAAATACCTTGGCCAAATGTCTAAAAGCTACGGACAATACAATCTTTAATTGCATCAAGGTATCCATTTCCGTAAACTATATCAGGTTCGACATAATTACATTCTGCCCATTCATTCCATGATTTTAAAAATAATATTCTATTTTCGTAAGGTTTATGAGATATTCTCGAAAGTGCTTCTAAAATGTGTTCTTTAAATAAAGATGGGTGACTACCAGTATACATAGAAGCACCACGACCCGACCGAGGTGTTCGATCCCATTGTGGTATTATCGTAGGGTAAAAATTTTCAATTCTTTCATAATCAGAATAGAAATTTTTTATAATATCTTTGTATTTGTACTTATCAGTTAATAGACCTCCAAATTTTTGAATTATTTTATGTTTAATCATTTTAATAAAATAACCATTAATGACAGATTCAGCATGCCACTGGCCATTAGTGTTAACTGCGTCGAATCCCAAATTTAATATTTTTTGAAAATTAGAACGCCAACCATTAGCGAGTCCAATGAAATAAATCCCACTGAGCCCATTGTTTTGAGCAAGACGGTTCCACTTGTCAAACAACAATCTAATATCAGGAATTGCTAAAGGATCATATATTAAGAATATAGGCTTATTAGAAATCCTGAGGTATCTCGAATCAAGAAAGGCTGGTAGAAGGTGAAAAAAATGGTTTTCGATATCCTTAACTCCAGGGTATTCCTGTTTTATAAGTACAGATTCTTTTTTCAATTTAGTTGTTGCTTTCCAAGAATGATTGGACCAAGAATGATTGGCCCAGCCTAAACAGAAAGGGAAATTAGGTTTTTTGCTAGCAAGCATTTCTGAAAATGGTCTCTCTAGTATACGCTTTCCATTGCCAAACCAATAATGCCAATACATAAAACCTTCGACTCCAGCATTTCGAGCCATCTCTGCTTGGGCTTCCCTGATTTCAGGCAAACGAAGATCATAGTAACCTAAATCAGCAGGAACTCTCGGCTGGTAATGACCTCGATATAGAGGTCTTGCTTTTCCAACATTTGTCCATTCAGTAAAACCCTTACCCCACCACATGTCATTTTCTGGAATCGGATGAAACTGAGGAAGATAATAAGCAATAACTCTTGCTTTTAAATAATTTTCGGATGTATTACAAATACTAGCGTCCATATGACTACATGCTCCCAAAATGGCACCTTTTTCGCAAATAATTCTTCAATGAAGAAACATAATTTATGTTAAAAATTTAATAATTATTAAATAAATTTCTTTTAAATTGTAACAGTATGGAAATTTATAAATAAACCGGCGTTGGTGCCGACAGTTAATGAAAATTGGGAATTTCTATAGATTTAAATGCGTTGCATGAGAAAATTTAAAATCACATGAATGCTCAGCATTGCTTTGATTAATCAATATATAATTATTGTATTTACACAGGAGAATAAAAACGATAAGGAAAAAGTTTAACGAAAAAATACCTGTAAATAATATATATGATATATACAAAATAAACAATGCGATTATTTCATTTTTTATATAACATTTTCGGCGAAAGCCGATATTGATTAGTCCTAAGAATAAAAATAACCATAAAATCAACCCTGTAATTCCAGAATCTATTAGTATTTGAATTATTGCACTTTCGAATGATAACAATAAGGGGTGATCTCCGTGTTTAAATCTATAGTTAACGCACCAGCCGAAACCTAATCCGCAAGCCGCGTTAGTTTTAAATGCAATTCTTATTGCTTCGGAAATTTGAACGTATCGCATGCTTAATGTTGATCCGCCCTCTTGATTAAAATTATTGATATTTATCAAGTTAATCGCAATATTTATATATTTATAGATGGCAGGGACAAAGAATAACGTTATAAAGGATAGTGCGTAAACATATATATATTTAATAAGTCTTGCTTTGTTGCTATGCATTATTAATAAATATGATAAAGCAATTAATATCGCATATATTCCAGACCTAACGTTTATAATTATAGTATTTATAAGTGAAAGTAATATTATAATGTAATATGTATACCTTGATATTAATTTTCTTGTAGTGATGGATAGTATAAGTAGTAATCCATTCAATATGCTCCATGTCATTGGATGCGAAAGCGTTGATTGAAGTTTACCTTTTAATTCAAATCTGCTATGTTTTAAAAAAATAAGATTAGCATTGCTAACATCAAAAACTTCTGACATGAAGTTAATGTATGGATTATCCTGTATTATGAAACATGCGAATGAATATATTAACATTATAATATATGAAAAAATCAAAGCTTTTAATATATATTTTAGATCTTCGTAATTTTCACATGATCTATTGAGAATAATCGGTATTGCTAAGTTAGATAATAAAAAAATTTTAATATAATTTAAAGATAGCAGTAATGGTAGGCTGCTACTTAATAATGATATTGAAATAATTGACAAAGAGAATAAAAATAATAATTTTTCAAAATTATTGAACATTATTTTTTTCTCTATAATAAGATGTTTTAATGTAAATATAAAGAGAATAGCTCCAGTTATATAATTAAATTCTATATTTAAACCGAACAATTTGAATGAAGAATATGGCACCAGCAAAATATACAATAATAGAATTGTAATGCCTTTTCTTGGATTGTATATGGTACACAATGCTCCTGTGAGGAGTATAATTAATAGAATAATTTTCATTTTTAATAATATTGTTTTTTTGTTGAGCATCTCGCAATAATCGCCCATCCCAGGAGGGGCTGGTATTATTAAGGCGGTCGTTAATCAGCGTACATCTTGAGATTAGTCAATATTTCTGTCAATTGAGTATAAACCGTTTGACGAACCTGGTTTCAATGTACGGCGATTAGCGTACTTATTAATAATTAACCCCTAAAAGGTGGATGAGTTGCTAGTTGATCTGAGGATATGAAGCTTAGTTTATTTGATCCGCATGAACTTAAAGCACTGCCTGTGGGTTCTTACGACTCAACGGCTCATAAATTGCACATGTCAAGAAACGATTGGGACCGGAATTTTGGGACAGTGGGTATTTTTTGTGTCAACTCTGAGGGCTCGCATACGAAATTATATCTGGCGCATCACTTCGAGGGAGAAACCGCAACAACCAATTTAACGTTGAATAAGTCAACCGTTTCAGTCCAGTGATTTTTTTATTAGTCTAGCTGGAACACCACCCACAACAGAGTTAGGAGGCACGTCCTTGGTTACTAATGCATTAGCTCCGACGATAGAATTTTCTCCAATTTTAACACCCGCCAAGATCGTTGCCTTATCGCCAATCCAAACCCGGTCTTCAATAATCACCTCACCTTTTGAATATAATGGTCGCTTTGAAGGCGAAAGTCTCAAGTGGTCGGCAATTGTTTCCCCATGATTATTATCGGTAACCGTAATTTTTTTTCCAAATAAAACATTATTTCCAATTTGAATTCTGTTTATAGCTGTTATGTGGCAATCATCACCAATCGACACATTGTTGCCAATCGTAATTTCCGGGTAAAATGTTTCGCCTAGTTGAAAATCCCATGCAGTTAAAGTTACACGGTAACCGATTCCGACATTATCACCGATTGTAATATATTTTCCACCTTTAAGGATCAATCCAGGAGAGATCGACGATCGTCCAAATGATTTAAATTCGCTTGCTAGCCAAAGGCTGTATATTTTAGTTTTAAACAAATCATATTTCATAACAGTGCTGTATGGTACTGCCCTGAATAAAAAAATTATAAGTTGTTTTAAAAATATCTTAAACATGATTAATTTTTTATTTTAAAAATATAATTATACAATTACGA
>Ga0118677_10006264_pt1 | contig 20256 bp, 18 predicted proteins | sample AliMusrvi5mmetaG_FD_86154 | JGI IMG/M metagenome (GOLD analysis project Ga0118677, IMG submission 86154)
GGGGAGATTCAGAGTACTAGTCACTCCCTATTATACCTCCACCATCCTGTTATACCAACCAGTCCTCACATTTATTGACCATTGTTACTAATTGACGAATTATTGTTTCATAATCCTCATTAAGGTTATCAGCTTCCTGAGGTGAAAGATAGCCACATTTCAACGCAAATTCTATCCATACCTGTGTTTCACAAGCCTCAGATTCAGAATCGCTAAGTTTGCTTATAAAAGCTGCTTTATACCTTCGTTTTCGCCAGGCTTCAGCAATGTTGGCGGCAACTGATCTGGATGATCGTCTGATTTGATCCACCATAGAATACTTCTCTTCAGGTGGAAAACATTTTGTCACATCAAAAATAGTCATGGCAGCATCCATCGCCTTGTTCCAGACATTAAGTTCCCGATGTGTCTTGATCCTCATATCCAAATCTCCTGGATAGGAATTTATTTCAAGCTGAATTCTGCATTCACCTGCATACACTTCTCCATTACCAAATGTATAATACCACGCAATAGACAAGCATGAATAGCCACTGCTGTATATTGATATTCGCATCCCAATCTCCGAATTCCGAACGCAGTGCGTTCACTATTCAATTCTGCACGCACTACCTGCATTTTCTCCCCATCTCCCCCTCACCCCCTCTCCCAAAAAAGCGGGAACTGTTTCCAGCATAGCCTCGTATTAATATCAAAGCGCTTTGCTGCACAAAGTGTTATTAATGAATCAAAAGGAGAAGGTAATGAGTATCATAGCTTACATCGACCATTTGCTTAGGAACAGAGAAGAAGTGATTGCTGACATTCAGAATGGGACAAAGACAACTGAGGTAACCAAGGTGTGCTTCAAGGTGTTTCTGGCCCAGACAGTTATATATGGGTTGATAATGGGAGCACAGAGCCTGCTGCATGGATATCCGGATGGCTGGTTGTATTCTCTAACTGCTGCAATCAAGCTGCCTCTGCTGTTTATTCTGACTCTAATCATCTGTATCCCACTTCTGTATGTCCTCAATGTGCTGATTGGACCAAGGGAACAGTTCAAGGTTGTGCTTGGGATATTGATGTCAAGCCTGGCTGTTACCAGCATCCTGCTTTCTGCCTGTGCAATGATCCTGCTTTTCTTTATGATGAGCACACAGAGCTATGAGTTCATTACACTGCTCAACGTGATAATCTTCAGTATCGCCGGACTATATGGGGTATGGTTTCTGGCCCAGGCGATGAAAACCGTTTCGGCTAATATGGAAGGCGTAAACGTGAAGACGATCATCAACTGGTGGTTGTTCACCTACGCAATAGTAGGAACCCAGATGGCATGGATGATGCGCCCATTCATAGGAATGCCCGGAGCACCCTTCAGCATCTTCCGAACCCAGGAGTCCAATTTCTATATAACTATAATTCATTTGATAGGGAAGCTGTTTTCGTGAGTTAATGGACAATTGATAATTGACAATTGACAATGAAGGGAATTACGTCCTCATTACACATCTATTCATCGTTTGGATTTGGTGGGTAATGGGGATATTTGCGATGTCTTTCTTGTTGAAGCAGAGGTAGATAATATTAACGAAAGGAATACTACTGTGAAAGTGAAGAAAAGCACTGATATTATGCATGAGCCTACTAACCAAATGGTTGCTGTCAGTAACCCAACTGAACCGGAAGAATTGCATACAAATGAGATTAACAACCTACTGACAAATCTACGTGAAACTATAAGGACTGCCCGGCAGCATGCCTTGCGTGCAGTTGATGTACTTCAAGTTCGTACTTGCTGGACTGTGGGACGACATATTGTAGAGTTTGAACAGCAGGGTGCTTCCAGAGCTGCGTATGGTAAACGCCTGCTCACAGATTTGGCAGAAAACCTGACAATTGAGTTTGGAAAAGGGTTTGATGAGCGCAATCTCAGAAACATGCGAGCTTTTTATACAGTGTTTCCAAATTGGAACGCACTGCGTACCGAATTAAGCTGGACCCATTACCGTTCACTGCTTCGGGTTGAAGACACTGAGGCACGGATATGGTATATGAACGAAGCTGCTGAACAGAACTGGAACACTCGTGCGCTGGATAGACAAATCAATACGCTATATTATGAACGTCTTCTTGCAAGCCAGGATCAAAAGACGGTTAGGGAGGAGGCTGATACAAATATCTCCAGACTAGCTGTTGCCCCACGAGATTTCATACATGATCCTGTCATATTGGAGTTCCTTGGAATACCAAACACTGGCAAACTATTGGAATCCAGTCTCGAAGATGCACTCATCAGTAATCTGCAATCATTCCTGCTCGAACTAGGGAAAGGTTTTGCTTTCGTTGCACGCCAACAGCGTATCAGCACAGAGTCCAAGGACTTCTACATAGACTTGGTGTTTTATAATTATCTCCTTAAGTGCTTTGTCCTGTTTGATCTCAAGACCGGCGAACTCACCCATCAAGATATCGGTCAGATGGACATGTATGTCCATATGTACGACGACCTAAAGCGCGGATTGGAGGACAATCCAGCAGTGGGTATCATCCTCTGTGCATATAAAGACAAATCAGTCGTCCGCTACTCCGTCCTCCACGAAAACGAGCAGCTATTCGCCACCAAATACAAACTCATCCTCCCATCAGAAGAAGAACTGAGAGCTGAACTTGTCCGCGAACAACGAGTCTTTTCAGAGCAGTCTATGGACACAACAGGTAAGAACGTATAATGTGATCAAATCCCTCCTTCCCTTCATTATCAATTATCAATTGCTAATTGTAAATTGAAAAATGAACCTTTTCTACATTTTAGCGTTCTATTGATTTGTAGAGTCGAAAACGGGGGTATGATGGACCAGCTGTCGGATGCGGAGTTGATGGAACTTGTTAAGGGCGGAGATTATGGTGCTTTTGATGAGCTGTATAACCGGTATGCCCCAGGCCTCAGAAGGTTTCTGTTTTCACTTACCTGGGATCAGGATACAGCGGAGGATTATCTGCAAGAGACTTTTCTCAGACTTTACCGGGCACGCAACCGTTACCAGCTTACCGGAAAGTTCAAGACGTTTATCTTTCGAATAGCGAAAAATTACTACATCACCAGATTAAGACATGATCGAAACAAGAACGAATCCGGGCAGCAGATATATAGTTTTAACAGTGATCCATTCGAGAACATCCATGCCAATGCCAGAATTGAACCAGAAGTGCATTTAATGGAGGACTACCGTCGGTTCCGTCTCAGGCAGGCAATATCGGCTCTACCGGAAGGACAGAAGCTGGTGTTCGTCCTTTCTCATTTTGAAGACATGAACTATTCGGAAATAGCAGAATTGCTGAGGATACCAGTTGGGACAGTAAAGTCCAGGATGCACTCAGCAGTCAACAACCTTCGCACACTACTCAAGGAGGAATCCAAATGAACTGTGATCAGGCAAGGACTGAATTAATAGCATATTTACAGAACGAGCTTCAAGGTGAAAGAAAGACCCGTTTGGAGGAACACCTGGCAAGATGCCCTGGCTGCAGGCATGAGCTCGAAGGCGCTAGAAGACTGCTCTCCTGGACCGAAGCTGCATCTGAACAGGGAGTTATTAAACACGTTGAAGAAATTATAGACAACGCAATCAAAGGAGGAGCATCTGACATTCATTTCGATCCTCTAAATGACAACAGCCTGCAGATCAGATACCGGATAGATGGGGTTCTTCACGAAGTCGAAAAGGCAGATCCAACTCAACATATGGGTATAATCTGTCGGCTGAAAATGATGGCTGATTTAGATGCAGTTGAATCTGGAGTTCCATTGGATGGACGGATTCCTTGGAAATATGGCAACCTGGATTTAATGCTTAGAGTTTCATCCATTCCATTCATATTTGGCAATGGAATAGTAATCCGTATATTGAGCAGATCCGCACCATTAATCGGCCTCGATATGATCAAGATGTACCCGGACCAGCGGGACTTGCTGTTGAAACTGCTCTATTCCCCAAACGGAATACTCCTGGCTACAGGACCAAGTGGTTCGGGCAAAACCACAACGCTATATTCATTGTTGCAAATCTTGAGCACCAACGAAGGCAGCAAGAAAATGACCATAGAAGATCCAGTAGAATACCTGATGACCGGTGTAAACCATTCGCAGGTGAATCATAGAACCGGATATACATATCTAGCAGCCTTGAGAGCCATGTTAAAACACGATCCGGATATCATAATGATTGGTGAACTCGGTGATCTGGATACTCTACGTGCTACTGCAGAACTTGCATTGACAGGACATTTGATGCTCTCACAAATGCATACCTACAGTGCTATCTCTGCTATCCAGAGAATGTCGGAAATGGGTCTGGAGTCATACCTAATCAGCGCTACCTTGCTGGGTGTGGTTAACCAGAGACTTTTCCGTATAATCTGCCAAGACTGCAAAGAACCCGTACAACCTGGTTTTGCAGCAATGAAAGCCCTTGGTATATCCGAGGAAGACCTTGAGGGTAAAACTCTATACAAAGGCAAAGGCTGCGAAAAATGCCACAACACAGGATACCGGGGTAGACTCGCATTCTATGAAGTGCTGGAGATAAACAACGAAATCGCCAGAATCATAGCAGACGGTGGAGACTCTATTTCAATCCTGGAAGCAGCCTGTAATAACGGTTTCATGACCATAACCGAAGACGCCAAACGAAAAGTCCTGGATGGCCTGACTACCTGCGAGGAAGCAATGCGGGTTTTAACCTGGACAGCTTAATAATTGATAATTGAAAATGGATAATTGACAATGAAGGAAGCAGGTTGAATCGGAATTGTGACATAATGACTGAACCCATTCCCTTCATTATCAATTATCAATTGTCCATTATCAATTATCCAATGAGTTACTTTCCGTAAGCTAGCACCTCTATTGAGCTTAATAATTGAGTTACTTTCCGTAAGGCAGCACCTCCACCGGTCCAAATGCAGGAATCGCCATATCTTTGTCGTCTACAATATTGACATAAGGGTTCAGGCCTGGGGCATAGTAAAGACTGGTAGGGACAGATATGGCTGGATAGTGCCATACTATTACGGATGATGGGTCTTTGGGGTCGAAGTCCACCCGGAAGACTGATGGGCCTCCTTTGTCCGGTTCTTTGCTGCGGAGTGTAAAGCCTGTAGGAGCGCTGCCTGCTTTTAATGCTTTAGTTACACCTTTGTACCGCACACGCAGCCTCCCCATTCCATTGACCTGTTCCAATGTTTCGACCGAGTCCAGATATATTGGCGTGCCGTGGTCTTTCTTACTGTATACGGTGGACAAAGCAACCTCAGCAAGACGCTTACCGAGTCTTTCCTGACCTTCATATGAAAGATGGATTGCATCCCCGAGAGGAAGATCGATAGCACTGACCATATATATATTGTGCCCCTGCAAAGCTGCCTGTCGCTGACCCTCCCGGATCATTTCCCAGCGTTTGTTTTCAGTAGAGTAATCCAATGCATATCGGCTTATCTGCACATATATAAATGGCAGATCCGGGATTCCGGTGTCCTTTCTGACACAGTCAACAAAGTGCAGGAACGTTTCCACATAACCTGCCCCATTCTCACTCTCACCCTGATACCAGAGCACACCCTTTACTTTTCCGCCAGCCAGAGCAATCCGCTCGATCATTGCTCCATACAGAGAATTTCCACCCTTATCTTTCTGAGCAGGATCCCAGTCGATTGATGAAGTCGCGCCATATGCACTCGGAAGTAACCCGATCTTGTTGTCAATGTATTTGATCAGATGCTTAGCAAAAAACAGTCCCGGTCCAACAGTTCCCAATGGAGTTTTCCTGCTTGCTGCTCGAGCCTGTTCAAACTGTTCTTCTGTAACTCCAATGTTCTTTGTCAGAAACAGTTGTTTAAAAATAGGGGCTTCAGCTTCAAATAACCGGTGTATCGGCTCTTTGGCTTCACTCCACTTATTGTCGAGGTTAAAGAGCATAATCCGATCAGTAGTCCGACCAGACTCCCGCATCGGAGCAGCCCCCACCATGTTCGATTGACCAGCCAACACCCACAAATCCAAGTCGACTCCGGCATGTGTCTTAACACTCAACGGCATTAATAACAATATGATTATAACTGGCAGGTTGTAATTGACAATTGATAATTGACAATTGATAATCATCTATTTCCCTCTTACTCTCTGCTATTCACTATTCTGGTGAAGTCAATTAGTAATTGATAATCATTAAGGCCACTCAACCATAGACTTTCTATTCATTGTCAATTGTCCATTCTCAATTATCAATTAGTTATTGTTCTTTGCTGAGTTTATTATACTCGTTAGAAGCTTCAGTAGTTCTGTGTTGTCTTTGATCAAAGATTTTGATTCGCTGGCATTCAGGTAGCTGGTTTCCTGAAGCAGTAATATCCAGTATTCAGTCTCATTGGCTTCCTTAAGTGCAATTGACAGCTTATGGGCAAAGTCAGCGGTACTTTCTGCTTGTTCGGCTTCACGAACCAACGCACCAATTGCCGTCCCGGAGCGAAGTAATTGCTTGGATAGCACATATTCTTTCTTATCAGCACAAAGAGATCGGCATACATTCACAATTCGAACTGCAAATGCAAACGACTTCTTCTGAACAGGTCCAGCTTTCATAGCAACACTCTCCTCATTGTCAATTACCAATTGCCCTTCCCCATTGTCCATTGTCCATTATCAATTAATTCTTCGATGGTTGTAATTGATAATCATTAAGGCGGACCGAAGTAATTGCTTAGACAACACATACTCTTTCTTATGAGCACAGAGAGATCGGCATACATTCACAATTCGAACCACAAACAAAAACGACTTCTTCTGAACTGGTCCATCTTTCATAGCAACACTCCCTTCATTGTCAATTACCAATTGCCCTTCCCTTCCCCATTATCAATTGTCAATTATCCATTATCAATTAGTTCTTCGATCCCGTAGTCGAAATCCCCTGGATGAATGTCTTCTGGGCAAAGAAGAACAGGATAATAATCGGGACTGTGAATATGCAGGCGCCGGCCATCAGGGAGGCCCATTTGCCTCCGTAGCTGGACATGAACTGCTGGAGTCCGTATGCCAGGGTGTATTTGTTCGGATCGTTTATATAGAGCAATGGACCGAAGAAGTCGTTCCAGGTGCCGAGGAACTGGAACAGAGCACAGGTTGCCAGCGCAGGTTTGGCTAACGGCAACAGGACCTGGGTGAATACCCTCCACTCGCTGGCTCCGTCCAGCCTGGCTGCTTCGGACAATTCTTCCGGGATTGTGGCAAAGAACTGCTTTAAAAGGAATATATAGAATGCATTCCCGCAGAACGCAGGTATTATCAACGGTAGGAACGTCCCATACCAACCCAACCAGCGGAACAATGCAAATACAGGGATCATTGTAACCTGACCCGGGAGGGCCATTGTCGATATCATCACATAGAAAAGCACATCCCTGCCTTTGAACTTCAATCTGGAGAAACCATATGCGACTATTGCACTTGAAAGAACGGCCCCAAGGACAGTCATTGTGCACAGAAACAGGGTGTTTCTAAGGTACAAGCCGAAGGGCACGGTCTGCATTGCTTCCGGGTAGTTGCTGAACTTTACCGGATGCGGGATCAGAGCCTTGATCGATACCGGGGATGATGCCTGACCTCCTTTAAGATATATCTGGCTGTCTGATTTGAGAGATGTGGAGAGCATCCAGATGAGCGGGAGTATAAATGGAATGCTGAGTGCAATCAGGACCCCATGATAAAACAAACGCTTGAAGGCATCACGGCGGGACTTTGTTCTAATCATTGTAGTGATACCTCTTTCTTCGGTCCAGTTCCTGCCTAATATCTTTATCAAGTTGCTCCAGGGCTTCCTGCGGAGTCAACCTGCTGCGGATGGCAAGGTCTTCATATCTACCGATCCGGTCGCTCAAGAAAACTTGATAAGGTACCGGCGGTATCGGGTATATATGTTCGCTTGCAGCAACATTCAGGAACGTCTGGAATTCGGGGTTCTTCTTGACGTATTCCTTGAATATCGGAGAGTTGGCTTCAGCAGGGAACAAGGGTATCCACCCACCCCACGTGTAAAACTCCGCTGCTCTTTCCGGTTTGGCTATGCCGGACCAGAACTTGATAAACTCCCATGCACCTTTTGAGTGTTTGGCTCCTTTAGGGATGATCAGGAAGTTGCCGTTGGTCCAGCCATAATTTTTGGGGCCACCAGCCGGAGGAGGCAGAGGCGCTGTTTTGTATTTGAGATCAGGAGCAAACTTGCGGAGCTGTTCGACTCTCCACTGACCGTCCAGTGTTATCGAATAGGCACCCGATATAAACGGCCAGTCTACGCTTCCCGACGATCCGCTGTTAAGGCCGGATTCAAACCGCAGGACATTGTCAAAACCAAGGCGCTTTCGTTCATCTACCAGGTATGTCAGGACCTTAAGATTGATCGGAGTATTGATCGTCAGTTTGTCGTTCTTCCAGTCATAATATCCTCCCCCATAACCCGGAGCATACATGCCTACACCCGGCCATTGAGAAGGGAGGAAACCGATACGGGTCAGGTTGCCCTTATCGTCAAACCGGTTGAGCTTGTGACCGATTTCGGTTAGCTTCTCAAGAGTATCGGGGAATTTATTGGGGTCCAGGCCTGCATCCACGAACTGCTTCGGCATATAATAGCAGGCGAAGGCATTCATACCGGATGGAATCCCATATAGCTTACCTTTATACATACCTATTCTCTTCGCTGCCGGGTAAGCATACTTTTGAAAATACTGCCATTCAACCGGAGTCATAAATCCATCCAAAGGCTGCAGCAGTTTGCTCTCAGCCCATTTCGGGATAACCGGACTCCACTGCCCCATTACATCCGGAGGGTTTCCTCCGGCAACTGCCAGCAGGAACTTTGAGTCTGCTACAGAGGATGGAATCGACAACGCTATTACTTCGTACTTATCCTGGCTCTCATTGAACCGCAAAGCGATTTTGTCTATGACACCTTTCCACTCCGCAGTCCACATGTGCCAGAAGATGACCTTTTCACGGCTGGGATAGGTCTTCACAGTAGGCTGAGGCTGCAGGTAGGAGAATGCAAACCCGGCCACAATCACAATGGCCAGTGCAAGAAATGCATTGAAACCCTTTCCGTTTTCTTCTCTCTCACCCGCCATAATGCACCCACTTTTTCTGAGACTTGAATATAAGCCCCGTGCAGATCATGATTACAATAAAGAGCACCCATGCCATTGCAGATGCATAGCCCATGTCCAGATATCTCCAGGCCCTGTTGAAAAGGTAAAGGGCATAGAACATGGTGCTGTCTTCAGGCCCTCCGCTGGTCATTATGTATGCCTGGGTAAAGTATTGAAACGCCCCAATGACACCCATTACAAGATTGAAGAAAATAACAGGGGTTATCATTGGCAGTGTAACGTGCCTGAGCCGCTGAAAGGAGCTGGCACCGTCTATCATTGCAGCTTCGTATAAGTGCGGGGGAACATCCTTTAGCCCGGCAAGGTAGATGATCATGCTCCCTCCAACACTCCATAACCCCATCATGACCAGGGACCAGAAAGCATATTTGGGATCAGCGAGCCAGGCCGGTCCAACTACTCCGAATTTCTTGAGTATACCATTGACCAGTCCTATCTGAGGGTTGAGGATCCATATAAACACAACCGAAGTGGCAACCATAGGGACAATCGAGGGAATAAAGAACAAAGTCCTGTAAACCGACATGCCCCGGATATCGGCATTAAGTAACAGTGCCAACCCAACCCCGGCAACAGTTCCCAGCGGTACAGCTACAGCTGCGTATTTGAGGGTTATCACTAAAGCCTTCCAAAAGATAGGATCCCTTGAAAACATCTCCCCATAGTTAGCAGTTCCTACCCAAACGGGGGAAGTAACTACTTCATACCTGGTAAATGAGAGATAAATACTCACCACAAATGGGATCAGGGTGAATACAAGGAAACCTATCAACCAGGGGCTGAGAAAAGCATATCCCAACAGGTTTTTCTTCATATCGGAGGTATCTCCCGGATTAAGCGATTATTCACAGAGTATTATACAACAGATGGGTAAAAGTGGGGGTGCGGAGAACGAAAGAGTTCAGTCTACTGTGAACTGACCTAAAGTCCGTTCGTGCTGAGTAGCGCAAAGCGCGTATCGAAGTATGAATGGACTTTAAATTCTCACATAATTGAACTGTTACTGGAGAACAATGGTCAAGAATTGCCTCTGGTGTGTGAACTCAAAATGAGTCCAATTGCACTCACATTGAGTCCGTAACAAAGCACAATATCCATTATCAATTGTCAATTATCCATTGTTCCGGCTATTAGCCTTGTTGCCCGCAGCCAGGAGTCGGATTCCTTGCCGAAACCTTCTTTGGTGAAGCGATAGTCGTGTTTGCGGTGAAATTCTTCCAGGTCGTGCATCAGGTCTTTGACCTTGGCTTGCTGCTGTGCGATCAGGTAGCGGTAGGCTTCGGGTTCGGTTGTTTCTCCAAGGACATGCAGGAAATGAGGAATGCATAGTCCTGGGCTATTTGTGTATGCGGTGCGCATTTCCTCTTCAGCTAGCCCACGAACTAGCGTTAACGTGTAGCGCTTCCTGCACTCCGATTGGACATGGCAGGCTGGGCAGGACTCATTACGCTGCCATTCCTGTCGGCGTTTTGTGCGTTTCGGAGGTGAAGCAGGAAGGTTGTCCAAATACTGTGTGACCAGTTTCACCTGGTCCATATATATAATTGTAATGCCTAAGGCATTCCCCAGCTTTGCCAGCGTGTGAGTGTGTTGTTTGCAATAACCCCTGGAGCGGATAAGCTCAGCCCTGGTATCCGGGTCATTGACAGCTTCATATAGCACGGAATCCAGGTACCGGCGGACGCTGTCAGCCTCCAGTTTGCACAGGGGGCAGCAGTCACTATCCCGTATAGCATCCAGCACTTCATAGTAAGTTGTATGTATATCAACTTTTTGCAGCGATTGAAGCATCTCTATGAATTTGTTTTTGATATTCATGTTTTTGTCCTATGGACGATTGTAACACAAAGAAGGGAAAGTATGAAGTATGAGTTATGAATTATGAAATGGGGAAGAGACGGGTTTATGTCTGGAGGATTACTTGGGGGTTAGGATTAGCAGGGTGTATCGGATTAACTCGGTGGGGTTGACTGTTATTCGGGTGCTGCCTGTTCCGGTGGTAGTTAGTTTGATTTCTCGATGGCCTTGGAAATCCGGGGAGGTGGCGTAGGCGGTGGTGTAGGTGCCGGGTATTTCGAATATCAGGTCTGATTCTAGCCTTGGGAATACTGGTTTGGCTTCCGATCCGGATATTACCGGCTTTCCGATCTCTTGTTTGCCGGGGGCAGTCATGTTTAACAGATGTATGTATATGGTGCCGGTTTTGGTGCTCTTATAAGGTTCTATTATGACTCCCTCGGGGATGTTTATGGTTTGGATTGGGTATTTAGCGTTTGATGCACGATCTATCAGTTTTACCAATAATTCTGCCAGATTGGTGTTCTTCTGATACGTCCATTGCTGGCCTGTGTAGTACATAGGTTCGCAGTTGAACTTACCTAATGGCAGGGCTGAAGTGATGCAGGTCCCTTTTCCGAAGTTGTTGACGATTATGGCCGGAGATACCATTTGGTCATCACTTAGAACGGTGGCAATGGTTTGGGTTCCCGGAGCCGGTGTTATTTTCCAGGCTTTGCCGGCTAGAGTGGCGGTGGTGTTATCTAATGTAATGGTCAGGCTGCCGGTGATTTCGGGTTTGGGTGACCAGTTGGTTACTCCGGTTACCTGGGACAAATGGTCAGTCTGGTATGATAGGTAGTTATTGTCTACCGTGGCAACGGCACCGGATACGATCAGGGTACCACCGTTTTTTACGTATTCTTTGATTGCTGAGAGTTCCTGCTGGCTGAGGGATTCGGCTGAAGCCAGGATCAGGGCCTTATACTTCTTCAGTTTCTCCGGCTGGAGATCGTGTTTTACGACGAAGACGTGAGGGATGTGGGCGTCGGTCATTGCCTGGGAGAATCCGGCTAAATCGCAGAAATTCAGCGGCTTCAGAGGGTCTGTTCTGTCTGTATAACGCAGGTCTGCTGTGTATAGAATGGCTATGTCGGCCATGGATTCGGTATCTTTGGAGGACATATAGTCCGGCCACAGGTATTTGTCAGTATTGGATTTGTTATTGAAAATCCCGCTGCTCCATTCGCTCTGGCCGTTCATCTGCTGCATTGCCCATGTGGTGAAAAGCAGGTCTGAGTTTCCGGGATTTAAGGCGAACAGGCCCCAACCTGCCCGGTTATACGATGCATTGATTGCGGAAGTTATTTTGCGGCACATGTAGTGAGTGCGGTAGTGGGCGTAGATGTTGGAGATGACACCCTCGGTCCCTACCATATCGCAGCCGCGCGCCAGTTCCCTTTCAGCCATGCTTATATCGACCCGGGCGCCGTCCATCAGGTCTATTTCGTTGTCATAGCCCATCACCACGACTTCCGGGCGGACTGTGTTGAGCCTTTTGCGGAGTGCAACGAAGAAATCTCCCTCGGCCTGGTAACGCCACGATATCCAGCGGAGCCAGATCGGGTCCTGCTGGTTCAGGATTACATGCGATGCAGAGTCGAATGGCAATCTGCAGCCTGTGTCAGCCTCGAATTTCTTCCGGCAGTAGATGCAACCGCAGTAGTTAATCGGACGGAAGTAGGTTTCGTCGATCATTACCCCGTCGACTCTGGTGTCCGTGACATACTTTATCAACTGGTCGAAAAACATCCGGCGGTATTTTGGGTTGTTTATGCAGAACGTGCTCATTGTCGGCAGGCTGGTTACTGTGTCCCTGTTGAGGAGTCCGATGTGTTCAACCAGAAACCTTGGTCCGCTGCCCCGCTTTAATACCACCGGAGCGTCCATATGTCGGACTACTTTTATGCCCAGTTCGTGGGCTGTTTCGGTGATCTCTTTTTGTATCTGCTGATGGGCTGCCCAGCGTTCGCGGTGGGAGTTGTACCAGAACAGGCTCTGTTCATCCAGGGTGTTGACACCGGCATTTTTGACTTCATCGATCAGGCGCTGCCGCATAACGCTTTTATCCTGGCGGTTCAGGGCGGTCTCTCCGTTGAACTCTACCATTCTCATGTTCCATTTCCAGTCAGTTGCTGGAGAGTTGTCGGGGGGCATTACTTCCGGGATGTATTCATGACCCGCTGCCAGGTATCCGGTCTCGAGTTTCATCTCTGGCAGGAGATTTGAACTCAAGACTGTGCGGTTTATCTTCTTCGGAGGGTTATTATTTCCCGGCATCAGCTCAGGGAGTTTGTCATCGAACCAGTAGCCTCGGTCGATGGCGTAGTCTTCGTTCTGGTATATATATGGCTGGAAGGTAAAGTTGTTGATCGCCCATGCGTTTTTTCCGGAAATAGATAGTTTCAGCTGCTTTCGTGGAGCTCTCAGATAGATACTGGCATCGATCTGTCTGACATAGCCTGCTTTTACCTTCACATTTTCAGCTGCGATTTCGTTGTTCACCTTTATAGTAAATGGACCGATTGGCAGGTCGAGGTGGCCGCATGTGGCGGTGAACAGATAGACTCCCGGGTGGGCATCCAGCAGAAGCTCAGCTTTACCTCCGGCAGCAGCTAATACTCCCTGGCGGAAGATATTCTCTGTTGTCTGTCCGAAGGGTTTCAAGGTCATTGCTCTGGAGAGCCATCCGTGCCCGGTTTCTTTCCTATAATCACTCAGGCCGAAATCCTTTACATTTAAAGCTGGCTGATCATGGCTGAATGAATAGATGACGGGTCTCTTGTCTGAGGGGCCGGATATGTAGTCCCAGGTTGTAAAGGGATGGCGTTCTTCGTAGTTGTAGCGACCGCTGTAAAGCTGGACTTTGGCGCCGAAGAACTCGGGCTGGTCGCGTTTGAAGAAGGAGAATACAACCCTGTCTCCCTGCTTGACTATCGAATACGCCATTTCGGCGGGGTCCCCTGCCCCTGTGTAAGGTGCGAATGTCCCGGAGCCGTAGGGGTTGAAATCGATCACCAGGTTAAATCCGGCTTTCTCCAGCGCCAGATAGCGGATATACTGCTGCGCAAACACCGCACCATCCGCAATGCTACCGCCAAACTGCCCCTCATAACAATTGTATCCACCCTCCATCCCGCACCGCATCTTCCAGCTGCAGCCATTGAAATACTCAACCGGAATCGCAAACGAATAGAGCAGATATCGGGGCTCAACAGGTTTCAGCAGCTTATACTCAGCCCGCACAGTAAGCTCCAAAACCCCATCCGAAGCCAAAACCGCCTCCCTCCGAAAATCAACCCCCAAATCCCCAATCCGATAAACATTAATCGCAACCGTCCCATCCCGAACCATCTCCCCATACCCCAAACCCGCCACCCCAGGCTCCCCAACCGCCCCAACACTCTCCCCAACAATCAATGGTTTGCCTTTATAGGTAACATTGAGCTGTTTGCCTTTGTGGAGCTGGATGTCGGCAGCATAAGACTGGACTGATGGGGTTGCTGTTAGGGTTAGGAGTAGAGCTATTAATATTAGGTTCATGGGCGCTATCCTTGTTGGTTGGATTGGGTTATTTTAGCATGAATTGAGGGAAAGGGGGGATTAATTGATAGTTGATAATTGACAATTGATAATGGGGAAGTTGATAGTTGATAGTTGATAGTTGATAGTTGAAAGTTGAAAGTTAAAAGTTGAAAGTTGAGAGTTGAGAGTTGAGAGTTGAGAGTTGAGAGTGGGGGAAGGAATGGGTTGGATTATTGTTTTAATGGAATGGAATTGGGTGGGTCAGATTCTCCTACCGGTAGGCCCGACACTCTTATCGGGTCGCCAACCAAAGAACAAAATGCATCGGTATCAGAGCGGAGGGGGAATATTAACTAAGCAGATTCAACACTAGTTTTATCCCCCGAAGCGGCGATGCCGATGCACTAGCTGGCTGCGAAGAAGCTCTGACTGCAATCGCCAGTGATAGTGGAATGGTGTCTTTTCTATTTAATCAGCCCTTTGATAGGATTGGTGGTTGAAATGAGCCTGTATAACTTGATTATATACAGGCGACAATAGGCTGACACCGATCTATTCCATTTCCTCAGGTGCCCCTACATAGTCGTCGACAATTTCGTTTCCTTGTGCGATCGCAAGAGATTGAAAAGTTCCTTTTTCCATCTCATCATATATTGTGTAAGCCTCGTGTAATACAGCAGTGCACAAATCATGAGCGGTCGTATTGGTAGACTGCTGTAGAGACCTATTTGCAGCATTTGCAAGGCGTCCAAAAAATTCAGTCTTTGAACAGCTGTCCAGAAGATTTTCTGCATTGAATGCACGCATAAGCTCTTGGAATAGCCACGAGACCTCAAGTGCATGATTGGTAACTACATAACGAGGTTCAGGATAGAAACTCTTCTTGTTCTCTGAATGTGGATTCCTGGAAATGACAACATCCGCGCCACCCCATTCTTTCTCAGCACGCGGGAGTTGTGTATTCAATAATCTACATTCAAGTTGGTGAAGTACATTTAGTGTCTTCATTTAATTGTCCTCTCTTTGCAATGGATTTCAAATTCGATACAGTAGTATGCTGCTAATGTGGCATTGGTATGTAAAACCCATACATAGCATTGGTTTCACACACCCAGAACTAGTGTTTGGGGCGTCATAATTGGAATAGTCTCTTGGGATACGTTTTATAATGCTTTGCAGCGGAAGATGTGGTTGATGTGGGATGAGATGTAGTGTAAACAGAGTTTTATGTGCTATTAAGTCGATACTAGTCGTCGTTTGTCCAGTTGTAGCCAGGTCCCCACGAACTGCCTCTACCTTTAATATCGTCATGGAAAGGTCTCATTGTGTCCGTAGAACCAGTCAAGATCTTACCGTTCTGGCTGGCGTTGATGAAATTGGCTCCCTCAGTGTTAGCTGCACGATTCAGATACACATTATCAAGAGTGGCGCGGCTAAAATGGGAATATCTCAAACTGGCACCATCTACATTGGCGTGGCTAATATTGGCACATTCCAAATGTGCATACTCAATGCTGGCCTTGCACAGGTTGGAGCTAATCATTGTAGAGCCTTCCAGATGTGAGCCGTTCAGATTTGCTTGTTCTATGTTGGCATTGCTCAGATCGGCTTTTTCTAAATGGGTATTGCTCAGGTTTGAGCGGCGTAAATCGATGCCACTTAGGTTGACACCCTTTAGACTGGCACCATTAAGATTGATCCCACACAGAATGGCATGTTCCAGATGGACATGTTCCAGATGGACGCCGTCCAAACGTGCACTACGTAAATCAGCATATGCTAAGTTGGTGCCGTCTAGTTGTGCATTACGAAGGTTAACAGCACGTAAATTGGCTTTATACAGATGAGTATCACATAGAATAGCGGAGTCCAGGTTAGCAGATTCCAGATTGGCAAAGGCCATATTGGTACCACGCATATCTGTATGGCTTAAATCAGCATCACGTAAATCAGCATATTCCAAATGTGCTCCCCCTAACTTTGCATTTGATAGGTTAGCACTTTCAAGAATGATATTAGTACTAAGATTTACTTTTTCCAGGCTAGCACTTTCCAAACGGGCATTAATGCCAAAAAAGACGTTCTCCAGGATTGCCTCATCCAAATTGGCACCTCGAAAATTAGCTCTTTCAAGACTGACATTTTCTAAATGGGCTTTACGTAGATTGGCACCTTCTAAGTTTGCGCCGCGCAGATCCACACCAATCAGATGAATTCTTTTCAGGTTAGCACCTTTCAGATTAGCGCCACCCAGGTCAACATCAATTAGTTTAACATCACGAAGATCGGCACCAGCTAAACATTCCTTATTTGCCAACACTGCCGATTTCAGGTCCAGGTAATTTTCTGATATGATGACATCTCCTTTTTTATTCTTAATTTTTATCAGCATTGTATAGTACCCTCCCTATTATTGATTCATTCTGCTCTTTTTCTAATCTCTGAAACGTGTTGTAAACAAGCATAAGGGAAACGTGCAGAACACAAAATGCTTTTATATTCTTACTATCATTCCTGTCGACCAGTCGGAAAGCACTTTCGACAGTATCAACCCATGATACAGGTGGGAGTTCATTATTGTATGAAGCATTATCATACACCATTTGCCTTTCAAAATCATGAATTTTTAGATCCATAAGGCACTTCTCATTAACAGCCCACATATTGTACATAATCGCATCGAATGTGGTGCATGCCAAGCAGGCGATCAAAGGAGTAGCATCTTTCAAAATACATTGTTTCATGCTTCCTCTAATCCGAAGTAGCCCCGGTCCTAAAAATTTCCTTGTCCGAGTTTTTCTCTCTTGCATTGTCAGCGAACTAAGTTCTCTGATTACTGGCCGGATGTCTTTGTGTTCGTAGTTATATCTCATTGTCTTTCCTCCATATATGTTTCTGGCTGGCGTTGTCATAATCTGCAACTTTCTACATTTCAATCTGTAGTTGCCTGGAATGGCGCTTATGGACAGGATTTAGGAATGGCTCAGGTTATCAATTTCCGCATTGTTTGTTCCTCACGCTTACTAGTCGTTGGGAAGTGCTTTATTAGCACACTTTCCGAAAACTTTTTTGATTTCATCAATCCGCATACAACTCTTGATGATTCTGATGGGAATATCTGTGGAATGTGGATATACATAAATTAATCGGATACGCAACATTTGCCGTTCGCCATTAAGCATTACTTCACTTCTAGTATCTAGTCGTTTACAATAGCAGGTTAACCTCACTTTTGATAAAATATTCCAATTATTCTATTTGTGCGTAGAATTAGGCTGGTAAGCATTCGAATGTTGGCAGGTTAAGTAATGCCTGTCTGATACCGTACTGCACTACCTCACCTCCATTATCTAGGTCGTTTATAATGGCCTATAGCACATGAAATTGTAAAATAATCTGAATATTTATTTCGCGCTAGAATGAGGCCAGTAAGCACTAGAATGTTAGTAGGTCAAATAATGCCTGTCTGATACCATATTGCACTACCTCGCTTCCAATTACTAGGTCGCTTCAAACGACCTTGAAATACTGGGTTTATAAAATAATTGCAATTATTTTATTTCGCATTAGAATGAGCTATACAAGCATTAGAGACTTTCCATTTTGGTCTATCGGGATATATACAGTATGTAAAAAGAAGAATTAGAGCGCATGGTGTTTCGGGATTTGAGGAGCGTCTATAAAGTAAGGTCGTAGACGCAAGCTGATTAGTCGCTCCGGAAATCCCGAAACCGCCGTCTGCACGTTCTTGTATTTTAACTAAAACGAATACTGCTTCCTTTCGGGATTTCCGGAGTGAATGGTCACTTTCCACATTACAGGTCATTAGCAGTTTCGGGACAAGGTGTCCCAAAACAACAAAAGGCTCCTGCCACCTTTAAATCCATTTCTGCAATCACCAATATAAAACATACAATATAGTAGCTGACTATCTCCCGACACGCAGCCATGCCGATCAGGAGATTCAAAGTAGACAGACACCATTCCGTAGAGCCATGTGGAGAAATTCCTTTAACTCATCACTCCCTATTCATCCTTCACCATCCTGTATTTCAGCTTAAGCTGTTCAAACCGCGCTATATGCTCATAAAGTTTATGTTTTTCGCATTTAGCGCATATTGAGGTTCTTCTTTTGACTCCGAATAGAATGTACTCATCCCTGCAACCGCATTTGTTACATATAAAGTCGTCCCTTGTAGGCTGGTAGTAGGGTGTTTGGAACAGTCCTTCTGCGTTAGGCAAGGAGGCTGCTAGGCAGGCGTAGTCTTCCAGGGAATACATGTTGCAGATGTCCAGGAGTTTGAGTTTTTTGCATTTTGATATTGGCTGCAGGGTGTTATCGCGTGGTTTTATGGCAAAGAGCTCCAGGTATTCCAGGTCCTGTAGATTGGCGAGAGGGGCGAAAGTGGGGCAGAAAGCTTTGCCTCCATTTACTCCGCTGCCCATAGATATTGCGATAGCTAATATCCTTAGGTTCGTAAGCTGTCCCAAAGGTTCCAGATCAAACTCCTTGAAACTTATACCTAGCGAGAGTAGCTGTAAATTCCGCAGACTGGCCAAAGGTTCCAGGCTGGTAACAGAGCGCATCGAGGATATTTCCAACTGCTCCAACTGAGTCAATCTGCTTACAATGTCCAGTTTCTGAGGATTTACTTCGGGTAGAAAGAGATTGCGAAGATTGGGAAACTCCAAAAGTGTCTCGAAATTCTTGATGCCGTATTGAACCGCCATTGTGTGACAGGACCTATCCGCGCTCTTCCAATCGTCAATCTGATAATTGTCTCGAAAATGCCGTAGGTCGGCTTGTTTCATCAGCATAATATGACACCTCAATAGAAAGGGTTTTGTTACTACTTAATAGTTTAATTGGACGAAGCCATTTGCCATGATATCACTAACCATACACTTCGCAGTCACCTGGTGCATCGGCATAGGCGCTTCGAGGGACTGGGTGTTGCTGGGAAATATTGCCTTGTGCTCCCCTGCGCTCTGATACCGATGCATATAACCGGAGCCCGACAAGAGTGTCGGGCCTACCACGCCGATCAGGAGTTCGGTGTTCCCGGGATCGGCGACCATTCTCCCCTTCCCTTTTCATCATTCATAACTCATAATTCATAACTTAAAGGATACATTTCGCAGTCACCAGGTGCATCGGCATAGGCGCTTCGGGGGACAGGGTGTTGCTGGGAAATATTGCCTTGTGCTCCCCTGCGCTCTGATACCGATGCATATCACCGGAGCCCGACAAGAGTGTCGGGCCTACCACGCCGATCAGGAGATCGGCGATCCCAGAAACTGCAGTCCTCATTGTCAACTGTCAATTATCAATTGTCAATTACTTCCCCTTCCCGAATCCAGGTCTGCAATCACCCATGCAAAACATAAAATATAATAACTAACTATCTCCCGACACGCACCCATGCCGATCAAGAGATCGGCGATCCCAGAAACTGCAGTCCTCATTGTCAACTGTCAATTATCAATTGTCAATTACTTCCCCTTCCCGAATCCAGGTCTGCAATCACCAATGTAAAACATAAAATACAATAGCTGACTATCTCCCAACACGCACCCATGCCGATCAGAAGATCGGCGTTCCCAGAAACTGCACTCCTCATTGTCAACTGTCAATTATCAATTACTTTCCCTTCCCGAAGCCCGAATCCAGGTGTGCAATCACCAATACAAAAC
>Ga0118677_10006266_pt1 | contig 20254 bp, 11 predicted proteins | sample AliMusrvi5mmetaG_FD_86154 | JGI IMG/M metagenome (GOLD analysis project Ga0118677, IMG submission 86154)
CTCTTAATTGTTATTGATTTAACGTAGGCTCTTCATGAATTAAAAGTTCACTTCAGATTTTTAAGTCATTTTTGTCCGATTAATAATATCCCGTCCCCTGCTTTAAATCAATTGCGCGCATGAGTTCTATTCACCATAGAGGCGAAATATTTTGGAAATGTGGTGTTGTAAAGATATCCCTCAATCACTATAAAATCATTTCGGGCATAAATCATCGCTAAAAATATTTGCAGATTACAATTAAATTGTAATTTAGCAATGTAAAATTTTGAAAAAGGAATTTTAAAAACAGTCAGGATTTACTGAAACCACTGAGTTATTCACTAAATAACACAATCATGAAAACCTTCCTTACAATTTTATTTTTATCAATCACCTCAACTTTGTCAATGGCACAGTTGGCGCAGGGCCAGACGGTGAAGATTGACACAAATTTTAACAGTGTCACTGCAAAACCGGAGTCATTTGACTACTACATTAAGAACATTGCCACTGACAAGGAGACGAATGAATATATCCCATCTGACAACCCACTCACTTATCCTTTCAATAAAATTCCAATTTACCGGAAACTTATAAAATCCAGGAAGCCTGCAACAGTGCGCGACACCTTTTACTTTGTTGCGGACAGTGACAAAATTGAAAAATATTATAATGAAACCAAAGGCCGGTTATTGTTTAAGAAGTGCTACGTGTCGTCATTTTTCAATCTCATGAAAAGCGCGCCAACAAAGGCACAGCAAAGCATTTTCGATATTGATACCTGTGCAACAAAAAAAATTGACACCTCGGCTATTGTGAAAAGGAAACTCTCGATACTGAAGCCTGTTTATTTTTTAAATTGCATCCTTAACATCAATACTGACCGCGTAGAATTTGATTCCATTATTTTCACAAGGAAAATGTCGGCCTACAGAACAAGCTACAGGTCGTTTAATTTGGAAAATGTGACTTTCAAAGACACCTGCGAATTGACTTTTCAGGACAACATCAATTACTTCACAAAAAATGTTTCGCAATCAAAAAGCGATTCCAACAGGGCGGTATTTTTGAACACCATTTTCAAAGGACCTTTTTTGATCAATTCAAAAGGAAATTATAACCTGGGCATTGCATCAACAAAGTATAATCCGCTTTATTCAAGAAATGCACAGAACGTGGAATCAAAAATGGTTCAGCAGTTGAGAAACATCAAATTTGTGAATTCCACTTTCAAAAATTTATTTATCATCAACGCCCCTGTTCTTAAAAATATCACCTTTGAGAATTCCACTTTCAACTACCCGTTTTTCCTTACCGATAAAAAGCTTGACTCAACAGTTTTCAGGAATTGCAATTTCAACAACATTATTGATCTCAGAGGCGCAGTGCTGTGTCATGGCTCATCCTTTAAAGATAATTTTTTCAAAAAAGACTGCAACATGATCATTCGTTTGAATGACGATATTGATAAAATGAACCTGGACATAAAAGCATTGCAAAAGATATTCTTCGTGGTTGACTGGGGCTGGAAAAATCAGACTTCGCAATGTGTTTACTGGAACGAAAATTCAAAAAGTTTTTCAACGATTGCTTTCAAATCGCCTTTTCACATCAAGGATACAATCAGTCCGCTTGACGAATTCACAGAACACAACCTGGAGCAGGTTGAAATTAAATTTCAAAACCTGAGGGAATATGTGAGCCGGATCATCACCAGTGATGACATTTTCGGATCGGAAAAACAAAAGATCATCAACTGGCTTAACTACCAGGAAAAACAATACGAGAAACTGTACTTCAGGCAGCATAACAAGCTTCATTATCTGGGGCTGCGGTTTCTGGAGATCACAACCAATTTTGGGTATAATGGTGAGATGCGTTTTTTTACTTTTTGTCTCTGGATAATCCTGATTTTTGCTTTTATTTTCAGAGTATTTTTCATTAAAGAAGTCAATGCTTTCCTTAGCAGCAGCGAGCCTGATGCCGCCGAAAATAACGAAACCGGCGCCACCACAAAAAGCAAGAACCGCATGTATATTCACCACACATTGCATTTCCTGCTCACAATTTTTAATGTTGACAATATCAAGAGTGTCTTTGTAAGTTTCAACATTTTCTTCACTCCAAAATTCCCCTCCACAGTCTTCAAATTCTCAAAATGGTTTTGCTGGCTGATCTTAATTGAGTGGATAATGGGGATATTGTTTATTCTGCTGTTTTTATATTTTATTGCAGGGAATTATCCTATTGTGACAAAGTTGATAGGGCTATAAATAAAGAAGGACTTAAAAAAAACATTTCAGAAATAATATATTACTTATCTTATTCATTCAAGTTTAAGAATTTTGATGAACAAAGCAATGGACTCTCGAAATGTAAAGTGGTGAATATTGAAAATGCTCCGTAGGAGCAATATCTTTGTAATAATAAAATAAAGAGGGCAATGAAGCAGCGTAGCTGCGATATAAAAAACAGAAGGAGATTAAAATATGAAAGATGTCACAGCTACGCTGTTTTTGCAGCCTCCTGCAACCGTTTATTACAAAGATTTTACAACTACGTTGCAATAAAATGTTCGGATAAAAAATGCTCCGTAGGAGCAATATCTTTGTAATAATAAAATAAAGAGGGCAATGAAGCAGCGTAGCTGCGATATAAAAAACAGAAGGAGATTAAAATATGGCAAACACCTATACACAAATGTATGTTCAAATAGTATTTGCTGTGCAAGGCAGACCAAATATTATTAATGAAAAACACCGCGATGAATTGGAAAAATATATTTGCGGAATTATCAACAACAAAAAATGCAAACCCCTTGCGATATTTTGTAATCCTGATCACACACATGTTTTATTAGGACTCCATCCTACCATTAGTGTTTCTGATTTAACCGGCGCTATAAAAGCCAGTTCATCAAAATTCATTAATGAGAAGAAATGGATTATTGGAAAATTCAATTGGCAGGATGGATATGGTTCTTTTACTTATTCAAAATCACAGATAGATGCTGTTGCGAAATACATATTGAATCAACCCAAACACCATAAGAGAACAACGTTTAAGGAAGAATATTTATCAATATTAAAAAAGCTTGACATCGAGTTTGACGAACAATATTTATTTGAATGGTACGATTAAGATTTCACAGCTACACTGTTTTGTGTCGCACTATTGTCGCTTATTACAAAGATTTTGCAACTATGTTGCAAGTAAAAACTGAATATCCTCCAGAAATTTTGAAATGCAGGAATTTAAAAAGTTTACAATAAAAAAATGAACCTGATTAAAGGATATAAGAAGTAAAATAAGAAAACCATGAAGTCTATTCAATTGTTTTGTTTTTTATACTTTGCAGCATTTACATTGCATGCTCAGGACACGCCCCGAAGCCTTGTTGAAGAGGGAGACAAATTGTTTAATGAAAATAAAATTGAACAGGCGATCACAAAATATGATGAAGCGATAAAAAAGGATAAGAAATGTTTTCAGGCTTATTCCAAAAGATCAATTGCAAAAGCAGCACTGAATGATTTCACAGGCGCTTTGGCGGATGTGAACATGGAAATAAAATTTGATCCCTGCTCGGGAGCCTATTTGAACCGCGGTAATGTGGAATGTGAACTGAAAGAATATGAAAAAGCATTAAAAGATTACGATGTTGCACTTAAACTTGATTCAACCTCGGCCCCTATTTACTATGAAAAAGGACTGACAAATTTTAAGATGAAGAATTATGATGAGTCATTGAAAAATTTAAATAAATCCATTCTGCTTTACGGAAAATATAAGAGATGCTATTATTACAGGGGGCGCATTTACCTTTTGCAAAAAGACAACCGCCTTGCCATTTCTGATCTTACAACTGCAATTAATCTTGACTCTACTTACTCCGCTGCCTATATTATAAGGTCAGAAGCATACAACAACCTGGGAAAACGCGATTCCAGCATTAAAGACCATGAAAAGGTAATGAGTCTTACCGATAACAATTATCTGGCTGGAAATAATCTTGGCTACCTGTATATGGAGGATGGTGATACCACCAAAGCAATTGACTTATTTCAGAAACTGATCAAAAAATTTCCAAAGATCGGGTATGCTTACAATAATTTAGGGTACATCATGTTCAAACAGAAAAAAGTTGAAGAGGGAAAAGAACTCATAAAAAAATCAATTGAACTGGCAGATGATAATTCTTATGCACACCGCAACCTTGCGGAAATTTATGTCTCGGAAAACGATCTTGTGAAGGCATGTTTTGAGATCACGGAAGCTTTGAAAAACGGATTTACCAAAGACTATGGAGATGAAATGACGGAATGGAAAAGCAAATATTGCAAGTGATCTGTCCTCAATCAACAATTATCTTTCAAAATAAAAAAAACCATTTAGGTCAACTGGCTTTTTAAAAATAAATTAGCCACAAATCTCATTCAATTTTGGTGTTCTTTGACACGCTTATTTAAGCATCCCCTATTGCCTCTTTCTCATTTTTATTGAAAACTTTGTTTGCTGGTAATCAAGACACAACATGATTTTAAATAATTTTCTTAATCTGTTCTTAATAATCTACGAATAATTATCACATGTCTAATATTTCGCATCAAAATAATCGAATTTATGAATAATAAATAAGTACACACAAAACCCCTCCACGAGTTCATCTAAAACCATTAAAGGTGCAATATAAAATTGTATTGAACTGTTTATCACTTTCAAATAGGATAATGAAATTCTCATTATTTGATTTTGTTAATTGTTAATTTTCATGTTAAAGCAAAAAAAAACTTTGCAGCACCCTGTTTATTGTATAATTTTGAAAACTTTTTTAAATCAAATTAGTAAAAATTTAAATTCAAATTATTATGAGAAAATTACTCTTTTTATTGTTATCTATTGCATTGAGTTTTAGTATGTCCATACGAACTTCTCATGCACAGGTCACTGTTACTGCAACCGCAGGAACTGTTGGGCCAACGTCCTATACAACAGTAAACAGTGCATTTACAGCAATTAATGCAGGTACCCATCAGGGTAACATAACTGTTACTATTACAGGAAATACCACTGAACCGGCAACCTGTTCCGTTATTAAAAAGTGGAATTCCTTCAAGCTATTCAAGTATTTTAATCACCCCCTCCGGTGGTAACTGGACCATCAATTCAGCCGCAACTCCAACGGGTTCCCGAGGAGTTATTGAATTATTCGGGGCAGACAATGTCACTATTGATGGCGACGACCCACTTACTGCGGGGACTCAAAATTTAAGTATAGTGGTTGCTCCAAATTCAACAACCGGTACAGCAGCTATTCGTTTAGCGTCCAACAGTACATTGGGCGCTGATGGTGCAGACAACAACACCATAAAAAATTGCATCATCACGGGTGGGCGAAATTCAGCCACATCCACAACTGTGAGCTACGGAATTGTCATGTCAGATGCTTCAGGCATCACCACCGGCGCTTACAAAAGTTTAAACACTATTATTCAAAACAACATCATTACCCAGGCATGGTACGGAATTTATTGTAACGGATCATCAGCTACCTATTTAAATTCAGGAATTCAAATTTTAAACAACACTATCGGAAGTGCAACTTCAGCTCAGAATATAGGTTTCAGGGGTATTTACATTACCAATTCCGCCTCAACAGCAGGTGTTGGTTCTGCGATTATTTCAGGAAATGATATTCGGGTGGGCGATTATGGCACAACCGGCTATGGCAGCACCATTGCAGGCGTTGAAATAGCTAATGTAAATGCAGGTTGTGTAATTTCAAAAAACAACATTCATGACATCAATCAACCTTCTACAAGCGGGTATGGCGCACATGGTATTTATATTACAGGTGCAACTTCAAATGCAGGAATAAGTATATTTAACAACTTCATCAGAGACTGCAAAATGGTTGTTTACCAAACATCCACTACAAGCGTCTATATCCCTACCGGAGTTTTTATTACAGCAGCCGCTACCAATTTAAAAATAGATTACAATACCATTTCAATGGGCACACAATTGGGTGCAGGAGCTAATTATTCTTCATTATGCGTTGATGCTTCCGTAAGCGGAATAACAATCGCAGAATTTCTCGATAATATTCTTGTGAATACACACTCCAGCACTTATGCATTTGGACTTTATTGCGCAGCTACAACAGCAATATCGGCAGGTAACGTTAACTATAATGATTATTATTGCCCCAATGGCAATGTTGGATATTATAACGGAGCCAACCGGACATTATTGGCTGCATGGCAAACAGCAACAACAAAAGACAATAATTCAATCAGCATCCTTCCGGGATTTGTTTCAGCCACTGATCTGCATATTGCATTAGGATCAACAGCAGTAAATAACCTTGGCATACCTGTAGCAGGAATTTTGTATGATTACGATGGGGATGCCCGCAATACTTCAACTCCTGATATCGGAGCCGACGAGTTTTCACCAATAATATGTGCCGGCGCTTCAGGAGGCACTTTTTCACCAACAACAGCCAATGCATGCGTAGGAATACCTTATACTATGTCACCGGTTGGTTACGAAGATGGAAGAGGAGCGACATACCAATGGGAAGTCTCTGCTGTTGGCGGCGGTGTTGGTTTTGCCAATGTAGTTGGCGGAACCGGTGCAACATCGGCTGCATACACTACCGGTACTCTGGCAGCAGGCACGTACTATTACCGTTTAAGGGTTGATTGTTCAAACGGCCCTGTAACCGATTATTCAAATGAACTATCACTGATTGTTCATGGACTGCCTACTGTAGCAGTTACCCCGAATACAGCATTATATTGTTCTCCTTCCGGAACTCCGATAGCATTGACGGCAAGCGGTGCGAATACTTACACATGGAGCCCATCAGCCGGATTAGATGTTACAACAGGATCAGTTGTTAATGCAAGTCCCGCAACCACCAGTACATATACTGTTTCAGGTACAGATGCTTTTGGTTGTTATAATACGGCATCAGCAGCCATTACAGTGGGAGCATCAGTGACAGCTACGGCTACAGCCACTCCTTCTTCAATATGTACGGGAAACAACTCCCAACTGCTGGCTTCAGGATCTCAATCATTTACAACTCCCACTCCAAGCGTTTATGGATTTACCGGTTCTACAGGGACATACTCTGTTATCACAGGAACAACACTCACAGTTTCATCAACAGATGACAACGGAGTTGGTAATTTGCCCATTGGATTCTCATTCAATTATAATGGAACAAATCATACCATTTTTGGGATGCGTACAAATGGATTGCTTGAACTCGACCAGGCTTCTGCAACATTGAGCGGATTCTCATCAAATGCCCTCGCTTCAAATGCCAACTGTATTGCCCCTTTGTGGGATGACAATAATGTTGCCGGAGGCACAATGATCTATTCAACCACAGGTGTAGCAGGTTCACGTGTATTAACAGCACAATGGACAGGCATGCATGTTGGAGGAAGCGGCTCATCAACAAACCCAACAATTGACGTGCAGGTGAAATTATATGAAGGCAGTAATAAAATTGAATTTATTTACGGCTCTACGAGCGCTGCCCTGTCAGGCACCTCAGCTTCCATAGGTATTTCAGGAGCATCAGGAAATTATTTAAGTGTGACACCTTTGAGTCCGCCGAATACTTCCACAACGAGTAATTCAACAGAAAATTCTTCAATAAGTTCTGCAACAAATTTCCCGAGTGGAACAGTTTATACCTTTACCCCGGCAGGCGCTCCGGTATTCACTTATGCATGGTCGCCTTCCACATTTATTACCGGACAAGAATCAATAATAAATCCTCTTGCAACGGCAATAACTACAACCACAACTTATACAGTTACTGTTAACGGAAATTCAGGTTGTTTTTCTTCTGCATCAGCTTCGGTTAACGTATCCAACAATGCTGTTATCAATACCCAGCCTGCACCGGATACAAAATGCGCAGGACAAACCGCTACATTTACCGTTAGTGCAACCGGACCGAGTCTTACGTATGTATGGAGAAAAGGTGGAATTGCTATTGATAATATAGCTAATCCAAGTGCAGCTACAGCCACTTTATCTTTGGCTAATGTATCAACCGCTGATGTTGCAAGCTATGATGTTGTTATTTCAGCTTCATGTGGCACACCGGTTACAAGTACTGCAGCTTTACTCACAGTAAATTCATTACCTACTGTAGCAGTTACACCCACTTCAGGCACATATTGTACACCCGGTGGACCGGCTATTAATTTAACTGCAAGTGGAGCCAGTACTTATTCCTGGAGCCCTGCTGCAGGTTTGGATGTCACAACCGGCGCGACCGTAAATGCAAGCCCTGCAATTACCACTACCTATGTTGTAACAGGAACAGATGGTAATGGTTGTGCAAACACAGCATCAGCAGCAATTACTGTTGGCGCTTCAGTGACTGCCACCGCAACAGCAACACCATCGTCAATTTGTGCAGGTAATAATTCACAATTGCTTGCAGTAGGAACTCAGTTTTACAATACTCAGGCTGATAGTTATATTTTCACTACTGCTTCAGGTACTACATTGCAAAACATGACAGGAGCAATTCAACTCATGGGTTCAGGTCAGGATGTAACTTCTTCAAGTGTGACCAACATTGGTTTTACTTTTAATTTTGGAGGTACTAATTATACTCAATTTTCAGCAAGCAGCAATGGTGCGTTAGGACTTGGCAGTACAGCCGTCACCACTTTAGATGGGAATAACAGTACTACATCACCAACCATACTTCCGGCATGGGATGATATGCATACTGCTACAAACGGCAATGTACAATATATACTCAATACTACCGGAGGCGCCGGACATAGTATTTTGATTGTAGAATGGAATTATGGCAACTACGCTGAACGTTTCGGTACATTTACCAAAACTGTTCAGGTGTGGTTATATGAATCCACCAATCAAATAAAAATTGTTTATGGTGCAAATACAGGTGCTGCGCTTAGTTCAGCCACTGTAGGAATTGTCACATCAGGAACGAATTTTAATGATGTAAATACGTCAACAGGAATTAATAGTACAACAACTGCACAAGATGCAAATACTGTTTGGCCGGCTTTGGGAACAACATACATTTTTACACCAACCGGAGCACCTGTTTTCACTTATTCATGGTCACCTTTAACTTTTATTGCAGGTGAGGAAACACTGGCAAATCCGCTGGCAACAGCTGTTACTATAACTACCGGTTATACTGTAACAGTAACGGGTAATGCCGGATGTTTTTCAACGGCGACTGCTACTGTTAATGTTACCAACAATGCTGTTATAAACACACAGCCTGCACCCGAAACAAAGTGTGCCGGTCAAACAGCGACATTCACAGTCAGTGCAACAGGACCAAGCCTTACCTATGCATGGAGAAAAGATGGTGTGGCTATCAATACCATTCTTAATCCGAGTGCAGCAACAGCTACTTTATCTTTGACAAATGTTTCTACCCTGGATGTGGCAAACTATGATGTAATAGTATCCGCTTCATGTGGTTCTCCGATTACAAGCGATATTGCTGCATTAACTGTAAACGCATTGCCCACTGTGGCTGTTTCGCCAACTACAGGTTCTGTCTGTATTCCCGGAGGTTCTGCTGTGGCATTGACTGCAAGTGGTGCAAGCACCTATTTGTGGAGCCCCGCTACCGGTTTGGATGCAACTTCAGGCACTTTGGTTAATGCCAATCCTGCATCAACCACTACCTATACAGTAACAGGAACTGATCTCAATGGTTGTGCTAACACTGCTTCATCTACAATTACCGTAGCAGGTACACCATTAAATCCAATTGCAACAGCTACTCCAAATAATATCTGCAGAGGTTTAACTTCCAACCTTACTTCTTCAGCTTATTTCCCATCATCAACAACCGTTAATAATTATTTGTTCTCAACAGCTACAGGTGCAACACTTGCAGATATGACGGGAGCAACACAGGTTATTGGCTCCGGCGTTGATGATACACCGACAGCAACTCCGGCTCCAATTGGCTTTAATTTTAATTATGACGGAACCAATTACACACAATATTCTGTTTCACCTGATGGATGGATCTTATTAGGTGGTGCAACTGCTGCCGATGAATATACAAATGCTGTTACAAGCACTCTGAATATTCCTAAAATTTATCCTTACTGGAGTGACCTTGCAACAGGAACTGACGGAAATGTTCAAACACTTGTTACAGGAACTGCTCCAAACAGGATATTTATTGTTCAGTGGTTTGTTACAATACCACGCATCACAAGTGGTGCAGCAAACTCAACCTTCCAGGTATGGTTATATGAAACTTCAAATAAAATCGAATTCAAATATGGAACGATGGGTGTTCCAACATCAGGTTCAATATCTGCCGGATTAACAGGTGCCACTGCTACAAATTTCAACAGTGTAACCTATTCTACAAATACTGCCAGCAATTCAGTTGCCAATGATGCAAATGCAATTGCTCCTGAAAGCGGCAGGGTTTATACTTTCACACCACCTTCGGTATCCTTTATTTATTCATGGACTCCTGCTGCAGATGTTGCAGATCCGGCTAACCAAAATACAGCTACCAATGCACTTACAGCAACTACGGTATTCACTGTCACAATAAATAATTCAGGATGTACTTCCACAGCAAATACAACAGTAAGTGTTACTGACATAATAAATATCACTGCACAGCCTGTACCGGTAACAACATGTGCAGGGCAAACAGCATCGTTTACTGTTGGCGCAACCGGACCAAACCTGATATATGAATGGCGGAAAAATGGTGTTACAATAAACAATGTACTAAATCCAAGCGCTGCAACTGCTACCTTAACATTAACAAATGTTTCAGCATCCGATGCAGCAAACTATGATGTTATAGTTTCTGCAACCTGCGGAAGCCCGGTTACAAGCAATGCTGTTGCATTAACGGTAAATCCATTACCAACAGTTGTCGTAACACCATCGTCTGCCAGTTACTGTATTCCGGGAAGTAGCCCAGTTGCCTTGACGGCAAGCGGTGCAAATACTTATACATGGAGTCCGGCAACAGGATTGGATGCAACAACAGGTACTATTGTAAATGCAAGCCCGGCAACTACTACAACATATATAGTTTCCGGAACAGATGGTAACGGTTGTATAAATACGGCTTCAGCTTCAATCAATGTTGGAGCAGCCGTTACAGCTACTGCTACAGCTACACCAGATATTATATGTTCAGGCAGCAATTCACAATTACTTGCTACAGGAACTCAATTCTTTAATCAACAAGCTAACGGTTATGCCTTTTCATCAGCATCAGGCACTTCATTACAAAATATGACAGGTGCTACACAATTACTTGGATCAGGTTTGGACTTTAGTGCATCTGCACTGGCCAATATCGGATTTACATTTAATTTCGGCGGAACAAATTACACTCAATTCTCAGTAAGTAGTAATGGTGTGATGGGTCTTGGAAGCACAGCAGTCTCAAGTGCAGACGGAAATAATAGCACTACAGCTCCTACAATTATACCCGGATGGGATGATATGCATACCTGCACAAACGGTAATGTTCAATATTTTTTAAATACTTCAGGTGGCGCCGGTCATAACATTCTTGTTATTGAATGGAATTATGGCAATTATAGTGAAAGAACAGGCCCATTTACAAAAACCGTACAGGTTTGGCTTTACGAAACTACCAATCAAATAAAAATTGTTTACGGTGCAAATACTGGTATCACTTTGAGTAGTGCAACTGTGGGAATTGTTACTTCTGCAACAAATTTTAATGATGTTAACACAACCACAGGAGTAAATAGTGCAACTGTATCTCAGGATGGCAACTCTGTATGGCCTGCTTTAGGGACAACCTATATTTTTGACCCTGCAACAGCACCAGTATTTACTTACAGCTGGTCACCTTCTACCTTCATTGCAGGACAGGAAACTCTGGCAAATCCTTTAGCAACTGCTGTAACTGCAACAACTGGTTATACAGTCACTGTCACCGGCAATGCAGGTTGTAATACAACAGCAACTGCTACGGTAACTGTTTCTAACAATGCGGCTATTAATATTCAACCACTCCCTGTTACCAAATGTGCCGGGGAAACTGCAACCTTTACTATTACTGCAACCGGTCCTGGTATTACTTACCAATGGTACAAAGGCAGTGTAGCTATTGACGATATACTTAACCCAAGCGCAGCAACTGCTACATTAACACTGACAAATGTTTCAGCCTCCGACGCTGCAAACTATGATTGTATTGTAACAGCTACATGCGGAACTCCTGTTACAAGTGACATTGTAGCTCTTATTGTAAATCCATTACCGGTAGTTGCTGTTAATCCAACTTCTGCCTCAATTTGCAATCCTGGAGGTAGTCCTGTTAACATTACAGCAACCGGTGCAGATACTTATTCATGGAGCCCTGCCAATGGTCTTGATGTAACAACAGGTGCAAATGTAATTGCTAATCCTGCCAGTACAACAATGTACACGGTTACCGGTACAACAACACTTACAGGATGCACAAACACAGCCACCTCAACAATTTCGGTTGGCCTCAACCCTGTTGGCCTGGCAATCAATCCTACTTCAGCAACAATTTGCCTTGGAACGATTCAACAATTAACAGCCAGCGTGTCTTCTTCTTCATCAGCAACAGCTACATCAGGAGCGCTTAGTTTGGCAATTCCCGATGCAAATGCAACTGGTGTAAACAATGCACTTTCAATAAGTGGAATTCCTGCCGGTGCAACCATTAACAATGTTCTGGTAACATTTAACATTACACATCCTTACGATCAGGACATTCTTATAAATTTAGAAGCTCCGAATGGTCAGATTATTAATTTGGTAAGTGGAATTAATCTTACAGCAGGTGCAGGTGCAAACTTTACAAATACTTCAATCAGTTCTGATGATACTTATCCGGTTATGCTTAATTCAGGAGCTCCATTTACTGCTACTTACAGAGCTGATAAGGTAATGACCGGTTTCGAACTTAATCCAACACCAATGCCAACTACTGCAGTTTGGAATGATTTATTCACTACTCCAAATGGTGCATGGAAATTAAAGGTAATGGATGATGAATCAATTGGAATTGGAACCTTCAACGACTGGAATATTCAAATCAGTTACACGCTTCCTACTGCATCAATCAAATGGTCGCCAACCACAGGTTTATACACTGACGCAGCAGCAACCATACCTTATGCAGGAACAGATGCTGCAACTATTTATGCAAAGCCACTTACCAATCAAATCTATACGGTTACCGCAACATCTGATTTGGGATGCATAAGTACTGCAAATGTTCCAATTACTGTCACAAATATTACTCCTAATTTAGGCCATGATACCACTTTGTGTGACAATGGTTCTATCACACTCAATGCAGGAACAGGTTACGATACTTATTTATGGTCAACAGGTGCAACTACGCAAACAATCACAGTTGACACTACCGGTATAGGCATCGGAACATTCCCGTATTCTGTTACTGTAACTTTAGGCACTTGTAGCTCTAACGGTAATATCAATATTACCTTTACTAACTGTGTCGGAATTATTGAAAACTCAGGCAATATTTCAGTAAACATCTTCCCGAATCCAACAACAGGACTGACAAATGTCATTGTTGAAGGATTAAATTCAAACTCGACCCTTACTCTGCTTTCAGTTCAGGGACAATTGATCTATACTACCAACATAGATGGTAAATCAAGCACACAACTTGACTTGTCAAATTTCCCTGCAGGTATTTACATGATCAGGGTTTATAATGAAAAGTACAGCATCCTCAAAAAATTGATCAAACAATAAAAATGTTCAGTTTTTAAAATCAAAAAGCCTGTGAAATTTCACAGGCTTTTTTTATTTGGAGAATTTGAAATCGGATTACACTTTTTTACAAAGAGAGTGATGACAAAACCACTTGGTTTAACAAGCTTTACTTTAAAAGCAATTTTAATACTTTAGACACTTTTAATAAAGAAAAGCAATTTATCGTGTCAAGACATGCAACACTAATTTGTAAATTTCACCGGTTAAAAATCAACTTTTAATTTAATCAGCCATACAAGTATTGGAATTGTTGAAGAAATAGCTTTACTTTTGCAATTCCAAACATAATAAATGAAAAGGAATCTTACCTTTTATATAATTATTCTCCTGGTCTTTGGTTCATTGATTTTATTTATTTTGAATCAAGGTGAAAAAGAAAATCCTTTAGTTTTACAACACGATAATAATACAACTTCAACATTTCAAACAAAAGCATCTGAGCACAACTACTCGAATATTCAGAACAAGGATCATTCTTTTATCAACAGCACTCTCACTACACTTAAGAAACAAATCACAGCTCCATTAAGTATTTTAATACTACAGATTATTATCATTGTCATTCTTTCAAGAATACTGGGACTTACTATCAGCAAGCTTGGTCAACCTATCGTGATTGGTGAAATTATTGCGGGAATAATATTGGGGCCTTCATTGTTGGGTTCAATATTTCCCGGAATTTACAATTTTATTTTCCCTCCAAACTCACTCAACAACCTTCAACTTTTAAGTCAATTCGGGCTTGTTCTGTTTATGTTTATTATAGGTATGGAGATTGACACAAAACTGGTAAAGGAAAAATTAAATTCAGCAATAATAATAAGTTTTACAGGAATCATTTTCCCCTATCTTTTAGGAATATTGTTATCCTATTTTATTTACTCATCCTTCGCTATGCCGGGAGTTGGCTTCACCACCTTTGCCTTATTTATCGGCATCGCAATGAGTATAACAGCATTTCCCGTTCTTGCAAGAATAATTCATGAAAAAGGGCTTACAAAAACACCTTTGGGAATAATGGCAATTACCTGTGCTGCTACTGACGACATAACTGCATGGCTGATATTTGCCGCTATTATTGCCATTGCCCAGGCAGGAACTGCAATAAGTGCATTGTTGGTAATTGCAATTGCAATTTTATTTTTAATTACAATGCTATTTGTTGTTCAGCCTATATTGAAACGAATCGGTGACATTTATATCTCCAGTGAAAATCTGAGTAAAACCATTATTGCCTTTATTTTTCTGATTGTTTTCTCTTCGGCATTTTTTACTGAGATGATTGGGATTCATGCATTGTTCGGCGCTTTTATAGCAGGTGTGGTTGTGCCCAAAAATCAGATCTTCAAAAAACTTATGATCAGTAAAATTGAAGATGTCAGCACTGTTGTATTACTGCCTTTATTCTTTGCATTCTCAGGACTCAGAACGCATATAGGATCATTGAACACTCCATTTTTGTGGGGTATTTGCGGTATCGTAATTCTGATCGCTATCATTGGAAAACTTGGAGGAATATCAATTGCGTCACGCATTGTTGGAAATTCATGGAGAGATTCCTTAAAAATGGGAGTCCTAATGAATACAAGGGGTTTGATGGAATTAATTGTACTGAATATTGGTTATGATCTTGGAATACTTTCAACCGAAATATTCTCTATCATGGTGCTGATGGCACTGATAACAACATTTATGGCAGGACCATTTCTAAATCTTTTGGAAAGAACTAAAAAAAGCATTTCACCTTCCATAGAAATTCACGAAAAACATTTCCTGAAAATTTTAATTTCATTTGGTATCCCTGAAATGGGTATGACTTTACTTAAAATTGCCCATTCGTTCACAAGTAAAGAGAATACCTCATCACACAAACGCATTGCAGCAATGCACCTGACACCCCACACTGAAATAACCAGAACAGAAGCACTGAATTTTGAAAGGAGAAGTTTCATTCCAATCAAAAACAAAGCGCAGGAATTAGGCATAAACATTGACACCATTTACAAGACCACTGATGATGTCACAAAAGAAATCGTCAAAATTGCCAGCAAAGAAAAATGCAATTTTCTTCTTATGGGCGCTGCAAAATCAGTGTTCAATAAAAATGTTCTTGGAGGAAAAGTGAAAGCCGTTGTTGAGCAATGCAAATGCAATGTTGGTGTTTTCATTGAAAAAGATTTTAAAGATCTGAATAATGTTTTAATAATTACCGATGAAAAACATCTGGACAACCTTCTTGACATTTCTGCACGGCTCACATCAAATTCAGATGCCATGATAACTCTGATGAATCATGGTGAAAAAGAATTATCTGATGAACTTGCTTCTACTTTCGAATTACAAAATAATCCAAAGGTGAAATTTATTGATAACACTCCCCTTTCAACAATATATCTTGAAAATTTCGACCTTGTTATTATCAGTCTGAAGTTTTTTGAAAAAGAAATGGCAGATCAAAATATGCTTACTGAATCAGCGCCATCTCTTTTATTGATCAACTTTACTGACGACGCATTTTCTATAAAAATTAATGGAAGTCATTAGTCTTTAACTTCAATTTTCCGCAATAATAAAATTCCTAAACATGTACAATCCCGAGACTATCTTCGCCTTCATCAAACAATTATTTCATAAAATCGGCTGCAATGATGAAGATGCATCCACTGTTGCAGGAGTGCTGCTGGCAGCGGAACTCAGAGGAATTGAGTCACACGGCATCTTGAGAATTCCTGACTATTATAATCTTTGGAAATCAAAAAGGATCAATACGCATCCCAATATCCGTGTTGTGCATGAAACTCCAAGTACTGCCGTGGTAGATGGTGACAGCGCCCTTGGAATGATAGCCGGTAAAAAAGCAATGCAGATAGCCATTGATAAATCAAAAGCCGTTGGCACAGGTTGGGTGTCTGTCAGGAACTCCAATCATTTTGGCATTGCCGGATATTATGCAATGATGGCTCTGAAAAACGATATGATTGGCATTACCATGACAAATGCAAATCCACTTGTAGCGCCGACATTCTCTGTTGACCGTATGCTTGGGACCAATCCAATTGCAGTTGCTGTTCCGGCAGGACAACAACCACCTTATGTCGCCGACTTTGCAACCACACCTATTGCACGCGGCAAACTTGATCTGATGCATAAAAAAGGGCTGAAAGCTCCATTGGGATATGTACAGGATGCAGAAGGAAAACCAAGCGATGATCCTAATATTCTCACTCAGGGAGGAGCAATACTGCCACTTGGTGGCGACAGGGAGCACGGAAGTCATAAAGGATACTGCCTGGGTTCTATCGTTGATATTTTTTCCGCAGTATTTTCCGGTGCAGGTTATGGTCCGTGGGTTCCGCCATCTGTTGCTTATCTTCCCGTTTTGCAGAATGATGAAGTGAAAGGAACCGGACATTTTTTCGGAGCAATGAGAATAGATGCATTCCGCCCTGCAGATGAATTTAAAGCAGCTATGGATAAATGGATACTCGACTTCCGCAATGCGAAACCAGCCAAAGGATTTGAAAAAGTGCTAATCCCCGGCGACCCCGAAAGAGAAATGGAAGAAATAAGAAAGAAAGAAGGTATTCCGATGATGCCGGCACTTGTTGAAAAAATTAATCAAATAGCAAAAGAGTTGGGAATAGATGAAATGTAGGGCAACAAGGTTTCAATGACAATTGACTAATGACTTTTGACCAATGACTATTTGAAAGACACCTTTGGCAATATCCCCATCCGTGTATAAATAGCCCATTTGTATTGCTGTGTATAGGTTGAAGGTTTAATCACCTTATAGATATGCGGATTTGGCAAAACAGCGATCAAAGCGGCAGCTTCCATTTTTGTCAGTTTTGATGCATGTTTCTTAAAATATTTTTGTGAAGCCGCTTCTACACCATAAATACCATCGCCCAATTCAACAACATTGAGATAGGTTTCCATGATCCTTTCTTTGCCCCAGACGAACTCAGTCAAAACTGTGAACCATGCTTCCAATCCCTTTCTCACGTAGTCGCGACCGGGCCATAAAAAAACATTCTTTGCAGTCTGCTGACTAATGGTACTTCCTCCCTTTATAGGTTTATCCGTTTTCTGATTTGCAGCATACGCTTGTTCCAGCGCTTCTATGTCGAAACCATGATGCGTCATAAAATGATCATCCTCCGCTGCAATGGCAGCTTCAAACAAATAAGACGACATGCTGTCTATCGGAACCCATTTATAAGAAAAGCTAACAGTATCACCACTTGTTTTCTGATCAAGTGCCCGCAAAAACATGAGAGGAGAAACCGGAGGATTCACAAATTTGTAAATGATGACCGGAGTTACTGTAAACACAATAAAGAACAAGAAGAGATACAGGATGACTTTAAAAAACGATTTTATTTTTTTCCCTTTGGCCATTGCATTTGGATGAATTGCAAAAGTAAATAATTTGAGATAATAAGTTTCTGAAATAATTCTTAGAAAAATAAATTACTAAAAAATCAGCCTTCACCCATTTTAATTTATTCCACTTTGAAAATAATCTCTACTTTTGAATGCTCATTTCAATTCAATTTTTCAACATGAAAAAGTTCATTATTCAAAACCGGCGAATTCTCGTTAACACAAGTTTAATCTTACTATTGGTAACTCTTGTTGCTATTCAGGCATATCCCCGTGCGGGTGGCGCAGGAGGCAGCTTTGGAGGAGGAGGTAGTAGTAGCGGTGGTGGTGGCGCTCTTGGTATTTTGTTATGGATTATATTCTGCATCCCTTTTCCATGGAATCTTGTTGTATTGGGTCTCATAATAGCTCTTGCTATATGGGGAAATAAAAAAAGCAAGCAGCAGACAATTTTCAATCAACTTCCCAAAGGAGATATGGAAGACAGACAGAAGGCACTTAACCGTTACCTTCAGGTTGACCCTGATTTTAACGTTGACAACTTCAAGGCTAAAGTAAAAAAAGCTTTCATCGAAATACAGGAATCATGGATGCTGAAAGATATGGGCAAAGTACGCAAATACATTTCCGACGGAATGTACCAGCGACTGAACACCCAGTTTAAAATGATGAATATTCTTGATCAGAAAAACATCATCGAGAACCTTGTGGTGAAAAATATCTACATTGATAAAGTTGAATTGGATGGTAATTTCGACATTATACACGTTGCTGTTAATGCAACCATTGTTGATAAATTTGTAAGTTCAAAATATCCACAATTCAATTCAGGCGGATCAGAAGAATTTGTTGAATACTGGTCGTTTATTAAAAAAAGAGGCGTTAAAGGAACCAGTCTTTTTGATTCACAAAACTGCCCGAAATGCGGAGCTGAACTCCCCAAAAACGCAGGCGATGTGAGCCAGTGCAGTTATTGCAAAACTATTACCAACCTTGGCGATTATGACTGGATACTTTCGGAAATCACCCAGGCAGACGATTATGTTTCTTCGTATTCAAAAGCCGGGAAAGAATCAACGCTGGCAATGAAGGTGAATGAACTAGCAAAAACAAATCCTGATTTTTCAATTCAGAATATTGAAGACAAAGCAAGCAACGGTTACCTGCAAATTATCACTGCAAAAGTTTTAAAAGATCCTTTGATAATGCGTCGTTTTGTTTCGGACGAACTTTATGCGAAACTGAGCAATTTCGAAGCTGACAACATTGTTTACAACAGACTTTATCTTAATGACGTTACTTTGATCGGCGCCAGCCAGTCGAACAACATGAACATGCTTTCAATAGCAATCAAATCATCATTCCAGCGGGTGATGCTGCAAAACGGCAAAGCCACGCTGTTGGATGGCGCTATGAACAGCATGACCGAAACTGTGATCATGAGCCGCGATATGAATCCTCAATTGTCAAAAGGTTCATTGTATGCCCATGTTTGCCCATCATGTGCAGGGCCTGTAAAGGACACCATTGATACAAAATGCCAGTACTGCGGCGCTGAACTGAACAGCACCAAAAGCGAATGGATCATTACCGATATTCTGGGAGTGGCTGAGTACAATGACTACTATCAGTCGAATAAGGATACTTTTATTGCATCAGTTGACATTTACAAATTAGAAAGTCTTTATGATGTGAGGGATTATGCCTTCAACAATGTGCTTGTAGTGATGGCTGCCGACGGAGTGTTTGATCCTAAAGAAGCCGAGATGGCTGCAACGCTTGCTAAGAAATGGGGATATAAAATTGAAAAGATCAACCCGATGTTCACCATGGCGAAGAGTGGTGGACTGGTGATCCGCATGCCGGAAGATCAGAAAAAATGTCAGAAGATATTTAAACTGATGGAAAAAGCTGCAGCGATAGATGGTTTTGTTTCACCGGAAGAGCAGCAATTGCTTGATAGCGTAAAGAAGCAGTATATTCGGGAAGATTAAAGTAGCGTTTTTGTAATTACCCTATAAACCAATAAAATTATTTTATGCCAAAG
>Ga0118677_10006267_pt1 | contig 20253 bp, 20 predicted proteins | sample AliMusrvi5mmetaG_FD_86154 | JGI IMG/M metagenome (GOLD analysis project Ga0118677, IMG submission 86154)
ATCCCGCAAACTATCCGATAGGGGATCCCGGTCCGGGCGCATGGTGTAGTCCGAAAGCGTACCCCGTTCCCAGGGTTGAACGGTCCCACAGCCAGTCAGGGATAAGAGCCCTGTGGCGATTATGGCTAGCATAACGAAACGTGGTTTCATTTTTGAATTCCCCCTTTTTCAGTCAATAACTGTTCGATTTCCTTTTTGTATTGAGCTGTGGTCTTTTCGCCATGAAAGCCGGTATGTAGAAACCGGATTTTCCCCGAACGATCAACGAGGAAGGATGAGGGCATGGATTGAACATCGGCTGATTGGACCAGCAGGTTACCCGCATCACGCAAGGTGATGAACGAGACAGGGTGGTTCATGAGAAACGACTCCATCAGGCCGGTGGTTTGATCCTGATTGACAGCAATGATGACAAATCCTTTCGGCCCGTATTCAGTTTGAAGCTCATCCAAAACCGGGAATGAGGCTTTACAGGGGCCGCACCAGGAGGCCCAGAAATCGATCAGAATGACGTTTCCTTTCAAGGTTGAAGGGACCTTCCCCTCCAATTTGAACTGATTCAAGTCCGGCAAGGGAGTGCCCATTTTCCATGCGGCCTCAGAGTTGAGGGTGATGGCCAGCAAAACAAGGGTGATTAACCCCCTCGATATTGATCTGGCATCCCCCAAGGTGGATCGCGCCGTCCCTGGCGCGATGAGATGCCGGCAGGGACGCCGGCATCCACCTGGAGGATTGAAAGGCAATAGAGCCGTGATTGTTTTAGTCATTAATGAGGTATTCATGGAATCTCCTGCTGAAATATTGTTTCTTCGTTTCACTTATACAGCCCTCGACCTGGTAATAACTGTCGAGAAATCGCTGCCCATCGTCACCGCCCAGAATAAAGGCGGTGGTGGACAAAATGCCGGCTTCGGTGCAGGTGGGGGCGATGACGCTAACCGATAGGCAGCCATTATTCACCGGGTGACCGGTGCGGGGATCGAGAATATGGCCGAACTGTTCGCCGTTGATATTTACGTTGCGCGCATAATTGCCGGAGGTCGTTACCGCACGATTGCGCACCACTACGCCGCCCCAGCATCGACCGGGATCATTGGGGTCTTCCAATCCGATGCGCCAGGGGCCCTTCTCCGGCGGCTCACCCTGAACTCGCAGGTCATGTCCGAAGTTCACCAGCACGTTTTGAATGCCGGCCTGGTTCGCCATTTCAAACACCCGATCCACGGCATATTCCTTGCCGATCCCGCCCACATCAAGTCCCATCCCTTTTTCGGGAAGAAAGAACGATCCTTTTTGTCGCTGGATTTTATGCCAGCCACACAGAGCGAGGGCCGACTTCACGGAATGGGTCTCTGGCAGGGTGGTGTGAGGGATATGATAATCCCAGAGTTTGATCAAGGGCAGGGCGGCAGGGTCGAAAATTCCACGGGTTGACCAGTGAAACCAATCGCATAGGGCAAAAAGACTTTCTGCCTCCGCATCCAGTTCAACCGCCTCTATTCCCGCGGCCCCATTGATGCGGGAGATCAGGCTATGAGGCTTAAATCTCGAAAACTTATCCTCAAAATCAGAAACCCAGGCCGTTACGCTACGAATAAAGGCCTGACTTGCCGCCGTAGAATCCGTTTGAAACTGGATCTGGCAGGTCGTGCCCATCGCACTGAACGTATGCTGGGTATAATCGCTGGCAGACATGGATTGACCCCTTTTTAAAATGCGAAATGAGCTCCCACGATAAACAGCAAGGCCGAGGGATACATCTCGGGATCCGTCTTGCCGTCATTACCTGATAACTGATAACGCTCCACGCCTGCATCGAATCTGAGATCCGCGGAAGGCGTCCAGATGACTTTAATGCCATAAGACAAGGCGCTCATGTTCGAGATCCGGTAATCCGAGCTGTAGAAATCCGGGGAACCACTAAATCGGACATCATAGAAGGAGGCGGCTGTTTGTGTGTAATATCGGATGATGGGGCTGATGACGATTTCAGGGCTGACCTTTTGAAACCACGACAGGGAAAGGGTTTCGGCAGTGATGCCAAAGGAGTCCGTATAGTAGCGGACCCCAAGGTCGATACTGGCATCCAGCGGGGTGATGAACTGTTGCAGGCCGATGTAGGCGATCTGCTTGTTTTTGCTATCCGGTCGTTTTTCGTAGGTGAGCGCACCGTTAAGTTCCACCAGTTTATAGGGGTCACTGATAAAGCCGGTCACCTGGCCCAAGGTGAAATTGGCGTTCAGAACCGTTGTTTTGGTCAGGACCTGCGAGATTCCGATAATGGCGTCCAGGGAGTCCTTTGTGGCGCTTGGTCGGCCGTTGGCCGGATTCAAGGTGTCATGAGTATAGGCTCCGCCAACAGCAAATGTGGTGTTCTTTTTATTGAAATCAATGGCATCCTGCAAACTGATTCCTGTCGAAATATAATCTGATTCCTGACTGTAGGAACCCTGAATACCGGGAGTATGATCGTCAATGCGTTTTGACAGTCCAATGTTGAAGGCCCAGCGTGCATCATGAAACTTTGCCAGGGGAATTCTTGAACTGGAGGGTTGCGAGGCTGGCTGGGTTGTGGAGGATTGTCCTCCGCCTGACGATGAACTGCCTGATGACGAACCGCCGCTGGAGGAACTGCTGCCGGGACTGGAGGCGGGCGCGGAGGGGGCTGAAGAGGGCGTTGTCACTGGGGGCGGTGCCGCAACCGGTGTGGCGGCTGTAACGGCCGAATACATTGCGGCAGGGTAGTTAATACTCCGCGCAATCATGGCATCATTCTCGTCCCTTGGCGGAGTGACTCTGGGTGGCGGGGTGGGGGCGACTGGAGGCGGTGCTGCCGCTGTGGTTGATCCGCCGCCTCCTGAAGAGGCGGGGGATGATGGGGGTTGTATGGACGTCACAGGAGCAGGCGCAGATGGTGGGGCCCCTGTAGGGGTGGCACCCGTAATGGCGTTATAGATGCCGTCCAGTTTGATGATCCATCCCGAATCGCTTTCATCCTGAAGTGAAAACTCCGGCGCAAGCACGCGGATGCGGTTTTTGTCCTCCTGATAATACATGAACTTGGTATCCAGGGAATCGGCCGCCTGACTTCGTCGTGGTGGGAGTACGGTCAGCGCCAAGGCAATAATCAAAGTGGCGGTTGCTTTGCGTGTATCTGGCAGGATGACGAACCGCGATTGTTCTTGATTCATAATATTCCTTCAAACCTATTTGCGGCGATTTAGTAGCGAATATCATGCCATTTTGCGAAAGTATACCAATATAGTCTATAATTGCCCTCATTTATGAGAATTCATCCCCGAAAGAGGGGTGTGGGTTGTGTCAGAAATAGGCGAGGTGTGTCAGAATTGAGACAGGCGAGGAACCGGATAAGCGAATCCGAACGCCTGCCCTGCCATGGATTGGCATAAACTATGGCGTACTGTTCGTTCGGCACCCTTCACCATCTCAAACATCATTCGTCTCCGGGGAGACAAACTTTGTGCATGCCTTGCCAAAATCAGAGGCACATCCCGTCATGAAGGCCACTGTTCCCAAGATTATCACAAGATTATCACGAGCAATAAAACCCGCATGGTCAATGTATTCACAGGTTTTGCTCTTCCTTCAAATTCTGCCCATCAGAATCAAAATAAGAAGAATCAGACCTACAAGTCCCAAGCCACCACTTGGATAATAACCCCAGTTCTTGCTATGAGGCCATGCAGGCAATGCTCCCACGAGAAATAGAATCAGCACAACCAACAGTATTGTTCCAACATTTGATCCGATAATCATGATTTTTCTCCCTTTGTTGAGAATAGAATACATGGTGTGTTGATTCCGTTCAATGGGGTGTAACCCGACCAAGAGGGTTAACCACGGCAGGGTTACACCCCATGGTCAGATCTCTTCACATCATCTATTCTGGTTCCAGATGAAGAGACACATGAAAATAAGGAATAATAATGAAAACTCTATTATTTGCGATGGTGACAGGAATTTTACTTGGGCTAACCGGGTGTTGCGTATTTGGTGGAGGACGGGATGGCGGACGCAACGACCAGGGGGAATCGCATAACAGTTCACATGACGGTTCGCACAATGGACACCGGTGATGAGGTGGAAATCGTGGTTTCACCGCATCAAGTCATGGCACGTCATTCATTAGCGGCCAGGGCAGGGCCGTCCTCTCGCCTGCAAAATCCGGGATGAAATGCAGAACCGTCATCTTGTTTTTGTGTCTTGTTTGCGTCTGTACCTATGGCGCCGCCATTCCCGCATCGGTGCAAACCGTGGCACGGTCTCTGCCGGATCGGGAAGCCCAAATTCTTTACGACGTGGCTGAAGAATACGGTTTGAGTGCAAGCGAATCGAAGTTGCTGTTGACGATCAGGCTTATTGAAAACGGCCGACCAGGCTTGGAGCTTGGTGTCGGGTCGAACTATCCCAACCATCCTGCCCGCCGTTTTGCTCGCAATCCGAAGCGCAGTCTTCGGGTTCAGGGCCGGTGGGCCGCCGGCACAATCCGACTCCACTACAGCGGTGACCTCAAGGCTTTCGCCCGCATCTATTGCCCGCCCGTCTGGCAGCACTGGGCCCGCATGGCGCAGTATTGGATGAGTCAATGAACACTCGTAGGCCGGGTTAGGAGCTTCATATGTTGTGCACGATCTCAGTTAACAATACCGGGAGAGTGAAGCCATCCAGCTGAAATTGGATGAACTCATTCGGGCGACAAAAACCGCTCAAAACACCCTGCTGGACATCGAGGAGTTGTCTGAGGCGGATCTAGACCGGATCAAGGCGCGCTTTGAACGCCTCGCTCGAAAGGCGCGCGAAGAGTTAACGCCTACTTTCGTTGAGTTGTAATATTGCCTGACTTACAATTCATAGAGCTTACGCGATGGAATGACTTTCAGCGATACTGCCACCTTTTTGGTTGTTATGAGTATTCAATGCATCAAGATCCTCAACGCCTCTTGTTAATTGAAGATTCTACATATCCCTTTATCACTTTCTATGGGGTGTAACCCTGCCCGTGGGCGACCGTTGACACGGTTCCGTTTTGTCTTCCGCCACCCACCCTTCTCTGTTACTCTCGCAGTATGAATTCTCTCTTCGAAGCAGCAAAAGAGGTCTGCGACTTCATGGCCGCGCAGCACTGGCAATACTGCCTGATCGGAGGGCTTGCCGTCCAGTGCTGGGGAGAGTCTCGATCAACTCAGGACGCCGACCTGACGTTGCTGACGGGTTTCGGAGAGGAAGAACGCTTTGCCCGCGCCCTGCTGACCCACTTCAAAGGCCGCATCGGAAACGCCCTTGAGTTTTCGCTGGCCAACCGGGTTCTTCTCATCCATGCCACAAACGGAAGGGATCTGGACATAGCCTTCGGCGCCTTGGGCTTTGAAATCGACATGATGGAACGTGCCACCCTGTTCGAATTCGCGCCGGGCGTGATACTCCCGACATGTTCGGCCGAAGACCTTTTCGTGATGAAAGCCTTTGCTGCCCGCCCTCAGGATTGGATTGACGCAAAAGGGATTGCCGTCAGGCAAGGCTCGGCGCTGGATCAGGCGTATATCCTGGGTCACTTGTCGGAACTGGCGGCGCTCAAGGAAGCTCCAGAAATTGTTGACCAGGCCCGAGCAATATTGCGGGGTGTAGCATGAAGCGGCCCACGCGCGATCAGGAGTTGACCATCGTTAAACAGTGGATAAGAGCCGCTCCTGCCCTCACCGAGCAGCGCCACAAGGAACTTCATGAGCGTCCATACGATTGGACGACCGTTGACGCTTTACTTGAGATAGGCACCCGTTTTGGGCGTCCTCGCTTTGCGGAAGGACTGGTTGAGATGCAGCGCCTGTTCATGCGGGTCGCGCAGAAAGATTTTAGGTTGACTAATAAATAACCTTTACATGTGCTAAAGAATTCAACGGATTCCAGACGGGGTTCTGAGAAGGGTCTCGAGGACCGTATAGGCTGCCCGCGGTTGTGCCAGTTGCTTCATCCGGTCCCGCATCCCGGCAAGGCGCTGCGGCTCTCGCAACAGCAGGTCGACCTTGTACGGAAGCGTGACGACATCCGTCGGGCTCACGGCGACTCCCTCCTCGAGAAGACTGGCGGCATTGATCTCTTCCTGTCCGGGGATCGGGTTCAAGAGGATCATGGGCAGGGAACTCGCCATCGCTTCAGACAGCGTAAGCCCGCCGGGCTTACCGATTAAGAGGTCGGAGATGGCCATCCACTCGTGCATTTCGGTTGAGTAAGGCAGTGCCTTGAATTTCAAATGGGGGGGTGCCGCTTCTGTTGCATGCATTACTTCGGCCAGAAGTTCCTCGTTCTTTCCGCACAGGCTCACGATTTGCGCGGGCTGTTTCATTTGCATGAGGGCACGAATGGCCACGAGGCTCGAGTCCATGCCGAATGTTCCCGCAGAGAGAAGAACAAGGGGCGTGGCGGGGGAGACATCGAATTTCTTTCGCAGGACCTCCCGATCCATGCTCCGTGAAAACACTGGATGAATAGGAATACCCGAAACGGTGATGCGATCGTCAGGAAACCCAATCTGTTGCAGGTAATATGACGATTCATCCGTGGCAACAAAATAGCGTTCAAACTGATGGCATAACCACATGGCATGGACATGCAAATCGGTCACGACGACGGCATGCCGCGTGGACAACTGTTCATGTTGCAGCATGTAGGAGACGATATCAGAGGCCAGGAAGTGTGTGCAGATCGTAATATCGGGCGCCTCCGTGCGCAGACACTCCATGAGCGGTTGCATTTGAGAGCGTTCCATGGCGACGCGAAAATGTTCACCCTTCCATGGCGTATCGCTTTTGTCGTACCACCAGCCCCAAAGCGAAGGTGTCTTGCTGACCATTTGCTTGTACAACTCGGCATACAGTTCTCCGAGCAGGGCAGACCCATAGTCCAGCACGTCGATGTGTCGAACCGAGGAAATTCCAGGAACATCAGCGGCGGCCGCTTCCAGTGCTTCGCCGGCGCGCGTATGCCCACTGCCGGAACTGGCGGAGAGAATCACGAGTTTGGATCCTCTATTCACGGGTATATTTGCAATGGCCTCGGTAGTCGAAGCCTGCTGCTGAGTTTCGTCATTGCTCATTCTTATGTCCTTTCTTACGCCTGACGTCTGTTGTTCCAAAGGGCGATTCAATTTCCAAAAACCATTGTGACGGCTCGCGGGGTATAAGCCTCAACTATTTTCCTCGTTATCGCGTTCTTTTGCGCGATGTCAGAATAGAGGTAAGCACTAGGGCGGGGGACGCGTTTGAGATCAGGATCATCGTGTTTAACGGCGATAAGACCGAACCGCTTCCCAAACCCTTTCTGCCACTCGAAATTATCTAAAAAAGACCAGTGGTAGTAACCGAGGATCGGGATGCCTTCCCGAATGGCCCGGTGAACCTGCGCGAGATGCTCGATAATGTAATACGGCCGCTGCTTATCCGTATCGTCTGCGATCCCGTTTTCGGTGATGAGGATCGGTTTCCCGAATCGTTTCCATACGGAGCGGATGGTACGATATAACCCCTCCGGATAGATCTGCCAACCCATCTGGGTCACATCGACACCCGATGGCGCCTTCGTATCGTCGATCCAGTACTGATCGCCTCTTGTCCGGTCGAATTTCAGGGATGTCCGCGTGTAATAGTTGATCCCGCAGTAGTCGTAGGAGTTTTTGACGCCGGTAATGGCGGGCCCGCCGTGGATCCAGTGTGGTTTCCCCGTGCGGATCGTATGATCCCACCCCTCAAAGGCCGCGCGTCGGGCGATGAAGGCGGCAAAGCGTTCATACCAACCTGCGGGGCCCGGCGAGTTCCATGGTTCGATCCAGGGATATGCCATGGCGACACCCACCTTTGACCGTGTACCGTCCGGCGCCAGCGGCTGCACCTTGTGGATCAGGTGGTAAGTTCCTGCATGGGCACGAAGATAGGCCCTGGACACGGCACGGTACGCCCTGAAAGAACGGCGCTGCGGCGGAAACCGTCCCAGAACATTGCCCATGATCGCCGGTACCATCGGCTCGTTCATCGTTACCCAGAAGTCGGGGAAAGTGCCCAGTTCCTCGATCACGAACTTGGCGTACCGCAGGAATTGGTTCACCGTGCCAGGATTCAGCCAGTCGCCCTGGTCGGCGACCCAGCGCGGGATCACCCAGTGGTGCAGGGTGAGGCAGATTTTGAATCCATGGTTACGAAGGGATTGAAGGATATGTCTATAGTGCTCGATCACGGCATGGTCGAAATAGCCCTTCTGAGGTTCGACGCGGGCCCATTCGATGCCCAGGCGGAACCCTTTATAAGCCAGGCTCGCCATCAAGGCATGATCCTCTTCGTGGCGGTTCCAGTAATCCATGGCGCGGCCCGAGACGGTCCCGTCCTCGATCAAGCCTTTCTGTTCCCAGGCCCACCAGTCGGAGAATTCGTTGCCGCCCTCTACCTGGTGGCCCGCCGTCGATGTGCCCCAGATGAAGTTGTCTGGAAAGTTCAGTCTATCTTTTGACAACGATCTTCCTCCCTACGGGTTACGTCAAACCCGCGCATTGGTTTTCTTGATCGGGAATACCTTGCTTTGCGAGAGCTCCTTTCGCCATGGGGTGTAACCCTCTGGGCAGACGCATCTAAAATACCCCAAAATCAAGAGTTTTGACAGAATTTACAGAATATTCAGAATGGTGAAAGAAGAAACTGCCTATGGAACCGGGCAATGATCTGCTTTGTATCAGGGTTTCCCTGATACTCGAATCAGGTTTCACATCCCTTGATTTGGGTGTGTTTTGCAAGTAGTTATTTACTCCGTAAGAAGGATTTGATAATTCTCTTTACACAGGGCGGGTTTCGAGTGACGGTCCTTCTGATAGGTTGGGGGCATATGAAACAGTTGGAAGAATTCCTAAAGGAGATGTGTGACCTCAAGGCTTCTGATTTACTTTTGACAGTTGGTGCTCCTCCGCAGTTGCGTATTAATGGGTTGTTGATTCCCTCCAAGCGTCCCCCGATGGATGCCGCGTTGATTGAACGGCTTGCTTGTCATGTTCTGGGGGATCAGCACATGGAAGTGCTGATGGCCCGCAAGAGCGTGGATTTTTCAAAAGGCTATGAAGGACTCAGCCGCTTCCGTTTTAACTTCTATTATCAAAGGGATTCGATCGCGGCGGCTATTCGGGTGATCCCCTTCAAAATTCCGCCTTTTGAAGAATTAGGCCTTCCGGAAACGATCAAGGAATTTGCCATAAGACCGCATGGGTTGGTACTGATTACGGGCCCGGCAGGGAGCGGGAAGTCCACTACGATGGCAGCCATGTTGGATTATATCAATGATAACCGGCGGCTTCATGTGGTCTGCCTGGAGGATCCCATCGAGTATCTACACCATCATAAACTGAGCGTGATTGATCAGCGGGAGATTGGCGAGGATGCCCATTCCTTCAGTGAGGCTCTGCACAGCGTTTTTCGGCAGTCGCCCGATGTGATTATGGTGGGGGAGATGCGCGATCTGGAAACCATCCAGTTGGTATTGAGCCTGGCTGAGACCGGCCATCTGATCATTGGGACGCTTCACACCCAGGACACTACTCATGCCATCAACCGGATTGTGGATGTATTTCCGCCCGCCCAGCAACAACAGATTTACACTCAACTCTCGATGGTCTTGCTGGGGATTGTCGCGCAGCAACTTTTGGTTACCCGGGATGGAACCCGGCGGGTGCTGGCGTGTGAGATTATGAATGTGAATCAGGCCATCCGGAATTTGATCAGGGAAATGCAGGTACAGCAGCTCTATTCGGCGGTCCAAACGGGACGAAGTGAGGGGATGGTGACGATGAACGACTCCCTGAAAGCGTTGTTCGATCGAGGTTTGGTTGATTCGGGGACGGCGATGAGCCGTTCGCCGCGGCCAAAAGAATTGGCCCGGTTATTAGGGTTGAAAGGCTAGGACATTGAAAGGAACGGGCTATATGAAGGCAAATAAATGTAAGAGGGTTCGGGGCCAATGGTGGATGGTTATGGTCGTGGTCGGGATCAGTTTGAGTGGCGTGGTGATGGCATCAGGACAGGATACCCCTGTCGCGGTTTCCTCTGCCCAGTCTACGAATTCCGCCTTGGTCACGATTAATGTGGATAATGGCCCCATAACGCAGGTGCTGAATGCCTTCTCTCGCCAGTCAGGGCGGAATATTGTGATTGGTTCCGAGGTGGCGGGGAATGTCACCTTGCGTGTGACGGATAAGCCCTGGCAGGATGCTTTGGATGTGATCCTCAAGCCTTACGGTTTCGATTACTATATGGTCGGCGACACGATCATTATTTGTGGGAAGGACAAGATGCCAAAAGATGTGGTGGTCACCAAGGCTACAGCCGCCACTACAACGGGCTCTGTCACAACCAATGTTCCCCCTCCGAAAATGGAAGATTCGCTTGAAGTCAAGGTGATCTCCTTGAAATATTTGGATGCAGCGGATGTTGAAGACCTCATCCGAAATCAGATTTCGAGCCGGGGGAAGATTGGTAGACTCCTCCCCAGAAGCCAGAGTTGGAAAGAACAGAGTGGTTCATCCGGCAATCAAAGCACGAGTTCCGAGAGTCTGGGCAGGCTGCAGAGGTTGCAGGAAGAGTCTGCCCAGGTGAGGGGTAAGACTCTTGTGCTAGTGGATACCCACGAGGTGATAAGCCGGGTGGAACAAATGTTGGCTGGAATTGATAAGCGGCCTGCCCAGATTCAGATTGAGGCCAAATTCGTCGAGGTTTCGGCCAATTTCCTCAAGGATATCGGCGTGGAGTGGGGAAGCGGGGCGGATGGAAGTGGCAAAATGATCGGGACTGCCGGGGCGAGTAGTCTCTATGCTGTTGGCGCGAAACAGGTTAGCGGAGGGGTCAAGCCGGATAGCTTCAAGCCCCAGACCTCCACTTTGTCTGGCTCGGCGCCATTTAATTCCGGATTGTCTCTGGCGTTCCAGAAGTTGACGGATCTCCAGTTTGAGGTGTTGCTTCATCTTCTGGAGGAGGACGCCTCCTATAAAATGCTGTCGGCGCCCAAGGTCATGACCATGGACAACCAGGATGCGGTGATCCTTGTGGGGCAGAAACTGCCTATCATTTCATCCACGACCGGGGCAGGTGATACGCCGGGCACCACAAAGACCACGACGACATTGGAACGTTATGAAGACATTGGTATCAAACTCAAGGTGCTTCCCCAGGTTTGTGAAGAAAAAAATGTGAACTTGATTGTTCATCCTTCTGTCCGGGAATTACTGGGTTATCAGTCCGGGGATGCAAGTCCTGGCTCACAGGTATCAGGCGCTTCATATCCGATTATTGCTGCACGGGAGGCGGAGACCCAGGTTCTGGTCAAAAGTGGTCAGACGATTGTTATCGGCGGTATGATCCGTGACAAAAAGCAGAACACCCAGATCAAGGTTCCTTTCCTCGGCAGTATTCCTCTGATTGGGGTTCTGTTCCGACGTGACACCGTGAATACGGAGAAGATTGAACTCCTGATATTCCTGACAGCGACAATCCGGGATTCTTCGGAGGAAATGGCTGTGAAAACGCCGGAATACCAGACGCTGATCAATGTCGAAAAGGTGAATACACCGAAGTAACCGTGAGGATGCCGTTATGGTTGAGTCAAAACTAGGCAAGATATTGCTGCAAAAAGGTTTGGTCACTGAGCTACAGCTCAATCAGGCCATTTCGCGGCAGAAAGAAACCGGCAAAATGCTGGGTGAAGTCTTGTCAGAGCTCGGTTTTGTCTCTTCAGATAATCTTGCGCGTGCCCTCGCTGATCAATTAGGGGTTCCATTTTATGAACTCAACGATGATTTCAGGCTTGAGAAGGCCGAAGTTAAACTGGTGCCGGAGACGGTGGCGCGCCGGTATTGTTTGATTCCAGTCAAAAAAGAAGCGGGCCTTGTTATCACCCTGGTCATGAAAGATCCTCTGGATGTCGAGGCGATCGACACCGTCCGTTCTTTGACCAAGATGGAAATACGCAAGGCCATCAGTTCCGAAGCCCGCATCCAGTCGGTTATTGATAAATTCTACCGCCAGGAAGCCCACCTGGAACGGGAGTTGCAGGATATTGCCGAACTGCCACCGGAAGTGGTCACGGGTGTGGATGTCGAAACACGGGGTGATGACGATCAATTGATGGTTCTGGCCAATGATGCACCGGTCGTTAAGTTCGTAAATCTGTTGCTCATGCAGGCGGTACGGGATCGTGCCAGCGACATTCACTTTGAGCCGGGCGAGAAGGATGTCACGGTTAGGATCCGTGTGGATGGCCGACTTCGGGAGATTACCCCGCCACCCAAGGCGTTGTATCAGGCGATTGCGACGCGCATCAAAATTCTTTCCAATATGGATATCGCCGAGCGGCGCCTGCCGTTGGATGGCCGTTTTAAATTCAAAGTCAACGACCGGATTATTGATGTCCGCGTCTCTTCCCTGCCCGAGGCCCACGGAGAGAAGATGGTCCTTCGTATTCTGGATCGGAAAGCCCTGATTGTGGATATGAAGGATATCGGACTGGATGAGGTGATGCTCAAACGGTTCCAGAATATCCTTCAGGCTCCCAATGGCATCATTCTCGTCACCGGTCCTACCGGAAGTGGGAAGACCACTACGCTTTACGCGGCGCTGAATTTCTTGCGAGATCCTGCCTGGAACATTCAGACGGTTGAGGACCCCATTGAGTACCTGATACCCGGAATTAACCAGATGCAGATCAAGCCCAAGATCGGGCTGGATTTTGCCAATTGTCTGCGGGCCATCTTGCGACAGGACCCTGATATGATCATGATTGGTGAAATCCGGGATCTTGAAACGGCTCAGATCGCGATGCGCTCCTCCCTGACGGGCCATCTGGTACTTAGTACCCTGCACACCAACGATGCGCCTTCAGCGCTGTGGCGGTTGAAAGATATCGGTATTGAGCCTTATCTCATCGCTTCGACGATGAAGCTCGTGATATCGCAACGCTTGGTCCGGGTTATCTGTCCGCATTGCAAGAAGGCGGAACCGCCACATGAGGAGGCGTTGATCTTTGCAACCAGTATCCTTCCGGAAGCGGCTGGGTGGACGTATTATCGTGGTGCCGGTTGCCAGAAATGTTTGAATTCGGGGTACCGGGGGCGAACGACGATTTTCGAGTATTTGGAAGTCACCGACGCAATCAAGGAAATGGTTGTGTCGGGGGCCAGTGGGGTAACGGTGAGGAACAAGGCGATGGAACTCGGAATGGCTCCCCTGGCGGTGAACGGGTTACGCAAAGTGCAGAGCGGCATCACGACGATTGAAGAAGTAATGAGTGTGTGCTCAGGAGACTAAGGTGGCATATCATAAATGAATCGAAACCGTACAATAATACATGAACCACCCGCTTCGCTAGAGTTCACAGAGGCACGGAGAATACCAGATTTCCCCTCAACTCCTCCTCCCCGCGAAAACGTTGCACGAATTTTGCATAGGGCAAAGACTTCGAGGGTACCTATTATGGTCACAGTTAACGTCTATGCCCGATGCAAAATTCGTGCAACATTGGTTCTTGAGAAACTACAGAGAACAATGCCGAAATGTACAAAGCCCCTCTGTGCCTCAGTGAACTCTAGCGAAGCGGGTGGTAAATCCTTTTTTGAATTTGGAGGCGCGTATGCCTGATTTTAGGTATTCAGCAAAAGACAGTAAGGGGCATGAGGTGGCGGGGGTCTACTCCGCTCCGACGCGATTTGATGCGCTTTCGCAATTGCATGACCGGGGCCTCACTGTGACGGATATCAGTGATGAAGGCGTTGGTGTCGGCGGAATTGAAATGGCAAAGGTGACGGCCAGGAAGGGTTTTGTTTTAGGGCGTGTCTCGATGTCCGAAAAGGCGATTTTCTGCCGTCAACTTTCCATTTCGGTCAGCGCCGGGATACCACTCCTTGAATCCCTGGAATCCATTTCGGCGGATTTGGAAAATGTGGCGTTTCGGCGTGTTCTGGAAAGGGTACTGAAAAAGCTGGATGATGGCGCGCCTTTTTCACAAGCCATTGCCGGTGAGCCCAAGGTTTTTGACCGTTTGTTTGTCGCCCTGATCAGAACGGCTGAAGAAGCCGGTAGCTTAACCGAGACCTTGAGTTATCTGGCGACATCGATGGAGAAGAACGACCGTTTAGCCCGCAAAATCAAAAGCATTTTGGCGTATCCGATGTTTATCGGTGGATTTTTTATTTTGATTTCAGCGGTGATGACCTTGTTTGTGTTGCCGCAATTCCAGGAAATTTTTGCCGGGTATGGGAACGACCTGCCACGCCTGACGCGGATGGTCTTTGCGTTCAACACCTTTGTCATTCATAACACCCTTTGGATCTTTCTGGGAATTGTAGTCGCCATTATTCTTGGAATTATGTATGGCGCGACTCCTTTTGGGCGGCTGCAAATTGACGGACTATTGGTTCGATTGCCTGTTGTGGGGGAGATTACCCGCAAATTGGCGGTGTCACGGTTTTGCAGGAATTTTGGCATCATGATGGCGGGGGGCGTCCCGGTGGCAACGGCGATCGAGATTGCGGCCGAGGTGCTGGGAAACAAGGTGATGGAAGCGTCCATGAAAGCCACTCGTGACCGGATCATGGCGGGTAACAATATTGCATCCAGTTTGGACAAAAAAGTTTTCCCGCGATTGGTGGCCCGGATGGTTGGTGTAGGTGAATCTTCCGGGCGCCTGCCTGAGGTACTGACGAAAGTCGCTGATGTTTATGAGGATCAGGTGGAAGGGACAATTATGGTGGCTATTTCGCTTTTAGAGCCCATTATTATCGCGGTATTCGGGGGGCTTATTCTTATATTGGTTATGGCGATCTACTTGCCGGTGTTTAGCTCGGCAGGGCATGTAAGATAGTGAGCAGTGAGCAGTGGGCGGTTGGCAGTTGGCAGAGTGGATTGGTTATTATCGGTCAAACAAGGAGGTGACGGGTGAAACTTGGGGAGTGATGGCGGTGTAAATGTGGAGTATAGTAAGAGACGAACGAAGGAAACAAAAATAAAGGAGAATGAAATGAACAGGAAAATGTTGAGCAAGAGGAATAAAGCGGGTTTTACGTTGGTTGAGTTGATGGTGGTGGCGATTATTGTTGCCATTCTGGCGGCTGTGGCGATCCCCCTGATGTCAGGAAATAAGAAGAAGGCACAGGCGACCGAGGCGCAGGCTGGATGCGGAACAATTAAGACGCTGGTGCGGATCATGCAGGCGGAAGGCGCCACGGCTCCGACGGCGTTGGGTGGAGTTAAGAACTTGCAGACGGCTGATCTGGATGGGACGTATTTCCTTAATACGGACTATTCATATTCAGGATCCGGTTATTCAAACATGGTCATTACTGTTTCAGGAACCAGCGGCAGGTCGGGACTCGCCTCAACTGATACGTTGATCATGTCAAATGTCAACAACGTGGTTACTTGGGGTGGGACGATATTGCAGTAATTGAGGTTAGGTTTTGAATCCCCTCCCCTTAGTCCTCTCCCGCAAAGGGAGAGGAAAAGGGAGGGGATTCCCTGAATAAGAAGAGAATCAAACATGGATAGACAGGATATACAGGATAGAGGGAGAAGCAGAGCGGCTCATATATCCATAATTTATCCTGTGTATCCTGTCTATCCATGTTAAAAATTCGGATTATGGTTCCGGCTATGCTGGGGTAGGATCAGGAGAAATGTTGTGATCAGTTGGTCGATATCTGATATTGCGGGAATTCACCTGGGTGACAGCCATATTACGGCCACTCGGGTGACCATAAAAGGGAGTGATATCCCTGTTATTACCCATGCAGGATGGGTTTCCTACGATGCCGCCGCCTCGGAAAAAGATATCGCCGGGGTGCTTAAGGGTTTGTGGCGCTCGATCAGGATGCCGACCAGGATGGTTTGTGCCTCGCTGCGGAGTTCGTCGATGGTGATGCGTTATTTCAAGATGCCTTCGATGTCAACGATGGAAATGAAGTCGGCACTGACCTTGCAGGCGGAAGAGGCGCTGCAATTGACGCGGGATAAATTGTCGGTGGGTTGGCATATCCAAGAGCGGCCCACGGTAAGCGTGCATGAGACGGGAAGCCCCGCGATTGAAGGAATCCTGGCTGCTGCGCCTGCCAAGGATGTGGAACGGCAATTGGAGATTTTGACATTGGCAGGCTTGGACCCGGTGATCGTGGATGTGCGGGCGATGGCGGTGGCCAATCTGTTTCTGGCGCTGGACGAGAAAATCGGGGAGGCCTCGGTGTGTCTGGTGAATATTTCTCCCCACTCGGCGGATGTGATCGTGATGAGAAGATTGGGCGGCATTTATCCCTATACCGTATTTTGCCGGGCTTCCACTTGGGAGCAGGCTCCGGGCTTTCTCAGTGAAAATATACGGGATGTTTTGAAATACAGTGAGTTTAAGCTCGATTGGGACAGCGTAAAACGTGTTTTGCTGACTGGCGAAGTCCCTCCGGCGCAGTCCTTTATTGATCATTTAAGAATGGATTTGAAATTATCGGTTGAGGTGTGGAATCCGCTGGAGTTGATGGCCGTCAAAGATTCTCATTTGAAGGAGAAATTGTCAGAGTCCACGGCTACGGCCTCGTTGCTTGTGCCGTCTCTCGGGTTAGCCTTGAGGAGGGCGTAATATGACGATTTATCAGTTTAATATGGCCCGCGATCAGGTCTTGTCGATCGAGAAAAGACGGCGGTGGTTCCGTTGGGTGCTCTCCTATTTGGCGTTAGCGGTTGTATCGATTGCTTTTTTGGCATATCACGAAACGGTGGTTATGGTTGATCTGTCGATGCGGAAAAAGGCTATGGATCAGGCGGAAAGGCATTTCTTACAGCAGCATCCTGGTGTGAATAGTGTCGAGGCGTGTTTAAGCAAGGTGACTTCAGAGTTGGCCGGTTTGACGGTGTCTATGGATGCAGTGACTCAGTTCAGGTCTATGGGGCAGAAAACCGCGGCCATTGTATTGGGGCTCGCGGAATCCCTGCCGACAGGGGTGGATTTAGGCCAATTGGTTATGGATGGCACCGAGGGAACAGTCAAGGTGGATGTGTATGTACCCGTAGCCATGAAGCAGGATGCCAAATTGACCCTGCCGAATGTGATTTCGCGGTGGGAGAGTTCATCACTCTTGACAAATCGGGTTCGACAGATCACCTCGGATAAGAGTTCGCATGCCAACCTGGAGGGACGTGAATTCTTGAGTTGGCGGTTTACCGGAGTATTGGAGAAGAATCTCAAATGAATCGCGGTAAAGTTAAAACTGGGCATTTGGAACTGGCTATCTGTATTGCTGTACCGCTGTTTGTTATTCTTGTATTGATGCTTTCCGGGTTTTTCTATGGGCGCAAGCAGGAGCGAATCCTGGCACAACGCGCTAACCTGCTGAGTTTGATCCCGGTTTTGGAACAAAAATTGGGGACGGCGCATAAAGCGTTGATGCCGTTTGTCGCTTCAGGTGAGGGAAAGGACATGGCTGCCGATCTGTCCTTGTGCGTCAGTGATGCGGCGCCAAAAAACGGATTCCTGATTCATTCATCAAATGTGGAAAAGCAAATTGAGCCCGGGACCGGGGCTTGGACAGACTATAAGTTGACATTGAGCGGGGAGGGGACGCTTACCTCATTGATCGCCATGTTGGATTATCTAGGGCAGCCACAGCGGCGTTTCCATGCCACGCAGGTGAGTCTTAAGACAACCCAACTAATTCCGGAAACAACCTGTTCAGTGGATTTGGTGCTGATGTCGCGGGTGGTGGTGGATCGGAATGGGGACTCTGGTAACGGTTCAGTGGGTGCCATGACGCCAACCAAGGCGGCGGAGATCGGAGTGAGATTGGGCAAGGCGACAGAAGCGGTAAACGCCTGGGTGGCCGAACCTGTGGCTCCCTTATCGCTTAAGAATCTCCAAAATCGTGTGGTCTATGTTCCCGCAACCCCTACACAAGTAGAAGTTGAACCCCAGGTATCCTTTCATCTAACGGGGGTGGTCGGGAGCAAGAATTCTCCCATGATCATGACTGACCGGGGGGTGTTTGGGGTGGGGGATGAGGTCGATGGGTTTAAGATTGAATCCATTGCCGCCGATAAAGTTTCTGTGGTCAGCAAAAGCGGTCGGCGGGAGACGGTGCGGCTCTATAAGGGAGGAAGTGGGTTGTGAAATCCGGTTCAACCTTGATTGAAGTCATGGTAAGTATCGTCATTTTGGCGGTTATCGCCATTGCCGGAGCAGCTTATCTGGCCCAAACGAATTCGACGATTGCTGTTCAGCGGAATCGCATGTCGGCGCTGGCAACAGCGAACGGGTATTTGGAGGAATTGCACGGTGTGCTTTATTCCAGCCTCTTGGTTTCGAGTATGACGACCACGTCGTACTATTATGTTGTCAGGAATTCTGCCGGGAATTGGACAGCACCATCAACGACTTTGTCAGGAGCTGTTGTCACCAATAATGGAGCTCGAATGACTGTTACGAATAGACTTCAGCATTTCAATCTTTCAATCGATTGCATTGAAGCGACGGTTTCGGTGGACTATAGGCCCGGATCCGGGAGTGATCCGGTCGTTTTGCAGACCCGAATTTCCCAGCCATGAGGAGTGGTATGAATAGCGGTTCGAAAAGCGGATTCACATTGGTTGAACTGATGGTTGGGACGGTTTCCGCAGCTATTCTTGCGATGGTTTTTAGTGCCGTGCTTATCTTTGGGTACCGAGGCTGGACGCGACTGAAGGCTGAGGCGGACATGCAGGCTGATGCAGATGTAGCCATGAGGACGATGGATCGGATTGCACAGGGTGCGAGCAACGCGACATGGATTGCGGGAACTTCAACTCTTGTTTTGACTAATGCTACAATACAAACATTTTCTAAGTCTTCTTCTGGCTCCAACTTAATGTGGAACTCATCAACGTTACTCACCAACAGGGTAGGTACGTTCTCGTGTGTGGTTACTGGGTCGATTGTTGCTGTCACCTTGGGGTTGGTAGAGGGTTCTGAAACGATGAATATGACGTACAGCATATTCATGAGGAACTAGGTTATGAAGGCCAAAAAACAAAAAGAGGCTGGCGGGGTGTTGGTGTTGGTTATGGTTTTAGTCCTGGTGTTGGGGGGGCTTGGCGCAGGACTTATGCAGTTAGGAACAGGGACAGGGCTTGAGGTGTCCAAGGCTGTGAATGACGCCAGCGCGTTTTGGACTGCGGAAGCGGGGCTTGAGTATGTGAAGGCGATTGGCCAAATTACGCGTAAACCGTTCGGTTACTCCCCTGGTTTTGATGCCTATTCATCCCATCTCTTAGGGCAGAATGTTCTTACTGGGCAAACCATTAGGGGGACTTATGTCGTAAGCGTTTTGGGTGATCCCAATAATTACATGCATGGTCTAAAGGATTTCGACATAACTTCATGTGGTATTGTCAATGCCGGTGGCATTGGTTACACAAATACGATTACGGTGCATGCGAAGATTCAAAGTTTTGGCAGCTACATGCATGCGACGGCTTGGGAACAAGATCGAAACGGAAATAATCTATGGTTCGCAACGGGTGACATAATTGATGGCCCCGTTTACGTCAATGATCAACTGAACATTCAAAACAGTCCGCGTTTTTTGCAGTTGGTCTCTTCTGCGGCCAGTTCTGTTAACTATAGCAGTGCTAACTCGTCTGTCTTTGAAGGCCAACCAGTAGCATTAAAACTTAATGCTACACCCATCTCAGGGCAATTCACGGGTGATCATATTACCGATATCAAAAACGCAGCACTTGGAAATGGAACAGGTGGATTGAATTTGACGAACGATTGGTATTTTGTTTTTAAGACGAACTCGTTCACCTATCAACAAGGTGGTACAACCCTTACCAATACCGTTCTTTTATCAAACACTAATGGCGGGCTAATCTACGTCAATGGTAATGCCACTGTCCGTGGTGTGGTAAATGGCAAGGTTACATTGGCCGCCCAGAAGTCCATTTTCATCACCAATGATCTTGTATATGCATCGGCCCAAAGCCCCAATCCATGGAGTGGGAGTTTTACAAATAGTATTGTTGACGATTACATTGGGTTGGTTGCTTCGAATAGCGTAATTCTTACTATGTCAAACGCCGTGAATATTCATGCGGCTATTATGGTGACCAGCGGAGCACCCAGTGGGTTAGAGGGGTTCAGTGCATTTTATAACGACAAGAATTTTGGCCACCCGAACATCAATCTTTATGGAAGCCTCAGTCA
>Ga0118677_10005869_pt1 | contig 20249 bp, 14 predicted proteins | sample AliMusrvi5mmetaG_FD_86154 | JGI IMG/M metagenome (GOLD analysis project Ga0118677, IMG submission 86154)
CAACGCCCGCGACCAGGCCGCTGTCGATCTTGACCGGGTCTGAAACGGCCGCGTGCAGGGTGGCGCAGGCAACTAGTGCCGCGACGAACAACGATGCTTTTCTCATAGCGCTTCCTTTGGGGGGCGATTGGTTTCTCGCAGTCACTTTATCACTGCCGGGGAGCGGCTGGGCTGAAAATGTCCTTCCGGCAACCCAGTCCGATTTGCTGTTGTGTCCTTCGCCTGTTTCGCGCACAATGGAAAGCAACAATCCAACCTGCTTGATCGCCGCTCTCTATTCAATTCATTCTTTTCTACAAATACTTTAAGTTTTGCAGAATTTGTTTTTGAGTGGAATAAGACATCTGTGTACATATCTCTTAATTGTTTCAAAACATGAATGATAGAGACTGAGAGTTTAAATAGTATAGTTAAAAGTAAAGTTTAAATTCACCTCTAAATATACTACATAAATGTACGAAATGCAAGGTCTATTTTATAATATATTTTTCACTCTTCCCACCTGTCCATCGGTCAGTCTGACTTTAATGCCATGTGGATGAAAACTCGAACTGGTTAGTATATTTTGTACAGTTCCGGTAGTTAATTTACCGGTTCGCTGATCTTGTTTTAAAACAATTTCTACTTCAATACCGGGTGTTATATCTGATCTGTTTGTTCCGTTCATTCTTTGGTGGATTTATCTTCGCTGGGACCTCTCATGTGGATGATTAATCCGTTCAGAAAGTTGCGGAGTAATTGGTCGCCACATTCTTTGTAGTTGGGGTGATCTTCTTTGCGGAAAATGGCGCTAAGTTCACTCTTGGTTATTTGAAAATCGACGAGTGAAAGGACGTGTATGATATCTTCATCGCGAAAATGTAAGGCTACGCGGAGTTTTTTCAGTATATCGTTATTGGTCATAATTCGGTTTTTTTAGGTTTAAAGAGTAGTTGTTTCGATGTCTTTGACAACCATTTGCAGCGTAACACGACTTCGTTGCTCCATAAACACTTTCTTATTGATCAAAACGCGATTGATCGTTGACTGGTCATAATGACGGATAGTGACGAGTTCTACATTTTCGTTGTACTTAATGCGATAGTTGATCCTGAGTTCTTCAATGACCTGTGGTATCTTAATCATGTCGTTATCTACACAAACCGAAAAACTGATGGCTGAATTCTGCATCATATGGATTCTCAAACTATGAGAAGCAAAGATGCCAAAAATATGTTCCAGGTTTCTTTCGGCGATAAAACTAAAGTCTTTAGAAAGAATTGAGATCAGAATCTGGTCTACTTTGAAAATGAATGAAGGGATCAGGTTGTCTTCTGTGAAGTCTTTGTAAATAAGGGTTCCTTCAGTTTGGGGTTCCAGAAATGATTTGATACGAAGCACGATGTGTTTATTTTGAAGTGGTTTGATTGTTTTTGGGTGAATAATTGTCGCTCCATAGTATGATAATTCTATGGCTTCACGGAAAGAAATGGCGTCAATCTTGACTGGATCATCAAAATATTTTGGGTCAGCGCTGAGTAAACCCGGCACGTCTTTCCAGATAACCATTTCCTGTGCATCAAGTGAATAGGCAAGAATTGCAGCTGTGTAATCAGAGCCTTCACGGCCAAGGGTTGTCGTAAGTCCTTCAGTTGTGCTCCCCAGAAAGCCTTGTGTTAAAGCCATCTGATGGTTTGGTTGATCAAAAAACAGCCCGATACTTTCCTTTATGTTTTTTTGTGTTAATTCCCAATCTACTTTGCCTTCCCTGAAGTTGTCATCAGTTTTTATCAGTTGGCGAACATCAAAGAGTTTATTAGGAATCATAACTTCAGTTAGATAATGACTCATAATACAGGTAGAAAGTAACTCGCCATAACTTACAATCTGATCATATTCCATGTCCAGATTATCACTGTGAGGGTGGTTGAGATAGGTTGTCAGGATGTCAAACAAATCATTTAAATCAGTGTAAACAGGATGATTTTTATTTGTAAAAAGCTCTTCAGTAAGTGAGTAATGGTATTTTCTGATTTCACTGAGGTAAAGTTCTATTTTCCCATCTTCGAAGAAATATGATTTCCAGACTTTCTCCAGACTATTGGTGGTTTTGCCCATCGCGGATAAAACCATAACCAGGTTGCCTTCGGAATTTTGTTTAAGGATATCTGCAACGTTGCGCACTGCTGTAGCATTTTTGACAGATGCCCCTCCAAATTTGAATACTCTCATTGCTGATTATATATTTTTTTACAAAGGTATATTTTTTCAAGGTACCTGTTTATGAATAGCGATTTGATTTTTCTTTCTTCATACCTTTGCAAATTATAAATATGCAAGCTTTTGACTGCAGAAGAATTGATTCAACTATATAGCCAGGATACTAAAACAAAAGAACTGGTTGGAATACTGACTAAAGATCAATTGACCCGTCTTTCTTTGAGAGGGATGACGGGATCGTCACGTTCTCTTTTGGCTGGAGCATTGTTTAAATCTTTGAATAGAGTCATGGTTTTTATCCTCTCGGATAAAGAAGAAGCTGCCTATTTTTGTAATGACCTGGAAAATCTAATGGGAGAACAGGAGCTTCCATTTCATCGTAAAAGGGTTCTGCTCTTTCCTTCTTCCTATCGACGTCCTTATGAGGTTGAAAAGATCGACAATGCCAACGTCCTGCTGAGAACTGAAGCGTTGAAACGATTAGGCTCTAAAAATGAACATACGCTGATTGTTACATATCCTGAGGCATTATGTGAAAAGGTGATTAATCAGGATTACCTGAGACAAAATACACTGAGGCTCAAAAGAGGCGAGATAGTCAATGCCGATTTCATGTTTGATCTGCTTCAGGAATATGCATTCAGACAGACTGATTTTGTGGTGGAACCGGGTGAGTTTTCGGTCCGTGGAGGTATTGTGGATGTCTATTCATATACCAATGATTTTCCGTATCGAATAGAATTATTTGGTGAAGAGGTAGAGAGTATCCGAACTTTTGATCCTGCCACACAGCTTTCAATTGACAGGCTGGATCATATTGCTATTGTTCCCAATATGCAGAACTCCATGCTCCATGAAAGACGGGAAGCATTCTCAGAGTTCCTTCCTGCAAACGCTATAGTATGGATTGATGATTTCAATTTGCTGACCGACAGGATTGAAAAGGAATATGAGAAGGCAGAAAATGCATATGTAATGTTGAAGGGTGAAATAAGCCATGTTCCACCCGAAGAGTTATATGTCACCAGGGAATTGTTTAACCGGACTATCTTAAGGTATAATATCATTGAATTCGGAAATCATTCTGTCCTTCCCGATAGTAAAGTGTTTCAATTTAATATATCTCCCCAACCTTCGTTTAACAAGAACTTTGAACTGCTCATTAAAGATCTGCACGAGAATACGAAACATCAGATCCATAATCTGATTCTTTCTGATAACTCGAAACAGTTAGAACGTTTACAGGCTATCTTTAACGATGTGAGTTTCAATCATGGCTTGAAAGGAACACTGGAATATACGACAATCAATCTGGCGTTGCATGAAGGGTTTATCGATAAAGGACTGGGTTATGCTTTTTATACCGACCATCAGATTTTTGAACGTTACCACAAGTATCGGATCAGGGACAGCAAAAGTGGTAAACAGGTCCTTACATTAAAGGAACTATATGATTTAAAGCCGGGTGATTATGTGGCCCATGTAGACCATGGCATAGGTCGTTTTGATGGTCTGGAAAAAGTGAACAACAACAATAAAATCCAGGAAGCCATCCGGTTGATATATAAGAATGGAGACTTGCTGTATGTCAGTATTCATTCTTTACACCGTATTTCAAAATATACCGGCAAAGAAGGAGCTATACCAACGCTGGATAAGTTGGGTTCTACTTCGTGGAGCAAGCTAAAACAGAAGACCAAACAGCGGGTTAAAGATATTGCCAAAGACCTGATCAAACTTTATGCCGAACGCAAGGCAGCTGATGGTTATCGTTTTATGCAGGATACATATCTGCAGCATGAGCTGGAGGCTTCATTTATTTATGAAGACACTCCTGACCAGGTAAAGGCAACCAATGATATTAAAAAGGACATGGAGGATGAATGTCCTATGGATAGATTGATTTGTGGTGATGTTGGTTTTGGAAAGACAGAAGTTGCTATCCGAGCTGCCTTTAAAGCGGTCACAGACAGCAAACAGGTTGCGGTATTGGTACCGACAACTATTCTGGCATTACAACATTTCAAGACTTTCACGGAACGACTGAAGGCTTTTCCATGTACCATTGATTATATGAACAGATTCAAGAGTGCTAAAGAACAGAAAGATACAATAGCGCGTTTGAAAGAAGGCAAGGTTGATATTTTAATTGGAACGCATCGGTTGTTGAGTCAGGATATTCAGTTTAAGGATCTTGGATTACTGATCATTGATGAGGAACAGAAATTTGGGGTTGCAGCTAAAGAAAAACTGAAACAGTTTAAGACCAATGTCGATACTTTAACCTTAACGGCAACTCCAATCCCCAGGACACTACAGTTTTCAATGATGGGAGCCAGAGACTTTAGTGTCATCAACACGCCTCCGCCTAACCGTTTTCCGGTTCAGACAGAGGTACATACATTCAGTGAAACACTGATAAGAGATGCTATTCTTTTTGAGGTTTCCCGTGGAGGTCAGGTGTTCCTGGTCAACAATCGCATTCATAATATGATGGAAATAAGTGGAATGATCCAACGCTTATTACCTGATATACGTATAGCAATCGGGCATGGCCAGATGGAGGGTCATAAGCTGGAACAAATTATGCTTGGTTTTATTGAAGGCGATTATGATGTTTTGATTGCCACTACCATTATTGAATCAGGTCTGGATATTGCCAATGTGAATACCATCATTATAAATGATGCCCAGAATTATGGATTAAGTGAATTGCATCAGTTGCGTGGCAGGGTAGGGAGGACCAATAAGAAGGCGTTCTGTTATTTGGTAGCTCCTCCAATGAGTGTGTTGACGGATGAAGCACGCAAGAGATTGAAAGCCATTGAAGAGTTTTCAGATCTGGGGTCGGGATTTAATATTGCAATGCGGGATCTTGATATTCGTGGTGCAGGGAATATATTGGGAGGTGAGCAAAGTGGTTTTATTTCAGAAATAGGGTTTGAAATGTATAACCGGATTCTGGATGAGGCTATACTTGAATTGAAAGAGGTCGACTTTAAGGATGTCTTTGCAGAGGAAATCAATAAGAAGTATGTAAAGGAATGTCAGATAGAGACAGATCTGGAAGTCATGCTGCCTGATGATTATGTGAGTAACACTACCGAAAGGCTCAGTCTGTATAAAGAGTTGGATAGTATTGAAAATGAAACGAGTCTATTGATTTTTCAGGATAGACTGATTGATAGATTTGGTCCTGTTCCGGGTCAGGCTGTTGAATTGATGAATGCATTACGCCTTCGTTGGATTGCAAGGGATTTGGGGATAGAGAAGTTGGTTATCAGGCAGGGTTCACTCATTGGATTCTTTGTAAATAATCCGGAATCACCTTATTATCAGTCGGCCGCATTTACTAAAGTGTTGCAATATTTACAGTCAAGGCCCAATGCTTTTAAAATGAGGGAGAATAATAACAGGTTGACGATATCTTTTAAAAATATCAATTCAATAGCTTCAGCTATTGCTGTAATGCAACCCATCATTTCATTTGAAGCAATTAAAATCAGCTAAAAGTATTTAACCTTTTTAGTTTAAAATAGGAATCAGGATCTCAACACGCGTACCTTCAGGAACACCATTGTGATCATACAAATCGGTATAAGTGATAAAATTGGTCTGTATGTTCTTTTGATCAATTAACCTGAGACGGGTTTCAGTTATCGAGATTCCTTTTGAGGGTCTGTTCAATGGGTTAGAGCCTTCAATTTCAGCTGCTGACTGACGTCCAACACCATTGTCTTCTACGACACATTTTAAAATAGAATCAACTAAAAAAAGCTTGATTTGGAGGAGCCCGTTTCCTTCACGATTCATCAATCCATGCCAGATGGAATTTTCGATAAATGGTTGAATAATAAAAGGAGGTACCAGTGTCGAAATTTGATTGATGAGTGGATCAATTTCAATGGTGTATTCAAATCTGTCTTTGAAACGCATGGACTCAAGTTCAAGATAGAGTTTCAAAGCATTGAGTTCATCATTTAAAGAGATTGCCTGATTTTGAGAGTTATTCAGAATAACCCGCATCAATGTTGCAAACTTTGTTAAATAACGACTGGATGAGATTCTGTCATTTTTTACAATATAGTACTGGATGGAATTGAGTGAATTGAACAAGAAATGAGGGTTCATCTGTTTACTCAATGCCTGTTGACGATATTTGTTTATCTCCTGATGTATTATATTATTACGTTCTATCCGTTTTACGCGATTCAGATATATAAGATACCCAAAAGAGAATACCAATACAATCAGAATCAAAATAAACCATCCTGTTTTCCAGAATGGAGGTCTGATTTCGAATTTCTGGATAACAGTCGTTGAGGTGATAATGCCATCGTCATTGATTGTTCTTAGCTGAAATTCGTATTGATGTGGAGGTAAGAACGGAAAGCTTATTTCGGTGTTTTGTGTTGAGCGCCATTCTTCATCAAGACCAATAAGTCTGTATTGATATTTTATGCGGGAAATAGATTGATAGCTGATCCCTACAAAAGAAAAAGAGATAGAATTAAAATTAAAAGGAAACGATGAATTGGTTTTTAAAGCCGTATCCTTCATCATGAGTCGTACTTTGGTTAAATAAACCGGAATACTTCCGATTTTATAATTTACTGTATTCCTGGCCAGAATTGAAAGCCCTCTGTTAGTAGCAACAAGAATTTTATCACCTGATGCTTTTATTTGATAAACCTGATTTGATGCGAGACCATTATCGACGGTGAAATTGTGTAAGGAATATTGAAAAGGTTTTGTGCTTTTTACAGTGATGCAACTAATCCCCTGACTCGTTGCCATCCAAAGATCCTTATTGTTTAAACAAAGATCTGTTGGTGAATTATTGAGTAATCCATTCTTTCTGGTAAGATGATATATGCTGTCGGAAGTCTTAAAGTAAAGTCCATCACCTTTTACAGATACCCAAATATTTTTACCCAGGGAATCGCCAACTATTTTTAATATACGTTTATTTAAGCCGGGGATAAAGCCTGGAACTTTTGAAAAATGCTGATTACTGTGTATCCATAGCCCATCTGGTGTACCTATCAGTAAGTCGCCGTTCGGATATCTATACATAGTGCTAATTCGTAATGTCTTTCTAACCAGATCGCGGGAAGAACTAAATATAACAAAATTCTGGTTAACATTCACAAGAGAAAGACCTGTTGAATTTCCCAGCCAATATGAATCATTAGATTCTTTGATAATTGATTTTGTTGTTATTAAAACACCTTCGTATTTCTTGTTTGTCTTGTTTTTGCTATTCATGAGTGGCGAAACGACGCCGTTCTTAAAAACAAAAGCACCATAAGTGGAGCCAATCAATAATTGCTTGTTATGTTGATCAAAAGATAAAGTAGTGATTTCAGAATGTAAGTTAGTATCAATAGGATAACTTATGGTCTTATTATTTTTGATCACTGATAAAAACCCATTACCTGTACCTGCATAAATTTCGTTATTACCGGTCTCAACACTTACTATTTCATTGTCAGGTAAGTCTTTGGGATATATATAACTAAATGTGTTGTGCGAAGGAAGGTAAAAAACACCATCGCCCAGCGTACTGAACCAAAACCCTCCTTCTTTATCATGTAAAACTGATGAAACAGATTGGTCTTCCAGATAATTATGAACAATAGGTCCCATTAAATTATTTTCATTCAATGCTAAAGCGCCACCATTAAAAGGGCATACCCATAACATATGGTCTTTGTCGAGACTTAACCAAATGATGCGACTTGCCATAGATCTGATCTGGTACTTTCCATTATTATAAACTCTGAGTATATAATGGTCACAAGCGACAAAAACACTTTTATGATCGGATGCTTCTACTGCAATTACTCCAAGGTTTATGGCTTTTGATAATGAAATATCAACTAAGGAACTGTGAAGTCCATTTATGTTTATATTCAACTTGTTTTCAGTGCCATGATGTTGTGCAACAAGTATTTTATCTTCTGTCTGGAAGATATCTGCTATATTATCAGAACGTGTATCTAATCGTGTCAGATTACCACTCGGACTAATTTTGATAATACCAACATATCTTATTGATAGATAGACGTTATCGTGCCGGTCAATATAAAATGACTTCTTGACACTCAACATAGGATTCGAGGTGACTTTAACGATGGCAGAATTGAATTGATAAAGCTTTATTTTGCCATTTTCATAATAGGAAAGTTTGCAATTGTATCCGACGAACCAAATACGTCCTTTATAATCTTCAATAGTTTCAAAAATGGTATTATCGGATAATCCATCTTGCTCATCAAAGTTTTGAAAGGTATATCCATCAAATCGGGTAACTCCGTTTATTGTTGAAATCCAAATGTAACCTTTGGAATCCTGAAAAGTATGATAGGTCTCGGTAGAAGACAATCCCTGATCTGTAGAAAAATGACGAAAGAGAGGCTTCTGTGCCCTTGCTTGTGTCATTATCCATAACATTAAAAAGAGGAGTATAACTTTATTCATGTTCATGTGTCGGAATATCAGTTCAAAAATTGTTGCTTTCTGGTTTATTTCAATGTTAGATAGCAAATGTAAAAAATAAATGATAATGTTGGGCTGTTAAAACTTGAGGAAATCATATATTTGACATAAATTGTTATCTAACCATTTCAGACTACCAAAAACTATTAAAAATGACATCAAAACATTTATTTATTTTGATTGCCAGCACCCTATTCTGGCTCAATTCTTATTCACAGGCGCCGAATCTCACACCTTATGAACTGTCGGGTTGCAAGGTAACACCACGATATGCTCAGACAATGGAATATTGTCAGAAATTGAAAGCCGTAACGCCATTTTTAAAAATCGAAAGCCTTGGTAAAAGTCCTCAGGGTAGAGATATTCCATTGTTAATAGTTGATAGAAACCGAAACTTTACACCTGAATCAGTGCGGAAGTCAGGTAATGTTGTATTACTCGTGCAAGCATGTATTCATGCAGGCGAACCGGATGGAAAAGATGCCGGACTCATGTTGATTCGTGATATGTTGTTAAAGTCTACTAATAAAGAGTTGTTGGATCATGTGACTTTGTTGTTCATTCCTATCTTTAATGTCGATGGACACGAAAGATTTGGACCATATAACAGGATCAACCAGAATGGTCCGGAAGAAATGGGTTGGAGAACTTCGGCTCAAAATCTTAACCTGAACAGAGATTATCTGAAAGCTGATGCTCCAGAGATGCAGGCATTGATTAAGAGTGTTGCAAATTGGAATCCGGATTTCTTTATAGATTGTCATGTAACGGATGGGGCAGATTATCAATATAAGCTTACCTACTCTCTCGAACTGGGAGGCAATATGGAAGCAGGTCTTACGAACTGGACCCGTGATTATTATGAAACAAACCTTTTGAAATTACTGGATGCTGACAATACCCCTGCTTTTCCATATGTTGAATTTCGAAATTGGCATGATCCACGCAGTGGTTTATTCCTGAGTCCTGCACCTCCCATGTTGTCACAAGGATATTTTGCAGTCAGAAACCGTCCGGGATTACTGATTGAAACCCATATGTTGAAAGACTATAAGACCAGAGTAGAGGCAACCTACAAGACATTAAAACATACTATGGAGTTGCTAAATCGTGACCATACAAACTTGTTAAAGACCATTCATGATGCTGACATGTATACTGCGAGTAATGACTTTCGGAAGAAGGATTTCCCGGTAAAATTCAAGACTTCTTATAAAGACAGTACAATTGTAAACTTTAAAGGTTTTGAATATGAAGCAGTGAAAAGTGATTTAACCGGTGGAGAGTGGTTTGTTTATCATCCTGATAAACCTACCATTTTTAGGATCCCATTCTTTACTAAAGCCGAAACTGTTGTAAATGTCAGATTACCGGAAGCATATATTATTCCAGTTGAATGGACTAGTGTTATAAAATTGATCCAACTCCATGGGATAAAAAATTACACCATCAATAAACCCACAGTATTTACGGCTCAAAGTTATCGTTTTAGTAACACACGGTTTAACAGAACCAGTTTTGAAGGAAGGGTTCAGGTGAGTTTCAATCTGGATACCATTACTACTAAACATGAATATCTCCCAGGTTCTGTTGTTGTTCCAATGAATCAACCCCTGGCAAGAGTTGCTGCTTACCTGTTGGAACCTTTGGCTGATGGATCGTTGGCTTCATGGGGTTTCTTCAATGCTGTAATGGAACAGAAGGAATACACCGAAAGCTATGTAATGGAACGTGTTGCACGTGAGATGTTGACTAAAAACCCTGAACTGAAAAAAGAGTTTGAAAATAAGAAAGCTACGGAGCCAGCATTCAAATCAAGTCCTGATGCTATCATTAACTGGTTTTACAGTAAGTCGCCTTGGTGGGACAAACAGTTAAATCTTTATCCTATCGGAAGGCTATTAAAATTTGACCTAAATTATAATAATTCTATTTAATGAAAATGGAACAGAGTAAAAGGTTTTTTGTTTAAGTTTGGACCTAAAGCATCAAGGTGCAAATAAACTAAACTAAAAAACTAAACGACTGATTATGAAAGGTTCGATTGTTATCCTCTGCGGGGGTGGACCTGCTCCCGGCATTAATTCGGTGATTTCTTCATTATCAAAAGTCTTTATTGAAGACAATTATCGTGTGATAGGCTTACATGGTGGATATAGAAATCTGTTTTCGGGTGAACCACAAACGGTAGATTTTACCTTTGACATGGCTGACCGAATTCACAATCAGGGTGGATCTGTGCTTACTATGAGCAGGTATAAACCCAAGGATGTGGAATTTAATTCTGATTTTTTCACCAAAAATGATGTTAAATTATTGGTCACTATTGGTGGTGACGATACTGCTTCAACTGCAAATCGGATTGCCAAATACCTGAACGAAAATGATGTTAAAATCAAAAATATTCATGTACCAAAGACCATCGACAATGACTTACCGCTTCCAGAAGGTCTGGTAACTTTTGGTTATGAGAGTGCCAAGCAGGAAGGTGTTAAACTGGCAACTACCGTTTATGAAGATGCCCGCACATCAGGAAACTGGTTCGTGGTATCTACAATGGGTAGAGAAGCAGGTCACCTTGCATTTGGTATAGGCGCTGCATGTCATTATCCAATGATTATTATTCCTGAGATGTTTAACAAGACCAGTCCTACTTTTGATCGTATCATTCGTCTTGTTATTTCTTCTATCATAAAACGTAAATTATTAGGCATTAAATACGGTGCTGCAATTGTTTCTGAAGGTGTATTCCATTTCATGAACGATGCAGAAATCCTTTCCAGTAATATTCACTTTACATTTGACGAACATGGTCATCCGGAACTTGGCAATGTAAGTAAGGCATATATCTTTAACATCCTGCTCCAGGAACGTCTCAAAGCTCTGAATTTGAAAGTGAAGAGTCGTCCGGTAGAACTTGGATACGAAATGCGTGCCTGCGCTCCAATTGCTTTTGACCTGATGTATTGTTCTTTATTGGGATTTGGTGTTAAACGACTCTTTGATCAGGGCTATACAGGTTGTATGGTAATGTCTGAAACTCAAGGTGATGTTAAACCATTGTTCTTAAAAGATGTTGAAGATGAAACCGGAAAGATAAGACCTCGTATGGTGAATATTGATACACAACGTACAAAAATCATCTTCGAAGACAGTCTACATTTCCTTACACCTGATGATTATTCAGCAGCTAAGGCTTATGTTCCCAATCCTGAACTCTTTGACTTTCACAAGATTCTGGAATGGTCATAATTAATATTTCAAACAAAAAAAGCCGCTTGAGTAAAGCGGCTTTTTTGTTTTTATTTTAACAATGAAAAATAGTACTTTAGATGCCAAATTAATTTTAACATTCTCCGGATCCAATATCCTGTACTTTAAATAAATCAGGTAGGTTGTAATTGTATAAAATATATCAAAAATGCCTGACGGGGGTGTATTTTTTTAAAGAAAGATAAGCTTAACAGAGAATGTGGAACAAGATTGTACGATTTATTTTAGGTAACCGACCTGCTATACTAACTGTTATAGGGTTGATCACTGTTTTTATGGGGTTTAAAGCTTCCAGGGTTCAACTGTCCTATGAAATGATGCGCATGCTTCCTGAGAAAGACACTACCTATCAGAGCTATGTGCAGTTTAAACAACGGTTTGGGGAAGATGGAAATGTGATGGTAATTGGCGTTACAAATCCATCAATTTTTAAATTAAACGAATTTAATGCCTGGTATGATCTTGGAAACAATTTAAAAAAGATAGAAGGTATAGAGGAAGTTGTAAACTTAACACGAGCACTGAATTTTGGAAAAGACACGGTAAAGCATAAGTTTACTTTTGGTCACCTTGTTAAAAAAAGACCTACTTCACAAGCAGAAGTCGATAGCATCCGGAACAGTTTTTTAAGCATGCCTTTTTATCAGGGATTGCTTTACAACAGCAAAACCCATGCTTGTCTGATGGCTATAACGCTGGACAGGAAAAAACTAAACGATAAAGGCCGTATTGTATTGGTTCATGAAATCAAGGAATTGGTTGATAAATATAGCCAAGATCAAAATATTAAAGTTCATTATTCAGGACTGCCCTATATCCGTACGGTGACAACCAAAATGGTGAAAGATGAGTTGGCACTCTTTATTATTCTTTCAATGTTGGTTGCAGCACTGATTATGTTTATGTTTTTTAAATCAATCAAAGTGGTCATGACTTCTTTGTTGGTTGTAGGAATCAGCATAACATGGGTGTTGGGGCTCACTTCTTTGCTTGGTTATAAGATTACAATATTGACAGGGGTCATACCGTCACTTATAGTCATCATTGCTATAGAAAACTGTATCTATATCCTGAATAAGTACCATTGGGAATATGTTCATCATGGCAACAAGATCCTGGCTTTATCAAGGACAATTGAAAGGATAGGATTTGCATCATTAATGACCAATGCAGCAACAGCAATGGGTTTTGCTGCTTTTATTCTGGTACCAAATAAAATGTTGAGTGAATTTGGGGTTGTAACCTCCATCAGCATCATGCTGGAATATTTGCTTACAATCATGTTGTTTCCGATCTTCTTTAGCTTTATGAAACCGCCATCACTAAAGCATACACGACATCTGGATAATAAATTCTTTGGTGCAATAACAGACAGGTTAGTTAACATTATAACTTATCACCGTCCCAAAGTTTATATTGCATCCGGTGTAATCATTTTAGTCAGTATCTGGGGACTGACATTGATGAAGACTTCTGGAAAGGTGGTTGATGACCTTTCGAAAAAGGACCCTATCTTTTTAGATTTGAAATTCTTTGAAACAAATTTCGGAGGGGTCATGCCTTTTGAAATCAGCATTGATACCCATAAGAAAAATGGGGTTATGAAAATGTCGACTATCGAACGAATCGATGAACTGCAACAGTATATACATAAATACCCTGAATTTACAAAACCACTTTCTTTGGCAGAGGGTATCAAATTTGCCAGACAAACCTTCTATTCAGGAGATTCTTCTCAGTACTCACTTCCCAGTGATCAGGAAAAGGCGTTTATTTTATCCTACCTTCCAAAGACAGGTGGTAAAAGTGGAAACCTGCTCAAATCATTTGTTGACAGCACCAAGCAATACACCCGTGTTAGTTTCCAGATGGTTGATATGGGAACAAAACAAATGGAAGCACTGTTGAAAAAGATTAAACCGGGAGTGGATTCAATTTTTGAACCTTCAAAATATAAGGTAAGTATTACAGGAAACAGTGTGGTATATGCTGAAGGAACTAATTTCCTGATCCATAATTTGTTCCTGAGTGTTGCATTTGCCATTATGCTCATCGCTTTGCTCATGTCACTCATGTTCCGTTCAGTTAAGATGATTGTAGTCTCAATGGTTCCAAATCTTATACCTTTGTTGGTGACTGCTGCTATCATGGGCTTCACAAGGATACCTCTGAAACCATCTACTTTAATCGTTTTCAGTATTGCTCTGGGTATCTCTGTGGATAATGCCATTCAGTACCTGGCCAGATACAGACACGGACTTAAAACAACAAATAAAGATATTGGTAAATCGGCCATTGGAGCTCTTCGTGAGGCTTCATTCAGTATGATTTATACATCAATAGTTTTGGTACTTGGTTTCAGTGTCTTTACTATTTCTAAATTTGGAGGAACTCAGGCGCTTGGAATTCTTATTTCAACAACTCTTTTTGTAGCTATGTTTTTTAATATGGCAGTACTACCCTCATTATTAATGACACTCGATAAATATGTAGCGACAAAGGCTTTTATTGAAAAACCTATTGTCGACATGTATGTTAATGGTGAGAACCATGGTGATAAAAATGGAATTAAATAATCCACACTATAAAACAGGAACACAATGAAAGGTATTATTTTAGCCGGGGGTTCCGGAACTCGACTTCATCCATTAACACTTGCTGTCAGCAAACAGTTGATGCCTATCTATGATAAACCGATGATTTATTATCCTCTCAGCGTTTTAATGATGGCTGGTATCAAGGAGGTATTGATCATTTCCACTCCTCACGATTTACCTCATTTTGAAAAGTTACTGGGTGATGGATCTAATCTGGGATGTACTTTCCAATATAAAGTTCAGGAAGTTCCAAACGGACTCGCACAGGCATTTGTGATCGGTGAAGAGTTCATCGGAAACGATAAAGTAGCCTTAATCCTGGGTGATAATATTTTTTATGGCAGTGGTTTCCAAACTGTTGTTAACGATTGTAAAGATCCTGAAGGTGGTGTTGTATTTGCATACCATGTTTCAGATCCGGAACGCTATGGTGTTGTTGAATTTGATGCAGAATGTAATGCCCTTACTATTGAAGAGAAACCGGCAAAACCAAAATCTAATTTTGCAGTACCGGGACTTTATTTCTATGATAACGATGTTGTTGAAATAGCCAAAAACCTGAAACCTTCACCAAGGGGGGAATATGAAATTACTGATGTCAACCGTATCTATCTTGAGAAGGGAAAACTTAAAGTAGGTATTCTCAGTCGTGGTACAGCCTGGTTAGACACCGGTACTTTTGCTTCACTCATTCAGGCCAGTCAGTTTGTACAGGTCCTGGAAGACCGTCAGGGTTTAAAAGTAGGTTGTATAGAAGAAATGGCTTACCGAAAAGGATTCATTAACAAGGAACAGTTAAAAGCACTTGCACAACCATTATTAAAGAGTGGTTATGGTCAATACCTGTTGAATTTGCTGGAACTGGAATAACATTCCTGCAAAGTTTGCTGTTTTATCTGTTAACGATTATTTGTTTTTTCAATGTATACATTTGACCAATTACTTGAGGTCTTCAATTCATCATTTGACCTTGCTGAAATACCACTAAAACCTTTACGTTTATACGATCCTATCCGCTATTCTCTTTCACAGGGAGGAAAACGCATGCGCCCTTTATTGGTGTTGATGGGTTGCGATTTGTTTGAAGGGGATATTTATGATGCAATGAATTGTGCCATAGCGGTTGAGGTATTTCATAATTTCACCCTTCTGCACGATGATATCATGGACCAGTCTCCCATCCGGAGAGGGGTTGAAACGGTATATAAAAAATGGGATACCAGTGTGGCTATCCTATCAGGAGATACAATGTTTGCATTGGCCTATGATTATATCACCCGAAGTCGACCTGAAATGCTTTCTTTGATCCTTCCGCTGTTCACACAGACAGCCAGAGAGGTTTGCGAAGGCCAACAGATAGATATGGATTTTGAAGAGACAGATGGTGTTACAATCGATGAATACATCGAAATGATAAGGCTTAAAACAGCTGTCCTTCCTGCCGCATGTCTTAAACTAGGAGCTATTTTTGCAGGGGCCAGTGTTAAAGATGCCGAACTGATTTACAGTTTTGGTCAGAATATCGGATTGGCTTTTCAGATTAAGGATGATTTGTTGGATGTTTATGGCGATCAGGATGTCTTTGGAAAAAGAACCGGTAATGATATTCTGACAAATAAGAAAACATGGTTGTATCTGAGAGCGCTTGAAAAAGCCGTTGGAGATGATAAAGAACTGCTTAAATTTTATTATTCCGGCAAGCATTTTGATATCGACGAAAAGATAAATCAGATAACCGCCATTTATGATAAATTGAAAATCAGGGAAGAAGCTGAAGCCTTAATGCAGGAATACAACGACAAGGCATTGGAAGATTTAGATGCAATCAATGTTTCTGAAGACCATAAGGTTGTGATTCAGGATTTTACTTCGATGTTGAATGTGAGAAACCTTTAAAAAAGTAATTGATTATTAAGATTTAGAATTGATTCTGTACCAGCTCTAACTCACTGTGCAGGATTTCCCAGGCATGCATGGCTTTTTCAAGATGTTGTTTTAAGTCTTCATATTCTTTAAAAAGTTCTCCTGAATTTACTTTCTGAATATGAACACCTGGATTTGAAAGTATAGCATCTATCTCAGCAATCTTTAGCTCCAGATCGGAAATCAGGTTTTCCTGTTTCTCAATCATACTCCTTACTTTCCGTGCTTCTTTTTCTATTTGTTTCCGTCGCTCATAGTCAAGTTTACCAATTGAGGTTGACTCTTCTGCAGTTTTTGAAGCATTGGCTTTTATTTCCAACTGCTTTAAAGATTCCAGTTTACGTGTTTCGAGGAAATTATAAACATCTCCGACATGTTCTTTTATGACATGGTTTTTAAATTCCCATACCTTATCGGTAAGCCCCTGCAGAAAGTCACGGTCATGGGAAACTACAAGCAAAGTCCCGTCATATTGCAATAAGGCACTCTTCAGAATGTCTTTGCTTTGCATATCCAGATGGTTTGTCGGCTCATCCAGTACCAACAGGTTGACAGGTTCGAGTAACAATTTTGCCAGTGCCAGTCTTGATTTTTCTCCCCCTGACAACACTTTTACTTTCTTGTCAATCGTATCGCCACCAAACAAAAACTGTCCAAGAAGATTTCTTACACGGGGTCTCATTTCGCCTGTAGAAACATCGTCTATAGTTTCAAAAACAGTCTTCTCAGGATCAAGCATCATGGCCTGGTTCTGTGCATAGTATCCGATCTTGACATTATGACCAATTTTAGCTTCACCTTCATAATCCAAATCACCCACTACAATACGTGCCAGAGTGGATTTCCCCTCTCCATTGCGTCCTACAAATGCAATGAACTCACCCTTTTCAATGGCAAAGTTCAAATCTTTAAGGACAACTTTAGGTCCATAAGATTTGGAAAGATCGATGGCTTCGAAGGATATTTTTCCTGAATGTGGTGCAGGAGGAAATCTGAAATGGATATGAGAACCATCCATGCCATCCACTTCAACCCGATCCATTTTATCGAGAAGCTTTATCCGGCTTTGGGCTTGTTTTGCTTTTGTTGCCTTATAACGAAACCGCTCAATGAAGCGTTCCATCTCGGCAATTTCTTTTTGTTGATTAACATAAGCATTCATTTGGGTTTCCCGAATGGTAGCACGTTGTTCAACATAATCTGTATAACTACACTTGAAATCATAAATCTTCCCAAGTGTAATTTCTATCGTACGGTTTGTTACATTGTCGAGAAATGCCCGGTCATGGGAAACCAACATCACTGCGCCGGGATATCCTTTTAGAAAATCTTCAAGCCACTGTATGGATTCGATGTCAAGGTGATTGGTTGGCTCATCTAAAAGAATGACATCGGGTCTACGCAACAGGATCTTTGCAAGCTCGATACGCATCTGCCAGCCACCACTAAACTCACTTACTTTACGGGTAAAATCTTTGTGTTCAAAACCTAGGCCAAGCAGGATTTTTTCGGTATCTGCTTCTTTGGTGTTCCCCCCGAGCATATGATGGCGTTCGTTGGCTTCGTTCAGATGCTCAATTAATTTATAATAAGCATCGGAGTCATAATCTTCTCGTTCTGCTAATTGAATAGTAATTTTGGAAATGAGCTTCTCCAGATTCAGTACTTCTATGAATGCAAGCAACGCTTCATCCAGGACTGTCCTTGGTGTGTGAATGATCATTTCCTGAGGGAGATATCCGATCGTATTACCTGAAGGACTCGAAATGGATCCTGTTTCAGGTTCAAGTTCACCTGAAATTATTTTAAGTAATGTGGATTTCCCGGCACCATTTTTCCCTACCAGACCAATCCTATCCCTGTCGTTGATAAGGAATGTGATGGAATCAAAAAGGTCTTCTCCTGAAAATCGGATGGAAAGATTATTAACAGCTATCATTCTGAATTATGCGTTTCGAACTGCAAAGATACTATTTTTGCAGGGAAGCTACAATCAAAGGGTGTCTTCAGAACAGTACTTCTTTGAATCTTTATAAATAAAAGAAAAATAAATTGATAATGCGTAAGAGTTGTTGAAATTTTCTTAATTTTGCACTCCCGAATTTAAAATAAAAATTCACAATAAATTATTCACATGTACGCAGTAGTAGAGATAGCTGGCCAGCAATTTAAAGTCCAAAACGGACAGGAAATCTTCGTTCACCGCCTCGAGGGTGAAGAAGGCGCTAGCATTGCTTTCGGTAAGGTTCTCCTTATTGAAAATGAAGGCAATGTAAGTGTAGGTCTTCCTGTTGTTCACGGCGCTGAGGTTTCAGCCACGATCCTTTCACACCTGAGAGGCGATAAGGTACTCGTTTTTAAGAAAAAACGTAGAAAAAGTTACCAAAAATGTAACGGACACCGTCAGTACCTGACGAAAATTAAAATTGAAGAAATCACGGTTAAGTAATTATTAATCATTAAATCTCCGGACAAATGGCACATAAAAAAGGTGCGGGTAGTACGCAGAACGGCCGCGAATCAGAAAGTAAACGCTTAGGTGTTAAAATTTATGGTGGTCAACTGGCTAAGGCTGGTAACATTATTATTCGTCAGAGAGGTACTGTACACAATCCAGGCCAGAATGTTGGCATTGGTAAAGATCATACATTGTTTGCTTTAGTCAGCGGAGTCGTTGCCTTCAAGAAAACACGTGATGACAGATCTTATGTGAGCGTTGTTCCTTTCCCAGCAGAACAATAAAAACTACTCCAAAATAGTATTACAGGTAAAGGCTCCCGGATATCCGGGAGCTTTTGCTTTATTGACCTTTGACTTTTGACTTTATCACCCTATCTTTGCTGAAGCAAATAAAAATCAGATGTTAGAACTTAGCTTTATCCGTGAAAATGCAGACGTTGTTATTAAACGTCTGGCGGTCAAGAATTTTGATGCAGCCACCCTGGTGCAACAGATCATAGCATTAGATGCTAAACGAAGAGATACCCAGAAAATCCTCGACGATACCCTCTCTCAGTCCAACCAGATTGCGAAAGAAATCGGTGGCCTCTTTAAAAGTGGTAAGACTGCTGAAGTGGAAGCTTTGAAAGAAAAGACTGCTCTGCTAAAGCAACAGTCTAAGACTTGTGGCGATGATCTGACACAGATAGAACTGGATCTGCAAAACATGTTGGTACTGTTACCCAATATGCCACATTCCTCAGTTCCATTGGGTAAGACACCTGAAGACAATGAAATCATTCATCAGGAGGGCGTCATTCCCGACTTGCCTGCCGATGCAGTCCCTCATTGGGATCTGGCAAAAAAATATGATCTGATAGATTTTGAATTAGGTGTAAAAATATCAGGTGCCGGATTTCCTGTTTATAAAGGGAAAGGTGCCCGCTTACAACGTGCGTTGATTAACTTCTTTCTTGATAATGCACGTGAAGCCGGTTACCTTGAAATACAGCCTCCTTATGTTGTAAATGCCGCTTCAGGATATGGAACAGGCCAGTTACCTGATAAAGAAGGACAAATGTATCACTGCGATGTGGACGATTTGTATTTAATCCCGACTGCTGAAGTTCCTGTTACCAATATTTATCGAGATGTCATTCTGAATGAAAACGAACTGCCTATAAAGAACACGGCTTATTCAGCTTGTTTCCGTAGGGAAGCAGGTTCATACGGTAAAGATGTCCGTGGCTTGAACCGCTTGCATCAATTTGATAAAGTGGAAATTGTACAGATACAACATCCTGATAAGTCTTACGA
>Ga0118677_10006272_pt1 | contig 20240 bp, 12 predicted proteins | sample AliMusrvi5mmetaG_FD_86154 | JGI IMG/M metagenome (GOLD analysis project Ga0118677, IMG submission 86154)
ATTGTATCATACGATTATTTAAAAATTGCAAGTATAGATCATAAGATATTTTCAATACTGCTATTTTTTGCCGGTAATGAACATGTATTGCAATCAAGTCTACACGGTTCTTGATGAATTAATATGTCACACTCTTGATGATTGAGTTTGATCTCATCTTCAATAATATCTGATAAGCCATGAGTATATTCTATTGTGTGATATTTACACACAGTCATATGGAAATCTACATATCTTTCAGAACCAGCTTTTCGAGTTCTTAGATCGTGAAAATCAACAAACTTATGACTATGTTTTAAAACAGCATTTGTAATCTTCACTTCTTCCTCCTCATGAAGCCTTGTATCCATAAGAGGAGAAAATGCTTCTGTAAAAAGTTCATAGGAAGCATGAAAAAGTAAAAGTGCTACAATAATGGCAAAAACCGCATCGATCCAAACAAGTCCTGTAAGATAAACACCTATAAGACCTCCCATAACTCCAGCGGATGTAAGGACATCTGTTTTTAAATGCATGGCATCAGCTTGAAGTGCAATCGAGTCAGTTTTTTTACCGACAATCATGAGATGTCTTGAGATAAAGAAGTTTACGACGGACGAGACAAACATCACTGCAATCCCTAGCCAAAGATTGCCAATCTCGGCTGGATGATAGATACGTCCAATTGCTTCATATATAATCCAAAGAGCTGCTACAAAAATAAGAGCTGCTTCAATACTTCCTGACATATTTTCATATTTACCATGTCCATAAGGATGTTTTTCATCAGCGGGTTGTGATGCTGCTCTAATTGCTACAAAAGCAATAATAGCAGCTAGAAGATCAACTGAAGAGTGAATACCCTCAGAGATAACACCAACTGATCCTATTGCAAATCCAACGATCAGTTTTCCGACTACGAGAGCTGTGTTTGAAGCGATAGAGAGTCTTGCGGCTCTTGTTTTTTCATTCATAATTATAACCATCCTCTTTTTCTAAAATATCCCAATGGGATTGCCGCTGAAGTCAACATCAACCCAATAGAATATAAGTATCCAAAATGCCAATTTAGCTCCGGTATAAAATGAAAATTCATTCCATAAACACTTGCAATTAGTGTAGGAGGCATTAAAGCAACACTTGCAACTGTAAAGATTTTTATAATCTTGTTTTGTTCAATATTAACTTGCCCTAAAAAAAGATTCTGAATATTATCCAACGAATTTTGATTAATATTAGTAAATTCAATGAGAGAATTAATATCTTTCGAAATGACTATTAGTTCTTCTTTTAAAGAAACTGAAATTTTATTTGATTTTTGTAATGCTGTCACAATACGGCGTTTGTCTAAAACGGTCTCTTGAATACGAAGATTGAATTCTTGCGCCGTCGCAATTTTACGTAGAATATCATCTGAGAATTTATCATTTTCAGAAAAAAGACTTTGACGCAAATTATTGATTTCTTTGGTAGCATATTCTAAGATATCAGCATCGGCATCCACACGAATATCAAATATTTGAATCATAATATCAAGACAGTTCATAAACTCTTTTGCCCGCGCGAGAATCCGTTTTTCCATTTCATCAAATGTCTTAAGCTCTGCATAACGTAGGGTAAACAGTATATTGTCTTGAACAATAAATGTTACCGTTTCATTATAAGGTTTTTTTGTAGTTTGTACGAAAAAAAAAGCGATAAAGAAATAGGCATTGATTGTAATACTGTTGTGATCTTCCCAATAACGTGAACTCATTTCTATCTCTTCACGTTCATTAGACGTAGGAAATTCAACACAATAGTGTTGTGCAATCAGTTTGAGCTCGTCTGCAGATGGAGAGAATAAATCAACCCAAACAATTGATGATTTATCAATATTAGCTTCCACTGCTTGAAGCGTTTTAATTACAATATGATTATCTTGAAGAATGTAAAATTTGACCATAATTTTTGACCTTTAATTATAAATATTTAATTGCGGTAGGTATCTTATAGATAAGAAAAATAAATGGATAAAATGGGAGAGAAGAAGAAGTGTTTATCTTTTCACTTTTATTCCATACCTGTGTACAATTTACAAGGCAGAAAAAGCTAACACTTTTTTAAATCAATAACGAACCGCTACGTAGTTGATTCTGCATTGTAAATTGCGACTACTCGAATTAGGGTCACTGTCCACAGAATCTCCTTGGTAATAAATTTTTGGAATTTTACCCAAAAATGTTAAATAATTAAAACTTTCCAGTACAGTAAAAATTAAATCATATATTTTATACATTTATTAATACCTATGATATCGATAAAACCACCGCTTAACCACTTCAACAGCTAGCAGATAAACAATAACTATTCCTGTCAAAACAGCATAAAATAGTGGCGGCAGTGCTTCAAAACCAAGATATCCTGCCAGTGGTGTAAATGGTAAAACTATGGCGATCATTACTATACTCAGAGAAGTAACTATTAATAACCTACCGGGACGGCTTTTGAAAGGATTACGCCGTGTGCGTATAACAAATATTACAAGTACTTGAGTTGCCATTGACTCAATGAACCATCCAGTATGAAATAGTATTGCATCTGCCTTGAAAACTTCAATAAGAATATAAAACATCAAAACATCAAAAATTGAACTGATTGGGCCGATAGTCCACATAAAATTACGTATAAACTTCATATCCCAGGTTTGTGGCATACGCAAATCCTCTTCATCCACACGATCAGTTGGAATCGGAATTTCAGAAATATCATAAAGCATATTATTGAGCAGAATTTGCATAGGAAGCATTGGTAAAAAAGGAAGGAATAGTGATGCTCCAGCCATGCTAAACATATTCCCAAAATTTGAACTAGTACCCATCATAATGTATTTCATAATGTTTCCAAAAGTACGGCGACCCTCTAATACCCCATCATACAGTACGTGTAAATCTTGCTTGAGCAAAATCATATCGGCTGCTTCCTTAGCTACATCCACTGCACTTTCCACCGATATACCAATATCAGCTGAGTGTAATGAAGAGGCATCATTGATTCCATCACCCATATATCCAACGGTATGTCCGCGTGCTTTCAATGCCAGAATTATGCGGTTTTTTTGCGTCGGTGTAACTCGACAGAATATATTGGTGATTTCAGCTCTAGCCTGTAAAGCAGGCTCATCCAATTCACGAATCATATCACCTGTCAATATTCCCTGTATAGGAAATCCAAGCTGTTCACAAAGGTGGCAAGTAACTAGTTCATTATCACCCGTGACTATCTTAAGTGTAATACCACTGGATGATAATTTAGATAACGCATCAGCTGCACTGGCTTTTGGCGGATCTAAAAATGCTGCAAAACCGGCAAATATTAATTCAGCTTCGTCAGTTACAACGGCATGAGGATGATCGCTATCCACTCTCCGCCACGCTATGCCAAGTACACGAAAACCATCATTTCCAAGCTGGTCATAGAGTGCATGTATACTTTTAGAGACCTCTTCATTCAGCGGATTTTCACTCTTTGTTATACTATCCATATAATGTGTGGATAGCTGCAAGATGTGTTCTGGAGCACCTTTAACCACAATAAGTCGTTCACTACCATTATCGACTAAGACAGAAACACAACGACGTTCAAAATCAAAAGGAACTTCATCTAATTTATTCCATTTACTTACATCAATATCGGCATGTTCCAAAATAGCATCATCAAGTGGACTTTTAAGACCAGATTCAAAATAACTGTTGATATAAGCAAGTTCCAAAACCTTAGAACTATCTTGTCCAAGAAAATCAAGATGACGTTCTAAGTGAATACGTGCTTCAGTTAATGTTCCGGTTTTATCAGTACATAAAATATCCATTCCACCTAAATTTTGAATTGCAGGAAGATGTTTCATAATGACCTGTTTTTTTGCCATTGCCATTGCACCGCGAGCAAGTGTTACAGATACTACCATTGGTAACAACTCTGGAGTCAATCCCACAGCCAAGGCAATAGCAAATAAAAATGATTCTAACATCGGGCGATGAAATAATGCATTGACCAATAAAACAAATAACACCAGTAAAACAGTAAGACGCATAATTAGCATACCAAATTTACGAGTTCCTATCTCGAAAGTAGTTGGAGGAGCCTTTTGTGTCAATGACTCCGCAATTTCACCTAATGCGGTGTCAGAACCTGTACGGCAAATCAAAATACGTGCAGTACCGCTGATAACGGATGTTCCCATAAAGACTGCATTATTCGCCATATTAATGTCGTTTGTAAAATTGAGAAGATCAATAGCATATTTTTCTATCGGATAAGCTTCACCAGTCAAAAGTGATTGATTGACAAAAAAATCCTTACTTTCTAATATACGTGCATCAGCAGGAACTAGATCACCAGCCGATAGAAGCACTATATCGCCTTGAACCAAATCAGCTATCAGCAGATTTTTGGAACTTCCCTCACGCAAAACATGAACTCGTATACTCACTGATTGTCGTAATCGTTCTGCTGCTTGACCTGCTTGATATTCTTGAACAAAATCAAGAGTAACACTCATAAGCACAATAGCACTGATGATCAAAAAACTACTAACATCTCCTGTGAAGGCAGAGATAGCACTGGCCACCAATAAAATAATTACCAAAGGATTACGAAAACGTGAGAGGAATTGCAATATTAATGCTCGTTGCTGGTGAACATGCAAGGTATTCGGACCAAAACGCGCGAGACGCTCTTTGGCCTGATCATTGCTCAATCCTTCAGGTAGTGCCTCTATCTTGGATTGAAGGATCTTCTGCGGAAGATTCCAGAAAAGAAATTCTTGGCTTTCCATTGATACCTATCTTGAGAGTTCATATAGAAAAAATAAATTCACAAATTCATCTCCTAAAAATATTGAACTTAAATAGATCACAAAGTATATTTAAGAAATTATTATTGACCTATTAAATACTACAGAGAAAGATGGGGCATTATAGCGCAGGTGAATTGAATTTATAATAATAAAGCGGAAGGTATTGATAGAGATAATCCATATTCCAGAAAGGGCCACGGCCTGTCCAGGCTGTGTCCTGTTTTTCCCAATAGACCATTCCGGCAAGCTCATGGACCGACCTTCTTTTCGTTTCTGTTACATTATTAACAGTTAATTCGACCGAATCCAGGGATATATAATTTGCAACAAATTTCCCGCTGATATCGGTACTGACCGTATTGGTTAAATAAGACTGATAATGCGCAAAAACATTGTCAACCAGTGACTTTGAAGTAACCTCCCCGTCCTTCGTATATACTTTGATGTTGGCTCCTGAAATAGAATAACTTGAGTAGGTAATTGGATATTGTATGGAATCCTTTTTGAAGGCACTTATCCCGATCATTAATAGAAACAGGATGATTTGGGCTTTTTTCACGAATTGGATTTAAATTTAAGGATAACTGGTTTACAGAGTTTGAGAATGTCTGATATATCCCGTAAAAGTACCCTAATTCCAATAACCAAACATTTTTTCCGGATTTATTTTATGTAAATATTTATGAGATTTAAACTTGTATTTACTCGATTTTTATCGATTAATTATGTCAGAGGAATTGAGTTTGGTGGTCTTTCCCAATGGTTATAATGTTTTTTTATATAACTTAAAATTTCGCGCAAAGTACTCGTGAGTTGTGAAACTCCAACCTTAAAACAGATAACTTAAAAAATCTCGCAATCTTATGGATAAATTTGAGCAGGTTCTTCATTCTTTGCGGCTTAATGGCTATTTCCCCCGTTAAAAACACAAAGACGTTAGTAAACTTGACAGCATCATTGCCCGTAAATGGCGAAATGAGGATCCAATCATGTTTCAACAGTAACCCGGAGTATGATATAAAAAGACATTATTCAGCATTAAACATTCAGCATTAAACATTCAGCTATGAAAACCTATATTTCAATATTGAGGGGAATTAACGTAAGCGGGAAGAACCTGATTAAAATGGATGCGTTAAAGGCGATGTACTCCGGTTTGGGTTTTCTGAACATCACAACCTATATCCAGAGCGGAAACGTGGTCTTTCAGAGTGAACATACCGATGCCGCAGTGATCGGGCAACTAATTTCGGATGGAATTTTGAACCGGTTTGAGCTCAACGTGCCAGTGCTGATCCGGGAAAACGCTGAGCTAAAAGCAATCCTGTCGGACAACCCATTTCTAAATGGGGGAGGTGAGGATATTTCAAAGTTGCATATTACGTTTTTATCTGAATTGCCTGAAGAATCCAGGGTGCAATCCATTATTAATGGTTCATATAATCCGGATGAGTTCTTAATAAACGGAAAAACGGTTTACCTGTCTTGCCCAAACGGCTATGGCAATACCAAACTGAGTAACGGTTTTTTTGAGAGTAAACTTAAGGTAACGGCTACCACCCGAAACCTCAGGACAATCTTTGAACTGGAACGGATCGCAGGGCTTGCTGAAAATAGTGTGGATTTTTGCGGAGATGTTTTGGAATAATTTCTTGGTCTGATTGACTTGTCATTTTGATCTAAAGAGTCTTTCCCAATCCCTAAGAGACTATTTAAAAATTGTATTTGACCTCATTTGCTCGTAGGGCATAAATCTCAATAGAATAACAAACCAACGAATAAGCTTTGTCCGTTAGGACATTAACAGATAATTGGTTAATTCATGCGGGCAATTTGTTTTCAGAATGATTATTTTCTATTACTATTTATCTCCTGTGGAGAAATTTAAACAGTTCATAATCGATACTGCCTCCTGTACTTTGTGGTTATCCCAATTTTTCAAATCCATTGCTCCGATATTTTTGTAAATTTGCCAGACTGTATGCAATACATCAATTTTGGAACTTAAAGAGCTTCTCAAATATTACACCATCCATCCGTCAGTTGCCGGATTGTCCGAAAGGATTAATGCTTCCGGTAGCAGCAAAATACTGCTCTCCGGGTTAACGGGATCTGCCTCCTCGGTGGTCTTTGCGGCTGCATATCAATTGAATCCATTCAGTGCTGTGGCAATTCTCAACGACCGCGAGGAGGCTTCCTATTTCTTTGATGACCTTAATACCCTCGGGTTGGGCGAGAATGTTCTCTTCTTTCCATCTTCGTACCGCCGGAGCATCGTTCACGAAATCATCGACAGCGAGAATATCATTTTCAGGACCGAAGTGCTCAATAAACTTGCTCTAAATGAAACGGGTTACCTCGTGATTACCTATCCCGAAGCGATCATGGAGAAGGTGATCTCGGGTTCAGGACTTGATAAGCATACCCTCCATATCCGGAAAGGGGATAAGCTCTCGATTTCGTTTATCAATGAGGTGCTGCATGAATATGGTTTCGAGCGGGAAGAGTTCGTCTATGAGCCGGGACAGTATTCGCTGCGCGGTTCCATCATTGACATTTTCTCGTTTTCGAATGAAGATCCATACCGGATCGACTTCTTCGGTGATGTGGTTGACTCAATCCGAACCTTTGATATCGAAGACCAGATTTCCAAGGAGCCCCTCTCCCGGATTTCGGTTATTCCCAATATTCAGGAGGGGTTGCACGACGAAAAGCGCGTCTCACTGTTTGAGTTTCTAAATCAAAAAGCAGTAATTGCCGCCCACAGCTTTTCGTATGTCTCAGCCCAAATCAAAATGCTCCATCACGAGACTTCCGCCAGGCTCGGGAGTGAAGACACCACAAGTCTGGTAATCTCGGGCAGCGAATTCAAGAGCGGGATCGAACCCTACCAGTGTATTGAGTTTGGGGGATCAAACCATTTTAAATCGGCAACCGAATTTGTGTTCAACACCTCGAAACAACCGATCTTCAACAAGAACTTTGATTTGCTGGGACAAAACCTTAAGTCGAACCGGCAAAGGGGTTACCGCAATATCCTGCTCACTTCGAGTCCCAAACAGATTGAGCGGCTTCATGCCATTTTTGACGACAAGGGGGATCCGCAAAAAATAGATAGTCTGCTGTTTGCATTGAATGAGGGATTTATCGATCATGATCTGAAGATCTGCTGTTATACCGATCACCAAATCTTTGAGCGGTATCATCGGTTTAAATTGCGTTCAAAGAAATCATCGCGCCAGGCGATAACCATTAAGGAGCTCAGCAAGCTCCACACCGGCGATTTTGTGGTGCATATCGATCATGGGGTCGGGAAATTTGCGGGACTCGTAAAAACCGAGGTCAACGGCAATATCCAGGAGGCTGTCCGCCTGGTTTACCGCGACAACGATTCACTATTGGTGAGCATCCACTCGTTGCACCGGATTGCCAAATACAAGGGGAAGGAAGGGCAGGAGCCGTCGATCAACAAGCTTGGGACAGCGGCCTGGCAGAACCTGAAGACAAAGACCAAGAATAAGGTTAAAGATATCGCACGTGAGCTCATTGCGCTTTACGCGAAGCGAAAGATGGAAAACGGGTTTTCCTTTTCAGCCGATTCGTACCTGCAGGAGGAGCTGGAGGCAAGTTTTATTTACGAGGATACCCCTGACCAGCTTAAGGCAACCTATTCGATCAAGGAGGATATGGAGAAACTGATGCCCATGGATCGCCTGGTTTGCGGGGATGTCGGTTTCGGAAAGACCGAAGTGGCCATCCGGGCGGCCTTCAAGGCTGTCGCTGATAGCAAACAGGTGGCTGTACTTGTTCCAACTACCATACTTGCCTTGCAGCACTATAAAACATTCTCGGAACGATTGAAGGACTTCCCCTGCAATGTACAATATATCAGCAGGCTCAGGCATTCAGGTGATGTAAAGACGGTACTTAAGGATCTCTCTGAAGGTAAAGTCGATATCATCATTGGCACGCATAAGCTCATCGGCAAGGATGTACGGTTTAAAGATCTTGGTTTGCTGATCGTTGACGAAGAGCAGCACTTTGGCGTTGCAATCAAGGAGAAATTAAAACAGCTTAAAGCCAATATTGATACATTAACCTTAACTGCAACACCCATCCCGCGAACGTTGCAATTCTCGCTCATGGGCGCGCGCGACCTTTCCATCATCAACACCCCGCCACCAAACAGGTATCCTATCAATACCGAGGTTAGCGTATTTGATGATGAGATCATCAGGGATGCCATCAGTTACGAAGTAGCCCGGGGCGGACAGGTCTTTTTTATCAATAACCGGGTTCAGAATATTCTTGAAATGGAGTATCTGGTTAACCGCCTATGTCCCGGTGTACGCACGGTCGTGGGTCATGGTCAGATGGAAGGGGATAAGCTGGAGAAGGTGATGTTTGATTTTGTGAATGGTGATTTTGATGTTTTGGTGGCCACTACAATTATTGAATCGGGGCTGGACATTCCGAATGCCAATACGATCATCATCAACAATGCCCAGAATTTTGGACTCAGTGAACTACACCAACTCAGAGGTCGCGTGGGTCGTTCGAACAAAAAGGCATTCTGTTATTTGCTTGCTCCGCCGCTGAATGTATTGTCGACCGATGCGCGCCGGCGGCTTCAGGCCATTGAGGAGTTTTCCGAAATCGGGAGCGGCTTCAGTATTGCGATGCAGGATCTGGATATCCGGGGCGCAGGAAACCTTTTGGGTGGCGAGCAGAGCGGGTTTATTGCCGATATCGGATTTGAGGCATATCACCGGATTTTGAATGAGGCGATGATGGAGCTCAAGAGCGGTGAGTTCCAGGATCTTTTTGAAGACCAGAATGGTGAAGCCTCCGAGACATTCCTCGATGTCAAATACGTGAACGATTGCAACATCGACACCGATCTTCAGCTTCTATTCCCCGATGAATATGTTTCGAGTATCTCTGAGCGGATGTTGCTTTACCGTGAACTTGACAATATGGAAAATGAGACGGTGCTTGCACTTTTTGAGAAAGGACTGATCGACCGTTTCGGACCGATTCCCCATCCTTCGCAGGAGCTCATCGATGTGGTCAGGCTGCGCTGGATTGCCATCTCGCTTAATGTGGAGCGGATCATCCTCAAGGAGTCACGGATGATCTGTTATTTGCCTTCAGATCCCTCTTCCAATTATTACCAGTCACTCCATTTTCAGAAATTGATGCAATGGGTGGTTCAAAACCCTTCGAAATGCCGGGTCAAGGAGGGGAAGGGGAAGCTGAGTATCAACTTCAGCGAGATAACTACGCTGAATAAAGCGGTCAGGATGTTAAGGCAGATTTCAGAGAAAGTGATTGAGTGAACATATGATTTAGGAACCTCCCAATGCGGTTTTCGCACCGGGAGGTTCCTTTTTAGTTTATAGACCTCTATCAATCTCGTTTCCTGAATCAATTATTTCTTCACTGTGTTCAGCCAATTGAGCCAAAGACGTAAACTATTCGTCCATGAATGAACATGTTCGTTGTTCAGAGCCAGCCCAAATCCATGTTCCCCTTCGGATAACAGGTGTAATTCGACGGGTATTTTTTTCCGGTGCAATGCGCGGTACATCAGCAATGAATTTTCAGTCGGGACCCCCGAATCATTGTCCGCCTGGGCAATAAAAGCAGGCGGCGTTTCCTCATTAACCTGAAGCTCGCTGGAATAATAGATGGATAAATTTTTGTCCGGATTTTTGCCTAACAGCGCTACCCCTGATCCCGGGTGAACCAATGAATCGGTTAATGAAATTACCGGGTACATCAAAATCATGAAATCAGGCCGGCAACTTTGCCTTTCCACAGAATCGGCAGACGAGGTGTTCCCGTAATCGAAATGGGTCCCCAGTGTGGAGGCCAGATGACCTCCTGCCGAAAATCCCATCACTCCGATCTTATCCCGCCTGATGTTCCATTTTTCGGCATTCTGGCGAATCAACCGCATGGCGCGCTGTGCGTCCATCAGCGGAGATTTGTGAGGTACAAGGCTGTTGCCGGAGGCGGGGAGACGGTATTTGAGAACGATACCTGCCACCCCAATCGAGTTGAGGTATTTGGCAATATCGGTTCCCTCAAGATCATAGGCCAGCACCCAGTATCCGCCTCCTGGACAGATGATTACTGCCTGATGTGTGGCAAACTTGTTACCGGGTAAATAGACTGCTATATCAGGGATTTGTACATTACTGATCAGGATGATATCTTTCTTCTCAACCTTTTCGGTCGCACCCGTATACTTCGAATTTGGGATCTCCCCGGGGTACAAAGGCAGTCGGTAATCCTGGCCAAAAGTCAGAAGAGACTGGGCTACAAGCAACATTAACAGAAAGACAGTTGTTTTAATCATCTTTTGAGGTGTTAGATAAAATTGCGAATTTTATTGGTTCAATATCTTAAAGTTCAATATTTGATAGCGGTTTGCCCACCCTCGGTTAACCTGGTTTTTTGTCCATTCCAGACAAAGGTAGCTTCAATATTTTTTGGAATCGTAATATCTCCTGAAATATGTGTTCCCTCCCGTTTCAAATTTAAAACAATGTTCCCCAAATGATGCGGGTAGGTCGCATTTATTTGGGTTAGCCCGCCAAATGAAGGGGCAATTTCCACTTTTTTATGACCTGCCGTAAGCGGTTGAATTCCGCAGATCGTCCTGAAGAAGAAATAGTTTGGGGCGGTGCTCCAGGGGTGACATTCGGAACGTTGGTTTTCTTCGCCCCATTCGAGCGGAACTTCGGCAAAGGTCGTCATTCCCCGCTCTTTCATCAATTGCCACTCACTGATCTCATTGATAAAGCGGTCCTGCAAACCCGTTTTATTCATAGCCTCGAATAAATACAAATGCAAAAACAGATCAACCTGGCCAAACCAATCCCCGTGTTCCAGTAATTTTTGCATTAGTTGTTTTGCATCAACACCAACTGAAGCTTCTGCCAATATTGCAAGCAGATTGGTGATCTGACTTAACTGTTTATTGGAAGGTGATTCGGTATAAAATCCGTCCTGATTTTTACAAAGATTGTTCACCGCCTTACAAATCTGATTAGCGCAGTTGCGATATTTTAATGCCAGGTCAGGTTTTCCCAGATATTCCTCGATGTTGGCGGCATGACGCAATGTATATGCATAATGGAGGGAATAAAGGGTGTTATTTCCGGCAGAAACCCCGGGTGGTTCCCCATCTTTGTAATGTCTTGGCCAGGCCAATGCACACCACCAATCCAATTTTCCAAGTAACCCGTTGGACTGCATTCTTTTCTCAAACCAGTCTAAAACGCTGTTAATGCCCAAATCAAAACCAGCAATAAATGGTTTATCATCTTTCCACATCATATAATCGTGTACCTGATCGATCCAAATGAGTGAATAGGATGGAATGATCAGATAAAACGGATTGGGATAACACGCCAGGGTCAAACCTTCAGGAATGCGTGACTGGTCAAATTGAACCAGGGCATTACGTGTCAGGCGGTCGTCTCCCGAAAGAGTTAACAATGAAAGGTTGTGAACACGTGAATCACCGGTGTACTGCATTTGCTCGTAGGCAGCGTCCGAAAGCAACATATCCTGAGCGCAAATGCTAACTGTTCGCCACCCTGCCTCCATCATCCAGTCAATGGTCGGGTTACCTGTTTCAAATTTTGCCTTTAATTCAATAGGGGCGTTGCAGGCCACATGGGTATACTTTTCCAGGAATAAGGGTTCATCTTTGGTTTCAATATCAAGCTGAATAAAACGGAAAGCACGCAGGTAGGTCGGTTTAAACAGGTGGTTTGCCCCACCGTCGGGAATGAAAACGTCTTTGATACCAACAATGAATTTCCCCTCAATATCGTTGCGGTTTCCTTTTGGCGCATGATTTTTAACAATCATATTTTCGGCATACATGGCTTGAATCCGGGCATTTTTCCCACCGGTTACCACCATTTCGGGATAACCCATCGTTTCATAGGTTTGATCGATCAGGATGCTGACTTTCTTGTTGGCGGGAATGAAAAGCCTCCCCTTGCCGCGAATAAAGTCTTCATTTATTTCCATGCCGTCTGTCCTTCGTATCATTGTAAACGGTAGCGTTGTCTCCTTTAGTATTCCGGTTCTCCCGGGGATAAGGAGTTTCCCACCTCCATAAAGTATCCCACCTGCAAATTGCTGGTCCCGCCCTCCGGCAATATCGCACCATTTAGCCGGAACCCACTTTGAATCATCGAAGTTTTCCTGCTCCCATCCCCAAGGATATTTGTCCCCGGAAATGCTGTCGGTGGGATTGCCGACATATAAGCCAAAATCGATCGTGTTGCGGTCTGTCATCCAATTGACAATCTTTGGCGAGAAAGCCTGGTTCTGCAGACATCTCCAGCTTCCACCTGAAGTATTTACCAGTTCTTCTTCATCAGAATTGCCCTGCAGAATAAAGGAGGTCATCTGCGAAAAAAATGTGAATGAGCGTTTAGGGCCCCAGTTCACCACCTCAGCAGCAATTGTATTTTTTCCGGATTGAAGGTACGAGGCAATATCAATTGTTTCGTAGAACCAATGGGTAATATCGCCACGGGCCGGACCACGCAGGACATATTGGCCATTAACAAACAGCCTGTAATGGATGTCTGCTGAGAGATGAACGATGAATTTTTCGGGTTTGACCGTAAGTTCGAAATTCTTCCGAAACAAGATTACCGCGTGCGCCTGTGGTTCAGCGGTGGGATGCATGATCCATTGCGCCTTCCACTGCAGCTCCTGCGAAAAAGAGGGTTGAAAACAGATAAGCAGCGTGATTAGAAAAAGCAGGTGCTTTTTACATATCGATACATTTATGGAAATAGTATTGCTTATCATTTAATCGTAAGATTTTGTGTGTTTTGCTGCCTGATTTTGGCACTTTTGGTATTGGTCAGCTTATTGCCCATGTAGGTCAGGTTTTCGATCGTTATTTCTGAAACATTCTTTTGCTGATCGAAACCATGAAAAACGGAAAATGGGAGCAAGCCACCAACAACCTGAATATCTTTGAAAACGATATCGCTGATTGTCCCCCTAAACTGACGATGATAAGCTTCTTTTTCTTCGGGTATTTTCTGGACGCCGTCCCAGGCACCACTGAGGTAGTTTTTCCGGATAAACTCCGGATCGCGGATTCCGTCGGGTCCCCATTGTGAAAAGAAAATAGCTACATCGAACAGCTTTTGCCGACTGTCTTCCACCCGGATATGGTCAAACGTGACCTGGTGAACATGAGCCTGCCCTGCATTGTGAATACTCATGGTGGCTCCATCTTCGACATGAATGACATCAATATTTTCGAAACGGATATTTTTAACTTCGCTGGAATAGAGTTCAAAACCAATCTCAATAGCATTTCCCCAGAGCGAATTCCAAAACACACAGTTTTTAACCAGAATGTGGTCAGTTGGTTGATCGGCCGGATAATCGCCACCTGATTTAATCGCAATGCAGTCGTCTTTGGTATGGGCGAAAACGCCATCGATCACCACGTTGGTGCAGCGGAAAATATCCATTCCATCGTCGCTTCCGCTTTCACTGACAATTCTGATCCGGTTGATTTCAGCTTTGTTGCAATGGAAAAGGGCAACCTGCCAGGTTGTACCATTATGAAGGGTAATATCTTCGATTGTTATATTTTCACAGTCTGTGAGACTGATAAAACGGTTGTTATTCTCAGGCAGGTCTTTGTTGAGGGAACCATCCAGGATGCCTCGTCCGCAGATTCTGATGTTCTTTTTTCCACTGGCAAAGAGGTATCCCTGAACCACAGCGCCCCCTTCGATGTAGACCGTCTGGTTATCCTGCAGTTCAAGTTTCACATCTTTGTAAAGTTTTCCCCCTTCGAACCAAATCACATTTTTGTCTGACCTATCGGGCCTGGATCTTTCAGGTTTACCGGCTAAAATAAAAAGTGGTTGCTGTCTGATCCTTCCATTGAGTTCCAGGCTGATATTTTCAGGATTTTTCATTTTAAACCGGAATGAATTGTCGCCGGTATATTCAGGCATTAATCCGGTTCGTAAAGGGCGGATATCGACCCAGCGGACATCGAACATTGTGTTAATTTCAACTTCTGCCTCTCCTGAGAAATCAAAGATGGCGTATGAAGCTATTGGGGTATCATAAACCGGTATCTGACTTCCGTTAACTTTTACCCGGTAGAATTTGTCGGATGCAAAGCCAACGGGGGCTTGCCAGGTGGTTACCTGGCTGATTGCAGTGAGACTCAGAAACAATAGTGAGACTAAAAATGGCAGTATTGCCACGGTTTTTAATGAAACAGATCTCAGGAATATTTTCACTTTACTGTTTTTTAATTTAATTGGGATCGTCCTAAGTGATTGCAAGGCAGCAGTTTTTATTTGCCAGCCTATAAAGCATCCCCCCCTGATTGAAGCGTCACGATGCTTTTTGCCGGAACTGTAAAACTGTTGACAGTTCCCGGACTCACATCTTTGATGAATATGCAGTTCTCTGTAGTTGAGTTTGTTCTGTACATTTTAAATGTTTCGGGTAACCCATCTCCGTTTAGGGAAACAGCTTTGTCTGCATTACCTGCATTAATAATCACAATAGTGGCAGTCCCTTTTAACTGGTTTTCCCAGGCTGTTGAAAAGAAATCGGGATCGCCGGATGTGCTTTTAATACGAACCGATCCGGGACGAATATAACGGTAATAGTGTTTGGAAACACTGTATTTTTTACCAGTTGTTGTACCACTCATTAAACTGTATTCATCCGGGGTAGCCTGGCTTCCCTGCCACCAGACCCAGGCGCTGATGTTTCCATAATACAAAGCCGCATGAATGTCCAAAGCCAGGTTTAAGGCTCCGGGTTTTGAAGCTGTCACTTCCCAGGCGTCTGTATATCCTGACGTTTCGGTCATCCAGGCCTCCTTGTTCATTGGTATCGTAAATTGTTCTGTATGATTAGTCCACATTTTTGCCAATTCAGAACCGGTTGAAGGAGCTATTCCGTCAGAATACCCATGCACCGCCAAAACATCAATATTCGATGCAGTAGTCGCATTGCTCTTAATCCCTGAATGGTAAAATACAGGCCAGTTACCATCTTTCCCTTCCATTTCAAGCATATTCTCCGAACCAAATATCTTCACATTTGGGAATTCAGCTTTAATTTTGGGTACCACTCCATTCACCATTTCATTGTACCAGGTGATGGTATATGTACATGAATTGTAGGGCTCTGTAAACATAAGTTCATTTTGCAAACTCAGGCCATATAAATCAACTCCGGCATTTTTATAATCTTGAATATTGGTATTAAGCCAGTCGGCATATTCAGCGTACATGTTTGGATTCAGTGTTCCGCCGTTTTGGGTAGAAACACTACCTGGATTTCGGGTTGCATTTTCATCACCTGCCCAGGAAAAATTGCAGGCCCATTTGAGATCAGCAGGAGGACTCCATACCGAAGCTATAAACTTTAGATTTACACCATATTTCTCGGCTTTTGCTTTTAACCCTTGTACCACAGGCATTTGTTTGTTCCAGTCACCATCCTGAACTACAGTTGGTGTCGAGGGAGGGATAATTTCATTTCTCCACATCGTGATTCCTAAATCACTGATCACTTTTTCTCCCCAGGCATCATTCCACATCGCAGTTGGGGAGGCCCACCAAACATCGGCAGCTCCAAAGAATCCAAACCCTTCAATCGTTTGATATTTAACTGTTTTGTCAATAGTAATGGTTACTTGCGGAAGAACTGTTTCAGGCAGAGGTTCACTTCCCCCCTTTTTACAGCTTATAGTAGTCAGGATGCAGGTAATCAGTGAAATTAAAATGATTTTATGCTTCTTCATAACAGGATATCAGTACATTATCTTATTCGCACATTTTTGTGAGTATCATTTCTCTGAAATTATTAACTCACAACGCAATATTCTTATTTTTGGGAGAAACCGATTATTAAATGGTCACAATAAACACGGGTGTAACTATTTTCACTAATGAAAAATACAGGGACCGACCGGTAAACGGAACAGCCCCTGTATTTATGATAAAATACTAATATCCCGGATTTTGTCCGCTTGCGGCCATCAACGGATTATTACTTAGTTCCGAAGTTGGAATTGGGAATAACAGGTTTTTGGTAACGTCGAATTTAAACAGGGAAGCGTCGTAGGATGCCGGGAACCCAAAATCGGTTGCGGACCAGCTTCCAAGGTTAATATAACCCGCCGCGTGCCATCTTCTGAGATCAGACCACCGGTGGCCATCTTCGCCGGCTAATTCGAGCATTCGTTCTTTCATAATTTCAGTCATCGAGACACTGCTCAGCGAAGCTGGTGCCTCAGATGCCGGAGAGACCGAATTGCGGGCCCGTTCGCGTACATCATTCACCTGGGTAAGCGCGGCGCCTGCATTTCCGGTAGCAACGTATGCCTCTGCCACACATAATTTCACATCAGCGATACGTAAAAGACGGGGATTATTGTTGGATCCGATCTGCCAAACCGGGTCGAGTACTTTACCCCTGTCGCCATTGGTATATTTTACTAACTGGTGATTATCAAACTTGCCCCAGAATGGGTTGATCCACCAATATGACCAGTTATAGTTTTCAACATCCGTTCCTTTAAATGTCTCACTTTTACGCGGGTCAGCCGGATCGAAGGCGTCCATTAATTTTTGGGAAGGTCCGAAAATGCCACTGCTGTAATTTGCCCAATGTGAATCTTCATAATGATAGAATGCAGCCATCTGACCCACATCACCCCCAAAGTCATTGTCAAGCCAGGCATTGTCCATCCCGGCAGGTTGGATACTTGCCTGAAATTCGAACAGTGATTCCGGATTATTTTCGGTACGGTAATCAAAGCTGTTGCCATAGGGTACGGTAGAGAAATTGGCCAGCCGGGCAGAGGAGATCTTTCCAAATGCGGTGATTGCGTTCCCATAATCGGTGGCATTCTTCGAATTGTAGCATGCTTTTGTGACGTATAATTTAACGAGAAGTCCGTAACAGGCATCCTTGGTAATCCGACCTGTATTTGCACTATTCCAGGAGTCAAAGGCTAACGGAGCAGCCGTTTCAAGTGAGGCAATTGCGTTGTCAAGCAATTCGAAATCTTGGGATGGAGGCAATATTGCATCAGACACCGAAGTGATCCGCTTATTCTGAAGTGGCGCTTTCCTCCAGTTGTCCCACAACTTGAAATTACACCACGAACGGATAAACAACATTTCAGCTTTATTTGCATCCTTTAGCCCGGGAGTTTTATATACGGCATCTAATGACGTGCCATTCAGGTAAGAAAGCATAAAATTACATCTGGCGATTATTTTGTAATAGGTCGTCCACATCGCTGTCACAGAGCTGTTATTCCCATTTAGTCCGGAAAATGTTTCCAGTGAATTTCCGGTGCCATCTGAAGTAATGTCATCCCCTGGTAAAAGCCAGAATCCCATCTTAGAGCAATTACTTAAATCTGCTCCATAGATATTGGTAATCTCGGCATAGGCAGCTCCAACTCCCTGTGTAATCGCATACTCACTGCCAAAATAATTTACTTCCAACGGGCTGGATATATTGATGTCCAGATTTTTATCGCATGAGTTCAAACCCACCAGGCCGGCAACCATGAAGGCACAAGCCAGAATATATTTTTTCGTAGTCATAGTTTCTGAAAATTAAAATTTGCTTATTACCAGATTAGAAACGGACATTAAGTCCCATAAATAGGGTGCGGGGAGAAGGATAATTATCGTTCTCCGGATCGTATCCCGTATATTTGGTAATGGTGAAGAGGTTTGAAGCTCCTACATAGAAACGGCAATTGGAAACACTGTTAGCCATGAAATGATAAACCTGAGCAGGTAGGGTATAACCTAACTGAAGGGTTCTTAATTTCAGGTAAGCACCATTTTCAACAAAACGGCTTGAAAAACGGTAATTTCCTGCAGGATCACCATTAATTACTCTGGGCATTGTGGTTGAATGATTTTGTGAAGTCCAGGCATTTAATACATCGACTGATTCATTGCCACCAATAGTTCCCACATTGTACAGGTTCAATTTTACATTGTTTACCTTTTGAACATCTCCAACACCGGTAAATTGGGCGGACAAATCAATCTTTCGGTATTCAAGACTTATATTAGCACCATAATAATAGCCGGGAATGGTTTTTCCAAGATAAACCTGGTCATAGGGGTCAACTTTACCATCAGGTTTGGTACTGTAATAGGTATTTGCTTTAGTAGGAGCCCCCCTTAGATCCTCATAATAAAAATCTCCAGGTGCCACCTTGGCTGTCTGATAAGTAGCATCGGTGAATTTTGTATTCCATGCGTCCAACTGAGCCTGTGTCTGGAATATACCACCGACTTTATAACCTCTGATAAAATTCATTGAATACCCTTGTTCGATATTGGATGTTTGTCCGCTATATAATGGTATTCCTCCCGAAGTCTTTTCAACAACATTTTTGACTGTTGAGCAATTAAAGCCTACGGCATATTTCAATTCGCCGATCTTGTTATTGTAATTTGCAGCGAATTCCATTCCGCTATTTTTGACTGAGGCTATGTTTGATGCAGGCATATTAATCAGTCCCAACGATTGTGGCAGGGTTACCGTTTGAAGAATACCATCCGTTTTTTTATTGAAATATTCGAGTGACACCGTCAGATTGCTATTCAAAAGGACCGCGTCGAATCCGATGTTGGTAGTAGAGGTCTTTTCCCATTGAAGATTTGAGTTGGCCAATGAATAAACGGCTGCTCCAACATATTTGAAGCCCATACCGGGATTAGCTGCATTGGTTCCCCAGGCAAAAATGGGATTGTTGTTGATGGGGGAGAGGTAAGCCATATTTTGCACCTCCTGATTTCCAAGTTGCCCATAACCCGCCCTTAGTTTCAAGTCATTGAGGAAAGTAAAATTTTTCATGAATTTTTCCTGGGTAATTCTCCATGCCCCGGATACGGAAGGGAACAATCCCCATCGGTTATTTTTTGCAAAACGGGTACTTCCATCATGACGGACCGTTACATCAAAATAATAGGTTGAGTTATAATTATAGGATCCGCGGCCCATTTGTCCCTCCAAAGCGCTATTAGTCAATGCGGAACCAAGCATCAGGTATTCCGGCTGGCCGCCAAGTACTCTCAAGTAAGGTTCTTTCGACTGCATCCACTGGGTTGAAGCCCCAATATATTTGGCATTATACTGCTGGTCGCTGCCGTTTAAGACCAGGTCGACATTGTGTTTTCCGAATGTATTATGATAGCTTACATTTATTTCATTGATATAGTTGTTATTATAAACATTGCGTTCCTCGTAGCTTCCTACAGAATTCCCACCTGTCGGAGCAGAAAGATCACCTGCCGTATAATTAAAGACACTACCATCATAATCCTGAAAGGAATAGCGTGTATAATTG
>Ga0118677_10006273_pt1 | contig 20238 bp, 26 predicted proteins | sample AliMusrvi5mmetaG_FD_86154 | JGI IMG/M metagenome (GOLD analysis project Ga0118677, IMG submission 86154)
CCGTATAGTATCAGTATCACTCCCGGCGCACCGCTCCCTCTTAACTGGGGTGACGTGCATCAAGGCCGGGTATTTTTTTTCGCCCATCTCCCTTCGGCACGGGGAGGTTACGCCATGAACCTCCAGCCTTCCCCAAAGCGGCCTTTTTACGCGAAGCCGTGGCTTCCGTACAAGGATCAGGCAGCCCTGCTGGCGAGCCGCGGGTTGACCATCGCCAATGCGGCGGCCGCCGAGGCGTTCCTCTCGCACGTCAATTACTACCGCTTCAGTGGATATTGTCTGGCGTTTGAGAAAAACAGGCACGCGTTCCTGCCGGGGGTAACCTTCGACGACATCCAGGCGGCCTACGCGTTCGATGCGTCCCTGCGTGATCTGCTTAACGAATCGCTTGAAGTGATTGAAATCGATATCCGGTGTTGCTTGGCTTATCATTTCGGTCAGAAGCACGGAGCATTCGGTCACATCGACCCCGGCAAATTCATCCAGAACATCCATCAATTTGACCACGCGGAGTGGCTGAATCGTCTGCACGAAGAAATCGACCGTTCCAGCGAACTCTTCGTCAAGCACTTCCGCCGCACGTACGTCGAATACCCAGACTTGCCCATCTGGGTACTCACGGAACTTATGTCTTTCGGTACGTTGACTCGGATGTACCGCGGGATGAACAAGCCTGACCAGCGCGCCGTCTCGAATCGCTATCGCATTCAGGCCGGTGATTTCGGCACGATTCTCCTGCACCTCGTGTATGTCCGAAATCTCTGCGCTCATCACTCCAGATTGTGGGATCGTCCGTGGTCCGTGAGGCCAGTTCTGCCGCGGGGTAACTCCTGGCAGCCGCCCTATGTGCCCAGCAATGAACGGCCTTTCTCCACGCTCCTGCTGAGTTACTACCTGCTCAAGAACTGTGCAGCCGTCAACACGTTTGCGACGGAGTGGAGAGACCGTCTCCACGGTCTGCTCGCTCACCTGCCGAACACGCCGGTCGCATTAACCAAGTTGGGCATGCCAGCCGATTGGAAGAAGAACCCCATCTGGACCTCGTAACACGAACACCTACCGGCGACGTCGACTTTAACCACCATTCGTCTTGAATGAGAAGTCTTTCTCTCGCGAGCGCAGCGCGTCCACGACAATAAATCGGCTTCGGGAAGAAGTTCCAGGGCTTCGGCGATGTGTCGCTTCGTGTTGAAAGTGGCTGTGGCCCACCAGGGAAACTCCAAGTATGGGTATCGCGCGCCGAATCCGTAAGCTGATTTCGAGCAATACGATCGTCGTGCGAACCAGAATGCAGGCATTGCAAAAAGATGTCGATCTTTTCGACATTATTAACCAGTCACGCTCGCTGGACCGACACTGCCCTATACGGATTTATTAACGAGGCGATGGCACGACTCCGGCGCCACACCATTCCCTGTCGCCTCCCGAGGCGATCAGTATGCCCCGGATACTCGGGTGTCTCGGTCGCCTTCAGATGCGTCCTTGATGCGTCCGTTCGCAAGCTGACCTTCTGCAACAGACAGGCAAGGTCGTCATGATAATGTGCCACCATGGAAGCGGTTCCGAACCTTCATGATTATTAACTTCGCTGCAAGAAGCCACGTTCGTTCCTGAAGCCATATCGCGTTGCCGAGGCTCCGATCTCCATTCAAACCACGATCGCCCGCCAGAATGCGTCTGGGAGGCTTTAACAGGCATTCCGAAGATGTCCCTCCCCATGACGTCTCATGCCGAGCGTACATTCCTTTCCAACGACCTGAAGGTCGCCATCGTTTTCTTCGTGAGCCGATACTTGAGTCCCTGTGCCAGTGCCGGGGAGTAGCCCTTAATCTTCCGTACGATCCCGGCATCCGCCAGCATCGCCAAGTGCCTGCGTTGGTCGCCGTCAAAGAATCCCATCTTCGCCAACGCCTTCACGCCAAGCCTGGCTTCGCCTCCCTTCTTTCGCAGGTAGTTGATGAAACAGGTGATCTTCCTCATCGTCGGTTTGAAGAGTCGCTTGCCGGCATCCCGGTACGCTTCTTCTACTGTCGTCTTCAATTCATCAGGCAAAGGGGTGTCGTCAGGCTGGAACTTCCACTGTTCAGCCTCCAATCGCCGGTTGGGTGCCCTGGCAGTGTCTCCCAAATCGCTCAAGCCGTTATTAACCTCAAGAGGAAGAGAGGATGGATTGTGGTCTTCCTGAGGCTCGATCGGACTCTCGTTTCGTGCATTCTCTTCCCCCAAATTACTCCAACATATAATAAACCCAACGGGAGGAGGGGAGGTATTGTGGTCTTCCTGTGGCTTGATGGGACTCTCGTTTTGTGCATTCTCTTCCCCCAAATTACTCCAACATATAATAAACCCAACGGGAGGAGAGGAGGTATTGTGGTCTTCCTGTGGCTTGATGGGACTCTCGTTTTGTGCATTCTCTTCCCCCAAATTACTCCAACATATAATAAACCCAACGGGAGGAGAGGAGGTATTGTGGTCTTCCTGAGGCTCGATCGGACTCTCGTTCTGCCCATTCCCTTCCCTCAGATCACTACAACATATAGTAAACCCAACGGGAGGAGAGGAGGTATTGCTCTCTTGCATGCCGCTCAGCCGTTCCTCCTGCCCTTGCTCATCCTGGTCCCCAACAGCCTTTCCGGCCTGAGATAGCCGGATGACCGGCTCCAAGTAGATCACCCGTCGGTACTGTCCGGACTGTCGCTTTTGCCGGACTCTCGTGAACCACCACTTTCCCAAGTCGTCAACCTTGGTCACGGCGCACTCGACAATGCGACTGACCTGCTTGACAACATCCCGCTCATGACCGGCATGAAGGCGCGAGACGAAACCGTTGTGCTTGGTGACGACGAAGTCGGTCAGGATCTCGACGGTCTTTTCGAGGCGCATATCCTCCGACATGTCCCACCACTCGATGAAGAAAAACCAGCGGGCAAGTTGGGAGACGACCTGGAAGACGGAATCATGGCATGGCAGACCGAGCCTTGCCCAATTTTCGCAGTTCTGCACCCATTGCCCGTCGCAGACCTCGGAAAGGTCGATCTCGCAGCCTGATACAGGTTTATCGCTGGGGGAATGAACCAGTGGACGACCAACCTTGACCTGTTGCCTGCCAGGAAGATCGACGGGGTGCAGGTCGGTCATCACTGGCACCGAGACCGCCAGACTCTTGGGAAAACCCTTGTCAGCCCAATCGTCAAGTACGTTGAGGTCTTCGTCCAACTGCCTAGCGTTGAAAGCCTCCTTTCCCTTGCGGTACTTGAGCAGGTGCGGTTTGCCCTCCATCAGCCCGACCTTTTCCATCTTCCCAGTGGCACCATAGCCGTCCCACTCCCTCACCAACAGTGTCCGCAGGGCTTGGTAGACCGCACGAAAACTTGGCGGTTCGGCAACCTTCTCGAAATAGTCCAGTTGCTTGACCCAGTGTTCCAGGATCCCGTCGTCGGTGATGGTGAAGTAGTCCTCGCCGAAGGGACGACGAAAACACCTGCCGAACATGGGGTGGATCTCCGTGCCGCCCAGTCCGATCTCCCGCAGCCTGGGTCGATCGGTCGCATGGATGACCTCGATGGACTGCGGAAACGGCATCCGCTGCCAAAGGTGCAGCCCGAGGGTTGCCGAGCTGACGCACCAGGTCCGGCCCGGGAAGGCGTCGTAGAGCCGCTTGATTTCCTGGATGTGTTCCAGCGGCATGGTCGGCAGCGGTCGGGGCTTGCCCGCAATGTCCCGGTAATAGCCAAGCAAATTCTCCTTGTTGTCGAAGTCGATTGTCTTGAGCGCCGACTTCTTGCCGGGGAGCATGGCGATCCAGTAGTTCGGCGGGCATGCTTTCTCAGGTCGGCAGTTCTGCCACCGCCAGAAGTCGAGGTGCTTGGCAACGAGGGCCGGGCAGCAGATCCGGTCGTATCTCTCGTCGCGCCCCTTGTAGGTGCCCTTAGCGCAGAGGAAACCGTCGCCGTAGCGGTGACGCGCATGGAACGGCTTCTTCGGCAGGTACTTGTAGAACAGTTCGATGTAGCGGTTGAACTCGTCCGTCCAGACTTTTTCCAGCGGAGTGGCCAGCTCCTGCAACAGGGCAAGCTGGTCGTCGTCCAGCTCGTACCCGGACAAATTTTCTTCATCCCAAGCTTGAAAATCAGCGCCGGGAACTGCTATTATATGGTTGGGGGCTGTGTCCAACGTCTCCCTTTCCGCCGCCTCCGGTTCCCGCCTGGGCGGCTGTCTGTGTCGTTTATGTCATCCGGCTCGGCAATCCCTCGCTCATCATGCAATGGGGTTGCCGAGCCGTGTCGTTTAATGTCTCGGTCAATTACTTGCTGCACGGCGGGGCGGTCTCCTCAGCTCTGTTGAGCAACTTCACGATCAACGCCGCCCAGACCGAGTCCACGGTCCAGCCTTGCCATCGGGGCCCACGATCTCGCAGCCTGCGGATCCGACCAGCCTGCTGAATGTCTTAGCCTCCATCGCTGTCTTTTCGGATCTTCTCTGCGAAGTACTTCGCCACCATCGCCACATCGTCGGCGGTGTAGATCCTCTTGCCAGCGACCCTGAATTGCGGTTCAGGCAACCGCTCCTGGCTATGGGCATAAGCAATTTGGTGTGGAGCGATACCAAGTCGCTTCCCCACATCGCGTATCGAAAGCAGTTCAATCATGTTTTTCACCTCCATTGTGATGTAGTGTTGTTGTTCGATTCTTTTGCGTGGCGATGGAAAACGGTACAGCGTGAACTCCCTCTGGCCGCTTCGGACATTCATTCATCCCTGCACCGTTGCGGCGGGGCTCTCGAAGTTCATCCACACGCATTCCGTCATCTTCCGCTTCGTGTCGCCGCCGGCCGCTTTATTGTCGATTATGAAATCCCGGCGATTCCAGCCAGCCAACTCGCCGTCGTACAACTCGTTTGGATATCCGGAATGCAAGACCTTGCCCTGGCACTGCTTGATTACGGCAATCAATGCCCGATGGTCATCTGCAGTCATTTCGTGCTTGTAGTTTCCGGTGCTGGCCCGCGTTTCATGCAGGTAGGGCGGGTCCAGGTAGAAGAGGGTCTTTTCCCCGTCTTGCTGCCGGATGACGTCGAGCGCATCCTGGTTCAGGATGACCACACGCCGCAATCGGGCCGAGACTGCGGGCAATCCTTCGATGCACGTCAGCCATGCCGACACCTGTTCATTCCTTTGCCGCCGTGTGCGATTCCGGGATAGCGTGGCAAAATCCTTGAAGCCGCCCGCCCGGCTTTGGCGGCACCTGATGAAGAAGGCCACGGCGGCCTCGACATCGACATCATGAGTTGGATGTTGTCGGGACTCTGTGGCGTCCCATTCGATTTGGGAAAACGGCATGGCCTCGACCAGCCGCTGGAAGGCCCCGAAGGCAACCTCGCTCTGCAAGACCTGCCAAAAGTTGGTCAAATCGCGGTGGATGTCGTTCACCACCTCGCTGATGCCCTGCTCGTAGGACTTTTCACCCCAGTATTTCGACTGGTCGAATGGATTCTTCTCCAGCAGGACGGCCAGACCTCCTGCGTAAGGCTCGACGTAATGCAGGTGACGCGGCATCAGATCGATGATGTTCTTGGCGAGGTAGTGCTTGCCTCCCCACCACTTCAGCGGCTGGGCAAGCCTATCGGCGACAGCGTCGTTGGTCTCGGTTCCACGTTTCATGTTTTCCTCCATTGTGATGTGGTGTTGTGATTCGATTCTTGCGTGGCGATGGAAACAGTGACCCTGACGGAAGTGTCCCACGCTGGGACACTTCTTGAATGAGTCATAGGTTGCTCAGATGGTTATGCAGAGCGGCGGTTGGGCCGCCTGCCCGGCAGCAAGGCTTGCCTCGGGAGACTGCCGTGGCCGCTCGCGAGCCGGTTGGCTGCCACCCGGCGGCGAAACACGCAGCTTCCGTTGCAGTTCCTCCGTAGCGCAGCGAGCGACATGGTACCGCTGCATGACGGCGGCTGTCAGTGCCTCGGGCGACAGAGCCTTCTCGATGTCGCGGTCGGACCACTCCTTTCGGTGGCGAAGGGCACGCACCCCGATCACCGTCTCCACCAGGGCCTGCTCGTACCACCCGCGAACCGTGGCCGCGACGACAGGTTCGGCACCGAGTTGCCCGGCGGCGACCTTGTTGCAATGCTTGACCATGGCGTCCAATGCCCAGAAGTCGCGACTGATCTGTAACAAGTTCTGCTCGGGCAGGTAGGCTGCAGCCCGGTCTTCGAGGAAGCCCGACTCGCGTGTCCCGTCTTCGGTACTGATCCAGACCGTCTGGGGGAAGAGGTTTCGCGTGGTCCTCTTGGCAGGGTCGCCGACGTCATCCACCTTGAGATCCTTGGCGGCTGCCGTTCGATTCCGGTTGCGCTTTGCCTCAGGTTTGTCGGCATGTCTGCCTGCCGGGATTTTCGGGACTGCCCCGGAGCCCGGTTGGTCGCTGGCCTTCACCTCCCCGGTGGCGGTGCGGCGGTAGTGCTGCGGCTTGAACAGGTCGATGATCTTGTTCAGGCGCCGCCGTACCGTCTTCGTGTGGTCGGTGTCTGCGGCCTTGGCTCCCTGTTCTTCGATGAACTCCTGGAGCTCGGCGGGCATCCGCCTGCGGAACTCGGATGCCCAGGCATCCCACGGCAACGGCTCGTTGTTCAGTAGAAGGTGGCTTCGCGTGGTGTTGCTAGTGATCAGGCGACGGGCCCCGGACCGCGGCTCGACGTAAATCACCACGCGGCGAAATCCGAAGACGATGCCGAACTGCTGTAACCTGCCGGTGCTGGCGTGGCCGCTCCGCATTTCGTAAAGCTCATTCTGGTACAGGGCCGCCGTGTGGCCCGCAGACTCGATGTAGGTCCTGTCGGCAGTCAGGCTGGGGTCGTCCCTGAGTATCCACCAATGGGCCTTGGTGCCAGTGAGTGTTACCGTCCCCGACTTGACCGCATGCTGGTCGAGATAGGGCTGCTGACCGGTAAGGGGTCGCACATGGCCTATTCCTTTACTACCGTCCAGCGATCCTTCGTCCACGCAGACCGTAACGCTGGCAGGAAATCGATAGTACCGGGAATTCAGGTACTTTGAGATCCAGGCGGCTGAGGCGGGAATGCCCTCCAGCGGCCTGGTGGTATCGTCGTCCTCGCTATAGCCCAAGAGGATGACCTGGGTGCCGTGGTCGCGAATGAGGGCTGGCTTATACGAATCCGGCACTGGCGGATGATAGGTGTATTCTTCGTCGCCGACCTGATACTGCCGCAGCCCGTAGCGGCCGGTTACAGGATCGCGGCAGAGCAACACTTCATGCCCTACGCCGCGTTTCCAGGACCGATACAAGACGCCCGCGGGGTTACGGGGCGCGGTGGAAATCTTCGCGCCCACGCCGAAATTGCCGGCGAGGTCCTGCTGGGCGCCGGAGGCTGAAAGCCGGTTGATGTGCCGCTCCAACTCCTCGCCGGTCATGCCGTCACCGGTGTCCGTGATGGTCAGCTTGCGGCTGGCCCCGACCTGCTGGCCCTGCCAAACAATCAAGCTTCGCCCTCCGACACGGACGGCGGCCTCGATGCTGTTCTGCGTGAGTTCTCGCAGGAATTGCCCTGGTCCGCAGTCCGTACCGAGCCGATCGACCAGGAAACTGGTCTGGGCCACTTCCATCGGCAAGAAGCCCAGACTGTGGGCGGTCGTCCTTATGGCGGACACATCCACCTGGACAGGTTGCCTGAAGATGTTGTATTGCTGCATAATGATTGATCTCCTTTCGCTAATTCATCGTGGTCACGACTCGTTCTTGTCGGCGGCGGTATTGCCGCAGTCATCGAAGCAGGAACCGGTGGCTTGTAGCAGCTCTTCAACGATCCCTGCAAAGTCCGCGCTGCAATTGGTCCAGCCTGCTTCAGCCGTTACCCTGAAGAACCACATTCCGCTTATGACGGCCACCTCAAAGGTCTTGCCGCCGTAGGTGATTGAGGCTGGAGCGTTCTTGGACGGGGCCTGAGGCAGGATTGTCGAGCGGCAAGTTGGGATTGGGCCGGCGGATTTGTTCTCCGCCGCCTTCGGGCCCGCGTCCGTGTCCACCTTGCTGTCACGGTGTTCCGTCGATTCTGGCGAGGCTTCGGCGGACAACAAGGCCAGCACCGCTGCCTTCTGCCGGCCCAGTTCCTGTGCTATTGCCGCTGCCGGTTCTGGCCCCTCAATCTCCAGCCGGTCGCCCTGTGCCTTGACGCTTAGGCCGGCTGCCCTGGCTTGATTCAGCAAGGTCAAAATGTCCATTTGCGAATCCCCCCATTTCCTGCGTCCTGTCCTGCGGCACGCGGCTCCAAGGCAACCTGTCCGACCGTCACTTCACTGAGGCGTTTCCTGGCGATGAGGGCCGTGGCTTCGTCGATCTCCGTGGCGATCCAGCGTCGTCCCAACTTTTTGCACGCAGCCGGAACGCTGCCGCCGCCGCAGAACGGCTCAACGACCAGCTCGCCGGGCTCGGTCAGTTTTTCGATCAGGTACTCGACCTCGCTCTGGTCCTGCCCCCAGTCGTGATGCTCCTTATCACGACCGCCGCCTTCGAGATGGTCAGACAACCACTGCGGCGCCGGCGTGAGGGGCGGCTTCCCGAAAACGACGATGGACCGCCACTTGCTCTGGATGTGTCTCGGGTGGATGGCGCAGTGAGAACCGGAAAACCGGATCGCCAGCGTCCACCAGTACTCCAGGTGCCGGCCCATCACCTCCATGACTTGGGGCAGATGGTACTGCCCCGCGTAAGCCAAACAAAGTCCGCCGGGGCGCAGCTTCGCGGCGGCCAGTGCTGCAAGCCGTTCGTAGAGCTCGACTTTTCCGTACGGCGGGTCGGTTGCAAAGATGTCCGCCTCGTCGTCGCGCAGTCGATCCCACAAGATCTCCAGGTCGCCGACGAGGATGCCGTAGTCGTCCGGAACCTGTGTGGCGAACTTACGCGCCGCCTTCTGCCGCTCCTCCTTCCGGACCTCGTTCAGCAGGCCATGGAGCTCGCCCGAGCCGAGCGGTTGCCCGTTGCATCGCTGGAGCAGGTTCCGCCGATCAGCCTCGGGCAGCTTGGAGAGTTTCTTTGCGTCGGGCACCCCGATGATGCCGTTGCGGACATGGTCGAGCAGTTCTGGCGCCTGCTTGCCGATGGTCTTCACCACCTCGACATAGTTGGAGTTCGTCCCGGTGATGCGGGCCGCGGCCTGGGAAGCCTTGCCATTCGTTTCGGGCTTAGCCAATTTGTTGGCTAAGCTCCCGCCGTCCCGCTGCCTTTCCTTCGCCTCTGCTTCCAAAATCGGCAAAAGGTCGTTGGCGATGACGGCACGCTGGCTGCTGGTGAGATGTCGGCGGACGAGGTTCTCGCTGATGACCCATTCGACCGGGGATCCTTTGCCGTCCCATTCGACGAACCGGGGTTCCACGCCGGCGATCTCGCAGGCCAAGAGGCGGTTGCGACCGTCCAAGATCTGTCCCTTATAGAGGACGATGGGGTTGCGGAGCCCGTTCGCCTTGATGTCGGCGGCAAGTTCCTGGAGTTCCTGGTCTCCGAACCTCGGAAAGAGCAGGCAGGCGGGGTGGTAGGCGTAATCGGCGCTTTCGGTCGGTTTCAAGCAATTCATTTAACTTTCCTTTCTTGACCGAGGCGCAAGTGCGGCGCATCGGCGAGTGTTATGGGAAGCCGCCGTGACCTGCTCTGGCGCACCGACGCAGTGCGATCCAGGCGAATCACGGGATGGTCTTCACGACCATGAGCAAGCCCGAGAGGGGCTCAGCGGTTAGAAGGTGGTCAGAAGAAGTTGCCGGCGGTTAAGGAAGGTTGAATGCTGTTAAATTTGTCGTTACCACGATGATGCCAGATCGATGGTCAGTGATTCAAGCTGGCGCCAAGAAGATTTGTTCCGCGTGCAAGTGTCGGCGATCGCACTGGAATCGAGATTGCGCCCTCACCCTGCTGACCAACACCGGAAGTGGTTCCGTGGCATCCGGCCCGATGTTCGCGCGCGAAAGACTTGCCGTCCGGTTAACGCGGAAGCCTCCCCGTGAATCTCGGCTGCGCAAGTCGGGATGGCGGCCCCGCCAAGTCCCGTAAATGGCTTGTAGCCTGCCTGGCGAGATCAAGAGAGGAGAAGGAGACTCATGTCCAAGGGTCGTTCGTTCGCTGTAGGTTGTCGCGACCGGACTACCGACTCCATTGGGTGACAGCGAGTATGCACCGGAAGTGGTTCCGCAATAAGGAACGCTGAGCCGGAGAAGGCAACTTGGCGACCGTGAGTTACGCCACCTTGTCACGCTTGCCAAAATCCGAGGCAAACAATCCTCATGCTTACCGAGCCATCGGGCCTGTCAATGATCTTGCAATAGCTTAGGCTCCGGTGGCGATCTTGCCGGCGAACTCACGCCCCTCGGCATCGTTGAGCAGTGCGACGATCATCGCTGCCCAGAATCCGTTGGCCCACACTATTATCTCTCCCTCAGGATTCAATATCTCGTACCCGATTAAACCAGATTGTTGTGCGGTATAACTTTCCATTTCTATTCCTTTTAATGTCCAGGAAGTACTTCCTAGTACAATAAAAGCCCAGGCACTTCGCTGGAAAGGCGAGATTCTGCCTGGGTTTCGAGTTGTTCCTAGTCTTTTCTCGGAGTCTACTCGTGGGCTTGCTGCCGGTAGTCGTGTATCGTGACCGTCGCCCCAGTTTCTTCCTGCATCCGGCGGATGCAGTGCATACAAATCAATCGCCAGTCCTTCAAGCCGAGATCCCAGGGATGCGGCTCGCATTCGGGGCAAAGCCAGTCTTCCGCCACATCGTTCCCCTCGACCATCGCTCCGTGCCAGTGTTTGGATTCTCCCGTAACCAAGTGTATGCAGACCATCGAAGCAGGTGCTTGCTTGTGGTCGCCGCATGTAATCATTGTCGTTGCCATCGTTCATTTCACCTTCTGTTTGTGTTTGTTGCTGTCGAAAGCGGTCGCTTTCGCATAAAGGTTAGTAATCCAGATGATGCCGCACCAAAAGCGCTCTTCCTTGCAGATACGGACGAGTTCATCCCACACTTCTTTGGGCATGTCAGTGTCCGATCCGTTATACTCGTCCTCGTACCACGTAAAGATGTCCGAGTATTCGTCCGGCCCATCGCCTTTGCGGTGCCAAGTGGCGGGACGGCGTTCCGTGGTGTTGAGCCACGCCATGAAATCCTCTCGCTCGAACCATTCCGGAGCGTTGATCTTCAAAGCACGATGGTGTTTCACCCCATCCATTGGTTCTTCTCCTGCGTGTTCAGTCCTCGGTCCCATAATCCCTTCTCTTGCCATCGTTCTCTTCTGGGCATTAACCGTCTCGCCAGATCCTCGTCCCACCGCAGTGTCCCGTCCGAGGCGATGCGGTACGCGCCCAGCACGCCGTTGACGTTGTAGAGATCGACGATTCCGGCGGTCTTGTCCACTTTCACGCTTGGCATGTCGGCACCGGATCCGAATCGCCGGAAGTATGTCCCTCGGGCCCGGTCTTCAATGATCCTCATTGCCTTCCTCCTCGTCATAAGTTACATCAAACATCTCCTCCAGTGCGTCGATGTCGAAACGCGTCCGGCATTTGATGCACTCGAAATACAGGTCGCCACGGAGATTGCACATGCGCTCTCGAGACTTGGCGACCGTGTAGTCGCAATTGCCACGAAGCGTCAACTCCTCGGCGGTCCGGACCTCGTCAAGGTCTTCCGCAATCTCCGCCAGCCCCGTTCCGCCGCAGTTCGGGCAAATGAACGGCTTGCCATTGATCGTTGTTTTTCCGTCCCACTCATCGACGCCGCATGTCACGAGGGATCTTAGAGTCCTCAGCTCGTCGTCGCTCAGCGATCTGATCAGCGTCTTCATCTCGTCTTTAGTCATCGCTCGTATCCTCCATTGCATGGTTCGTGTGTGGTTATCTGATGATCACCGGTTGGTCACGGCTCGCCCGCGTCTTCCCGCCTGCCGCTAAACTCCTCCCACAGGGCGCGGACCTGCTCCGCGAGTTTCTTCCGAAGCCCCGAGGCGTTGCAGAACGCCCCGAACTCCTGCCAGGTTTCCGGGGCGCAGTCCACGGCGCCGACATCCGACGGCAGGAGACCCTGGGGGAAAGCCCGCCAGGCGATGCCCCGGCCGTATATCGTCCCGTCGCGGAGCTCGTCTTGCACGGCACGCAGTTCCGACCGACTGCCCTTTGTGAAGAATTCCCAGATCCTGTCGCCTAGCGAGTAGCGGTACTCGTCCTCCACCTGCTTGACGGCCTTCTCGATGGCTTCGTCGCCGAGGACTTTGTCGAGTTGCCGGAGCCGGTCTCCGCCGTGCGCAACGAGCTTGCTCTGGGAGCAGCTCGTGAACCCAAACAGGTAGTAATCGACCGAGAACGTCAGGTCTTCGCGTATCCAATACCTCGCGAGCTGAACCAGCTCGTGGCGGCTCGGCGCGTAATCGAGGCGTTCGGCGGGCGGCGGGTCGTCGCGGATTTCGCTCCCCTTCTCGTCAGAGCCGTTGGGGATCTCTTCTGGGCACTCCCCTTCGGGACGAAACTGCTCGAAGAAGCTCTCCTCGTCGAGGTCGTCGGAATCGTTCCGAGGCGGTGTGCCGGAAACAGCTTTGGCCAGCCATGTGGGCAAGCCGCTCGTCTCGGCAGGTTCCTGCGGCACATCTTGCCCCTGGTTAGAATCGATCTCGTTGTTCATGTCCTCGTCTCCTTGTCTTTGCTGGGTGTTCCTTGCCCTTGAACCTCTCACCTAATCATCGAACGGCCAACCCGATTCTTTTCTGACGTCGCGGTCGTCACCCGTGTCCGGGATTCCGAGCGTCTTGCTCAGACACTTGGTTCAGTAGCGATGTGAACATCGCCGCCCACGGCTCTGGTACGGCTTCACCATCAACCGCCGCGCGACGTCTCGTAGCAGATCGCACTTCTTCCTCATGTTCTGCCCTCTCGGGAATGCTTGTGCCCCTCATCAAGTCCCTGCGAATCGACCATCGAACGCCTGGACGCTCCGCTCGATTTCGCGCTCTTCCTCGCGGTCGGCCCATCTGTCCACGAGGACGATCGGCGGGTAGAGCCGGAAGGGGAACAGGTCTATCTCGTCCGCCTCCTCATGCGTCTCGCAAAACCACGTCTTGCGGGCGAACGCAATCTCTACGTGGCGCTGGAACGCCAACGCCTGCTCCCTCGACTTGAAACGGTCAAAGATCAACATCTCTCGGTCCTCCTATTGAAAACGGTAAATCGGCTCAGGCCGGACTTCATGTTCATGGTTGCTTCACCGGCGCCTGGGGCAAAAGGTGGCGGATTTTCATGACCCGGCCGTGAAACTGCCGCATCGTCTCTCGCAACGCCACCCAGCGACAAGTGCCAGGACACGAGTCGACAGAGCAACTTCTCGACTTGGCGGTTCAAGTTTCCCTCTTGTCTGACGATCCACGGCGGGTCACGACTCCCTCGCCTTCGATGACTTTGATCCGTACAGGGCGGCGAGGGCGATGCTTGCCCACCCGGCCTGCTCGATTTCCAGGAGTCGCTTGCCTGTCTCTTCCCACCAGCCGCTAAACTCCTCCCACAGGGCGCGGACCTGCTCCGCGAGTTTCTTCCGAAGCCCCGAGGCGTTGCAGAACGCCCCGAACTCCTGCCAGGTTTCCGGGGCACAGTCCATGGCGCCGACGTCCGAAGGCAGGAGACCCCGGGGGAGAGCCCGCGGGGAGATGTCCAAGCCGCACATACACGCGTCGCGGATCTCGTCTTGCACAGCACTCAGTTCCGCCCGAGTCCCCTTTGTGAAGACTTCCCAGATCCTGTCGCCCAGCGAGTGACGGCACTCCTCCTCCACCTGCTTAACGGCCTTCTCGATGGTTTCGGCGCCAAGGATCTTTTCGAGTTGAAAGAGCCGCTCCCCGCTGGCCGCCTCGAGCCGCCTTTCCATGCCGCCAGTTAACCCGAACAGACACCCGTCGACCACGAAGCTGAGCTCCCTGTCCGCCCAGTACTTCGCGAGGTAGAGCAGCTCGCGGCGGCTCGGCGCATAGTGGAATCGCTCCGCCGGCGATTCATCGCTGGCTTCGCTCTCCTTCCCGTCCCGGTCGCTGCGTGTCTCGTCGTGCGATGCGCCTTCAGGACGATACTGCTTCTCGTCGAATTCGTCGGAGTCGTCCGGAGGCGGTTCATCGCAAACGATTTCCGCCAGCCACGCGGGCAAGCTGCTCGTTTCGGTTTTCTGTTCGGGGACATCGCGCCCTTTGTTGGCGTTTGTGTCGTTGTTCATACCATCTCCTTGTTGAATGTTCAATTCCGTATCTCCACGATATTCGACAGCGACGGAATCACCGTCACCCACGGTTCGGTCGCCTATTTCCGCCTGCTGATGAACTCGTTCCACAAATTCCAGACCTTTGTGTAATGCTTCTCCCGAAGCCCAGACCCCAGGCAGAAGGCGTCGAACACCTGCCAAATCTTCGGAGTACAGTCCACGGCGCCGACGTCGGCGGGCAGCACGCCTTGAGGGACGGGCGGCGCGGCCATGTCCGACTCGGGCCAGCTGACGCTGATCTCCGCTCGCACGGTTTCCAGGTCCGCCCGGCTGCCCTTCCTGAAGATCTCCCAGACCCGGTCGCCCAGTGACCAGCGGTAATCTCCTTTGACTTGTTCGACGATCCTTTGCACCTCATCAGCGCCGACCAGTGTCGCGATGCGGCGAAGCCGGTCCTGGCAGAGTGCAGCGAACCGGCTTTCGCAGCCCCTGCTGAAGCCCAATATGCCGTTGACCGTACACTTCAGGGACTCCCTCGCCCAGTACCACGCGAGCTCGATTAGTTCGTGATGCATGAGCGAGTAGTCGGCGAACTCGGTCATCGGCAGGTCTAACTCGTCGTCGGTAGGGATGTGTACAGCCACGGGCGCATGGGCGTTGGCTTGGTCATCGTTCTGGTCCTCGCCCGGGAAGATTGCTTCCGGCTCGTACTCCGCGGCAGACTCCTCGTGACTACGGTCGTCGTCAACCCGAGAGGTGTCGTCGGCAGCGACTTCGGCGGCCAGCCACTTGGGCAATCCGCTCGTCTCGGCGATGCTCTCAGACACATCGTGTTCTCTGCTGTCGTTTGTCTCGTTGTTCATGTCATCGTCTCCTTGTTCTTGTTAAGTGTTTCTTGCCCTTGAACCTCTCACCTAATCATCGAGCGATCACGTCGACTTTTGTCGGTACCAGAACGTCGTTCTTGCTGCCGGACAGGCTCCCAAGGCCCATCCGACTCCACCCGGTCCAGCAACCCAGCAACGCGAGCGCCCACGGATCGTCCACTGGCCAAGCCCATTTCGGTTCCTCTCGGCATTGGTTTTTAACTGGTCCGGTCGCCTTCCTTCGCCCTCGCGGCATAGTCTTCCTTTGCCCACTCTTCGATTTGGTCATGGAGCTTCTTGCAATGCCAGATGTAGTTGAAAAGGTCGTAGGCGTCGGTCGGCGAGTCGCCATTGCTCATGCCCCCGGTGACGAGCAGGTCATACCCGGCGCCCGGGAGGAGGAACTCCGTGACTTCTCTCGATTGCCGGGCGATCGCCAGAAACTCGACGGCATCCTCCAGGTCGGCACGACACTCATCGGCATCTTCATCCGGGTCGAAGAAGTCGTCAGGCAGATCTGCCACGATCTGCAGCAGGGTTGACTTCCTGGCGTCGTCGATTCTGGCGTCGGGCACTCACGCCGCAAACATCATTAGGCTCATCGTTATCTCCTCAGGTAGAATTGTTTTTGGTGTCCAAGTACGCCTTCAGGTCGGGCAGTTGCTTATTGACATTCCCGTCAAGCGCCGCCGACTCCATCGCCTCGAACCACTGCCATAGTTTCCCCTGAAACTCCAACCACTCTCGGAACTCAGCGGGGGTGAGCTGCTCCTACATGGCGCGATGCAGGTTGTCCACCATCAGGCAGGGTTCCGAGGCGTTCTTGCTGCAAAAGACCATGTTGCCGTCCTGGCTCATCTCGCAGTAATACTCATAGTCCTCACGCACGGCAGGAACGGGCTGAAAGCCCATCGGTTCCACACTCGGACTGAGCCGCAATCTCTCCGCCAGTTCCATGCTGCGAAAAAGGACGGGAACAGCCTCGGGAAAATCGAACGGAACATACTGCCCCACCTTCCGTATCTGCGAGGCGAACACCGTGAGGATGTCGCCTGATTTCGGATCTCGCAGTTTCCACCAGCCTGGATCTGGCTGGCTCTTGGGCTTGCGCTGGTTTTTTTTCATTTAACGGGTCTCCTCCAATAATTAACGCCGACGTTTCTGATGTCGTTTGCAAAAGTGTTTCTGCTCATCCTCGACGAACCGCCGGGCAGTGTACCAGCGGATGTCATCAGCGGTGACGAAGACCGCGCCACCCGTAAAAGCGCCGAACCGGAGCCGCGAGCAAGTCCGGGCATAGGTCAACGACCAGCACTGGTCGGGCCGGAACCGCTTGAGGAACTGATGGGCCAGATGCGCGGCGAATTCGGGATCGCCCTGCTCGTCGGAGTAAAGCCACAGAGTGCGACCATAATCGTCCCATTCCGTGGCGTCGTGGAACTCATGTTGACAACCTGACGTGTAACGATCTGCGTCTTCCGCGTTCCGCGACGCCCGGATGCCCTCCCAGTCGGCATTTGCGAGATCCAGACTGGCAGGCAATTCACCCTCGGCGTACTCCTGCTCGCCGAAGACAAAGACGTATTCCAGCTGCCGGCGCAGCCAGGTTTCCTCCTCAGTGGTCAGATTCGGGATCGCTTCAGAGAATTGTGTGTAGTAGTTGGCCATAAGTTCTCTTCTCCTGCTTGTCTAGGCAACGGCGGCTTTCACGATGCCGTTGCCCTCGTAGTCGATTTCCGGTTTGCAAAACGTGATGCTTGTGATGTTCATGTCGTCAGTTCATCGAGCCCTCAAGAGGCTGAATTCTCTTGAGGGCTACTTGATTTGTCTTTCCTATCTATACTGTCGCCGTGGTCTTGTTGGCACTCAGAGTCAATGGAACAAAGTCCACCAGCAGCCGTCCGCATCTCCGGCGACCGACCGCTCGGTTCGGGATCGTAGGCAAAAGGCACGCTGTAGAGACCGTCGAGATAAGCGTACTTCCTCACCTCGGCGCGGTGCTCCAGGAGTTGCTTCGCCATCGAGTAGACATGACCGTTGGCTCGGCTTGGGCACTCAACACCGGGAAATGCGAGCGCATCATAGGCTCGTTCACAACAGTACGCCAATTCTTCTTCGATGGTGTCCCCGGTCGCCTTGACGCGCAGGAATTGGTGAAGCATTGCCAGATCCTGCTGCCGCTCGCCTTTCCAAGCCCATACCAAGCCGGCTGTCTCCCACTCGTCGATCTGCCCGGTATGGGAGTCCGAGACATGCAACTCAAGACACTCAACCTTGCCGCCTTGGGCGACCAGGTGTTCGGAGAGCAATGTCCCCAAGTCCGTGCATTTCAGGTGGCACTCAAGCCCCGGGTACTTTCGCGACACTTCCTTTGCGAACTTCAACGGTGGAGTGTGCCGCGAGTAGCCTCGCATCACCAACTCATCATTCCAATTCCGGACCGGGACGTTGTCGAAACGTCCCTCCCAAGTGGGCACCAGACAGACTGCTTCGTTGGCGTCCGGGAGACCGAGCAGATCCCCCACATGCACGAAGTACTCGCCGTCTGCCAGCTTCTGGGCGTGCAATTCGATGAGCCTCTTCAGCCGATCACGCTCTTCGAGAGCGCCAGTTGCCGTGAAACGAAAGCCAAATTCATGAGCCATGATATTCTCCTATGATTGTTGTCTACCGCGAGGGCTTCGTTTCGTGGCGGAACCCTCGGGGTCGTAAGAAGTTAATGATTTATGTTGTGCTGTAGTCGTCCCAATCCACGTAACCGGAGACGAATTGCAACTTGGTGAAGTTCATTCTTCCTCCTCGGCTCTGGCTTCCTGGACCGCCTCGGCGATGGTGTCGGCATCCACCGGCAGGCATTGCACCCCGATGACGACACACGCCTCGAAGGCGTGGGAGAGCACGTTCGCTAGGTATTCGCCGTCCGGCGGGCCGTCGCCGTCCCACTCCACGTCAACAGACTCCATGTTTGCCAAGTCCTGGCTGGCATGTCCCTTCCAGGGCGAGCCGTCCGATACGATCTTGAAGTCGGCCCCGATGGCGTTCACGATGCCGTCGCCCTCGTAGTCGATAACCGGTTTGCAAAACTTGATGCTTGTGATGTTCATGTCAGTTCCTTTCAGAGGTCAATGGCTTTGGGCCTTCCTTCGTTTTGGCGAACACCTGACGCTGCTTCGCGACGAAGGCGTCACTGTTCTGCCACTGAATCGTGTCGGCGGTGACGAAACACCCGCCGCCCGTAAATTCGCCAACGCGGAGCTTCGAGCAGGTCAACGCATAGGTCAGCGACCAGCATTGATCGGCACGGAACCGCTTGAGGAACTCCTGCACCAAGTGGGCGACATGCACAGGTTCGCCGCACTCTTCCGAGTAGATCCACAGGTGGCGGCCCCATTTGTCCGAGTCGTCGTCGAACTCGTACTCGAATCCCAGCCAGTCGGTGTCGCTGGTGTCCAGATTGCGCCACGCCCGAATTCCTGACCAGTCTGCATCATCGGCGTTCAGGCCCTCAGGCAACTCGTCCTTGGCATACTCCCGTTCGCCGAAGACGAAGACATGTTCCAACTTCTGTCGCAGCCAGGTCTCCTCGTCGTCGGTGAGTTGCGGAAGCACTTCGCTGAATTGAAGATAATTGTTAGCCATTGGTCTTCTTCTCCTTGTAAATCACGATATTCTTGTTCGTGTGGTGCCGGGGGTGGTCGTAAAAGTTGCCTCCTCCGCATGGACACCGTGTTCGAGGGCCTTCTTCTCGATTCGCCTTATCGTCCGCTGCGTTATCGCATCGTCACGGGGATCCATGTGCCGCCCGATGGCCCCATTCAGGTCGCGGATCGCGGAATCCACCACCGCCGCCTGATCCGAGCGGGGCAGCCTGAAGAACGCCTGGGTAAAGATCCGGATCATGATGCCACCTCGCTTTCATCATCTTCATCTTCGCTTGCCATTGATTCCTCGTATTCGGCAACGGCCTCTTTCTTATCCGTCTCCGTTACCCGCAGCTTGTTTGTTCCCAGCTTCCTCAATCTGCCGAAGAGTCGCCTTCGCTCAACTCCGGTTCGACGGCGCCGGTTTGGGCGGTACTCTCCTTCCACTCGGAGCGGTGAGAGCGTGGCGATACTCCGCGATCGTGCATGCCAGGCTGTAGGCATAGTTGTTCGCATCGCTGCACAGGGTCGTCCCTGGGAAGGCCAGGGCGTCGTATGCCAGTCGGCATGCGGTGAGCAGTTCGGCAGGGTCGGCGGCACCACACTCCAAGCCGAGGAAGTCTCCCATCATTTCGATGTCGGCAGCCCGCTCGTCGACCCACTTCCAGACCTTGCCTTGCTTCTCCCACTGGTAAATGTCTTCGCGGAGGAACACCGATCGCTGCCGTTCGAGGAGTTCCGCCTCTCCGGCGTGGGACTGCCATCGCTTCAAATCACCGTTGGCCAGGTCCAGGCTTGAGCCGCTCACCTGCAACCGAGGAAACAGTTCTCCCAGGCGGTTGACAAAATTGATCGGTGGATCCCATTCGGTGACGGTCTGGACGACCAGGGCGTCCCCGACCGTTCGGACAGGACGCATGTCGTCCTTCTTGCAATACAGGGGACGCAACTCGCCTGGGTTCAAGTGCTTGTACGCATATTTCGATTCGAGCGTCCCGAGGGAGGTGAATTCGCCCCACTCGGGAAACGCCGCGGTCCACTTCTCATGGTCGATGACGAATGTCCTGAGGCACTCGACGCCTTCCCCTCGGTCAGTCGCACTGGCCTCGATGGCCGTTTTCAGACGCTCGCGATCCTCCGCCGGACCGGTCACCCGAATCGTATTCACCACTAGATTTGCCATGTTCTTTCTCTCCTTCTAAAATTGTTTCCCAGGACGGCGGTGTTTCCGACGCCCAGTAATTCCGAATTTATACAATTGCCCACGAACGAATCAAGAAGAGGAACTCCGTGACTTCTCTCGATTGCCGGGCTATCATCAGAAACTCGACGGCATCCTCCAGGTCGGCACGACACTCAGCGGCATCTTCATCCGGGTCGAAGAAGTCATCTGGCAGTTCCCGCCGTCATCCCGCACCAGCCACTGTCGCTGCGGCTGCTTCCAGAACCGGATCTTGGGTTGCCACCTTTCGGCGCGACACGTCTTCTTCGCGGCCTCGAACACC
>Ga0118677_10006274_pt1 | contig 20238 bp, 20 predicted proteins | sample AliMusrvi5mmetaG_FD_86154 | JGI IMG/M metagenome (GOLD analysis project Ga0118677, IMG submission 86154)
ACTCCCCGGGCTGGGCAAATGGTTCATCACCATCACGGCCGCCGCCGCCAGTCTCGCCTGTTCAATCGCATGCCCATAATTGGCGACACATTATTGGCCGAGTCCCTTATTCCAGTGCGGCGGTAGAAATGGAGATGAGGGTCATGGTGTCGTTGCCGAAAATCGGTGAGTTCCACCGCCACCGCTAGCTTGTCCTTCTTGTCGAAGCGCGGCGTGACTTCGATATAGGCCACGTCGCGGAACCGGGCCTGGTCTTTCTCGACTGCGCGCTTGTCGAACACTTCCGGAGGGATGGTCTTGGGTGCCAGGTCAATCCCCTTGTGCTTGGCCTCGTCCAGCACAGCGGGGAACAGGCCCATTTACATGATTAACGTCAGGTACTCGCCGGGCATACACCGTGCCTGCGCCGTCCACGCGCCATGTAACCAGAGGGCACGCAAGGAAGTTCAAGGCTAGGTCGCTAATGTTACAAGTGCTGCGTGTACCGATGGTTACGCGATCCACGTCAGGCCGCCCCCAGACCCCCACCATAGCGCTTCCAGTGCAATGCCGGTGTTGTGCCGGGGAACGGCAGGTGCAGGACAATGCCTCTGCCATTCCCAATGTTTCTACTGGGCTGTTGGCCGTTCGGGAGGTCGAGCGTCCTCGCGAGTTCTGTCTCCCGGGCGAAGGGGCCCAAAGCCACCCCAAGGCCTGTTGATAGCCAACTGATTGCGACCCTAGCGTCAGTCACCGCTTGCGGCTGACGGTGGCCCAAGAGCCCCTCCAGGATAAGAGCAATCGAATTCCCGCCCTCAAGCCGCTGCTCAATCAACTGCCCAAAGGGGCGCTGGAAGGCAGCCTGATTAGCGCCGACGCCATGCACTGCCAGCCGGAGAGCGCCCGCTTCATCACTCAGCGCTGCCCCTGGCCAATACAGCGCTCAGCAGTTGCTGGAGAATATTCGCGCGCACTGGTCGGCCAGTGTAAACGGCGCTCACTACCGCCGCGATGTCAGCCTGGGCCAAGACGCTTCGCCAATCAGCGGTCCCAAGGGGGCCTGCGTCATGGCCTCCTTGAGGAACTTGCTCTGGGGGCTTTTTGAATTACTTCTGACTCAAAGCGTCCTAACGCTCCGGGGCGGGGGCAAACGCGGCAGTTGAAAGAAACCTGGACGACCCGACAGAGACCTGTTTTTGGGCGTGACATCGTGTAGGCTCAAGTGGTAAGGTTAATCTGTACAGTCAAATATATGAGGACACTGGATTTGCAATTTCGGAACCGGCTTGCTAGCCGACGCCGGGGCTTTACACTCATCGAACTGCTGGTTGTAATCGCCATCATCGCCATTCTCGCCGCCCTGCTCCTCCCGGCCTTGTCCAGGGCCAAGCTCAAGGCCCAAAGCATTAGCTGCGTTAGCAACCTTCGCCAGCTTAGCCTCGCTTGGGTCATGTACGCCGACGACGCCAGCGGCATGATGGTGCCAAACTGGCTCGGGACCCCCCTGGCGTGGATTGACGGTACCGTCGGGAGTGTGCACACGCTCCCCGGCGCGACCAATGTCAATGCGCTAAGGTCGGGGCTCTTGTATCCCTACAACCCCAATGTCGGAGTTTACCAATGCCCGACGGCACTCACCATGCAACCCAAGACCATCACCACCAAGGGGGTGCGCCTGGTGCGCAACTACTCTATGGAAGGCCGCATGGGCGGGGGTCCCGACACCGCATGGGTGCTGGGCAAGGACTATCCGCAATACAAGAAAATGACTGAGATCGGGCAACCTTCGCCGGCCGAGGCGATGACTTTCCTGGATGAAAGCATCGAAACGCTGGACGACGGTTACTTCGCCGTAAACTACACCGACGAGAAAACCAAGTGGCAGAATTCCCCAACTGTTCGGCATGGAAAGTCTGGCGTTATCTCCTTTGCTGACGGTCATGCCGAGCGATGGACTTGGCGTAGTCTAAACGTCGATCAGGAGCTCGATACCAACGCCACCGGCAATCCGAATACCCTGGTGGACTTGCAGCGGATGCAGCGAGCCGTCCTGCGTAATCCCGCAGCGGGGCTGTGAGGATCAGGCTACTTTACGCGCACCACGCTCTGCCTGTAGGCCGCGTGCCCTCACGCGGCGTTTAAGGGTGGTGAGGATCAGGCTGCTTTTCGCGCACCACGCTCTGCCCCCTCAAAGCTGCTTCATCGCGTTGTCCATCGCCGCGAAGAGCTGGCCCATCGTCGCCTCGGTCTCGTCTCCCATGTTCGAAATGCGGAAGGTCGTGCCCTTGATCTTGCCGTAGCCACCGTCGATGAGGAAGCCCTGGTCTTTGACCAGCTTCTGCAGCTTCGGCACATCCACCACCCGACCGCCGGGCCGCGCGCCGTTGCTGACACAGGTGAGCGAAAGCGACTCGAACCCATTTTCGGGGAACAGCGTGAAGCCGTGCCTGGCTGCCCAGTCGCGGGTCATCTGGTTCGTGCGGTGGTGCCGCGCGTAACGTGCTTCCAGCCCTTCGGCAAAGATGTCCTGTAGCTTGGATTCCAACGCATAGACGTGGCCAATGCTCGGCGTGCTGGGCGTCATGCTCTGCTCGGCGTTCTTCTGGAACTCAACGAAGTCGAAGTAATAGCCGCGGTCCTTCATCGTCGCCGCTCTGGCCAGCGCGGCCGGCGAGCAGACGAAGATAGCGGTGCCGGGCGGCATCGCGAAAGCCTTTTGCGTCCCGGCCAGCAATACGTCAATGCCCAGCTCATCAAACTTGAGCGGCACCGCGCTCATCGAGCTGACCGAGTCCACGATGAACATCACGTCCGGGTATTTCTTCTTCAGGGCCGCGATTTCCTCCATCGGACTCATCACCCCGGTCGAAGTCTCATTGTGGATCACGGTCAGCGCGTCGAACTGGCCGGTGGCGAGCTTCTGGTCCACGGCGGCGGCGCGAATGGGTGATCCCCAGGGGACCTGGAGGGCTTCAGCTTCCTTGCCGCACCGTTTCGACACGTCCAACCACTTGTCCGAGAAGGCGCCGCACATGCAATTGAGCACTTTCTTGGCGACCAGGTTGCGAATGGCCCCTTCCATGACGCCCCAGGCAGACGAGGTACTTATATAGGCCAACTGCTTGGTATAGAGCAGTTGCTGCAGTTGCGGTTGAATCTTTCCGTAGAGGTCTTTGAAGCCCTGCCCGCGATGCCCAATCATCGGGGTGCAGAAGGCGCGGAAGGTCTTTTCGCTGACCTCTACTGGTCCAGGAATGTGCAATTTAGTGTGTCCCATAGTATTCGTTAAATTCTTCCGGCACCGCCGGACGAAAAGCAAGCGCTTTTGGCCCGGCGAGACTGGATTGACGGGCTACTTTGTCTCGATGCGCAGATTCAGGTCCACTTTTGTCAGGAAGCCCTGGCTCTGCGCGCCCATGTTGATTCCCATGCCCATCTCCGTGTGCAGCTCCATCGTCCCCGAGGTAGGCATAAGCTTCGCCGCATCCAGCTCCAGCTCGCTACTTGCTTTGCCCGTCCACTTTGTGAGGTCCACCTTCATGCCAGGCATAATGGGGTTATCAATCTTCTGATTAGGGCCGGCTCGCTGGGTGCTGGTGCTCTTGGTCTTGTAGGTTTCCCCTTCCACGGAGATCAGTTCGTAATTGGCCGTTTGATCTATCTTGATGCTGTGCGACTGGACGGGCGCCTTGACTTCCCACTTCGCGCCGCTGCCGACGGCCTCCTCTGGCAACGGAGTCACGAGCTGAATGAAGACGTCCTTCAGCAGATCCAGCAACATGCGGGTTTGGGGGTCCGCGCCGGGAGGTGCTTTGAAGTCAAACCCTTTGCTAAAGCCACGGCTGGACATCGTGCCCTTCGCCGACAGTCCCTTGATCCCGCCGACAGAGGATTTCGGTGCCTGGGCCGCTGGCGCTGCGCCCCCCGCGGGCGCTTCGGCTGCGCTCGTGTCGCCCAGAGCCACCTCGTAGCTAATGTCGCCCTTGCTGGAGACCTCTTTGACCGTTATCTCCACCGGTATATCAATGGTGGCTGACGTGGACGGAAGCTTGATCGGGGAGGGTTGGCCGTCGCTCATCTTCATATCCAGGGCCACTTTCGCGTTCAAGACCAGCTTCTGCTTATCCCCTGCCGCAGGATGCAGGCGCAGCGCCTTGCGCGGTTCGGCTCCGGCCCCGAGCAGCTTCAGCGGCCCGGACGAGGTGGGCGGCGCGGCTTTCGTCTCGGTTTTCGCCTCCGCTGCGTTGGTAGTGCCGCTCGCGACAGCCGCGCGGGGCTCCTCCGACATGGCGGTGACCTGTTGCGTCACGTACTTTAACCGGGCGGCCACCAGCTTGACGTTCCAATCCGGGTTGTTCTTGTTGAAGTTCCTCAACCCGTTGTATGCCTCCAGGTATTTGGCCTTGGCCGGGGCGCGCTTGCCGCTCGCGCTCAAATCATCGGCCTGCTGAATAAGGCCGTAAACCTGCAGATACTGGTCGTCCGCTTCCTCCGCCCGCACCGGGCACAACCCCAGCAGCAGCGCCAGGGCAAGCAGACCGGAAAGCCAATTCACTTTTGCCCGCACCTGCGTTCTCGCTCCGGAAGCGGCGAAGCAGGCTCGATTTCTGAGCTCACACATGCATGGCAGCGTAGATAGCCTTCGCCCAAGGTCAACCGAAAAGGAACTCCGGCCGGATTGGCAGGCGGCCGCCGCCTCGAAAAAAGTAAAAATAAGGTTGGCGTTCCCCCCGGTTGTCTGCAATAGTCCCCGACCTAAATTTATGCGAAACAAAAAGTATTACTACTGGATCCCCTTAGTGTTCGTCGCGCTTCTGGCGGCTACTGGCGCTTACGCCAGTGAATCGGACATCGTAATCCCTGATTTGACGAAGGTGCGTTTTGACGGCCTGGGAGGGATCAGCGGCGTCAACCTGATGTATCTGGGGATTGTGATCTGCCTTATCGGGGCAGTTTTCGGTTTGATTCAATACAAGCAGACCAAGGCCCTGCCGGTCCACGAGAGCATGGCGAAGGTTTCCAACACGATTTGGGAGACCTGCAAGACCTACCTGTTCACCCAGGGCAAGTTTCTCGCCATCCTCTGGCTGCTGATCGCCGCCTGCATGGTGTATTACTTCATGGGGCTGCAACACAAAGCGATCAAGGACGTCTTCATCATTCTCCTGGCCTCGATCCTGGGCATCCTGGGCTCCTACGGCGTCGCCTGGTTCGGCATCCGCATCAACACGGTCTCCAACTCCCGCACCGCCTTTTCCGCCCTCAAAGGCAACCCGCTCGCTACTCTCGGCATCCCGCTTCGTTCCGGCATGAGCGTCGGCATGCTGCTCGTCGCGGTGGAACTCTTCTTCATGATCTGCATCCTGGTCTTCTTGAAGGACCTCGCCGGGCCCTGCTTTATCGGGTTCGCCATCGGTGAATCTCTCGGCGCCAGCGTGTTGCGTATCTGCGGCGGCATCTTCACCAAGATCGCCGACATCGGCTCTGACCTCATGAAGATCGTCTTCAAGCTTCCCGAGGACGACCCGAAGAATCCCGGCGTCATCGCTGACTGCACCGGGGACAACGCCGGCGACTCCGTCGGCCCGACAGCGGATGGTTTCGAGACCTACGGCGTGACCGGCGTGGCGCTGATCGCGTTCCTCGCTCTGGCGCTGGCGGGCAGCCCCGACATTGGTGCGACGCTCATTATCTGGCTCTTTGTGATGCGTGCGCTGATGATCGTGACCTCCCTGGCGTCCTACTTCATCAACGAAGCCATCAGCAAGGCCATGTTTGGCGGCAAGAAGGACTTCGACTTCGAAGCCCCGCTGACCCACTTGGTGTGGCTGACTTCGGCGGTGTCCATCATTGTTACTTTCGCGGCGAGCAAGGTTCTGTTGGGCGACTTCAAGACCGACGCCGGTCCTCAACCCGCTCTGTGGTGGGTGCTCTCGGTCATCATCAGTTGCGGCACGGTGGCCGGGGCGTTGATTCCCGAGTTCACCAAGATATTCGTCAGCACCAACTCGCGGCACGTCAAGGAAGTGACGAACTGCTCGAAGCACGGCGGCGCTTCCTTGAACATCCTGTCGGGCTTTGTGGCCGGCAATATGTCCGCCTTTTGGATGGGCCTGGTGATTCTCCTGTTGATGTTCACCAGCTATCTCTTCGCCACTTATCAAGGGTCGCCCGTGATTGGCCTGATGCCGGAGGCCTTCAAATTCGCCGCACCCATCTTCGCCTTCGGCCTGGTGGCCTTCGGCTTCCTCGGCATGGGGCCGGTGACGATCGCCGTGGACAGCTACGGGCCGGTGACAGACAACGCGCAATCCGTCTATGAGTTGAGCCAAATCGAGGGCATCAAGAACGTGAAGCAGCAGATCAAGACCGACTTCGGCTTCGACGCGGACTTCGAGAACGCCAAGTATCAGCTCGAAAAGGGCGACGGCGCGGGCAACACCTTCAAAGCCACAGCCAAGCCCGTGCTCATCGGTACCGCCGTCGTCGGCGCCACCACGATGGTGTTCGGCATCATCATGATGCTCATCAAGACCTGGACCAGCGACCATTTCAACCTGGCGGAGGGAACGGTGGCGACCCCGGAACAGCTCCAGGCAGGCGTGCAATTCGTCATGAGTTCGCTCAGCGCCTTGCAGCCGCAGCTCCTGCTGGGTCTGCTGATGGGCGGCGCAGTGATTTACTGGTTCACCGGCGCGTCCTGCCAGGCGGTCGTCACCGGCGCCTATCGGGCCGTGGTTTATATCAAAGAAAACATGCACCTCGACGCGACCACTGCGTCCGACAAGGACAGCAAAGAAGTCGTGCGCATCTGCACCGAATACGCGCAGAAAGGCATGTGGAACATCTTCATCGTGATCTTCTGCTTCGCGCTGGCCCTGCCGTTCTTCAATCCTTACTTCTTCATTGGCTACCTGATTGCCATCGCGTTCTTCGGGCTGTTCCAAGCCATCTTTATGGCTAACGCCGGCGGTGCCTGGGATAACGCCAAGAAGATCGTCGAAGTTGATATGCGTCAGAAGGGCACGGAGCTGCACGCGGCCACCGTCGTGGGCGACACCGTGGGCGATCCGTTCAAGGACACCTCGTCGGTGGCGATGAACCCGGTGATCAAGTTCACCACTCTGTTCGGCCTGCTGGCGGTGGAAATCGCCATCACCATGAAGGACCAGACCGTCAAGACCGGCATCGGCGCATTCTTCTTCGTGATCGCGCTCATCTTCGTGTATCGCTCGTTCTACAGCATGCGCATTCCCGAAGAAGCGACCTCCGGGAAGAAATAGCCGACAGCTTATGGACGCCCTGAATCGCCGGGATTGGCTCAGAGTCACCGGTGCTGCGGTGCTGGGCTTTCCGTTGGTCAGCAGCGCCGCGCCCGACCTGCGGGCCCGAGCACGGAAGAACCTCAAGCTCGGTGTCTTCACCGGCGTCTATGCCAGCCTGCCGCTGGAGGAAGCTGCCCGCCGGATCGCGGCGGACGGCATCCACGGTGTCGTCTTGGATTTCGCCTTCGCCGATGTGAAGTTCGACCCATCGGCGCCGGATTGGGACAAGGCACGCCTCATCACCAGCACGCTGGCAAAGCATAATATCAAGATTGTCGGTTTGTTCGGCTATTATAACGTCGTTGACCCGGACGCCGCCCGCCGCCAGCGAGGGGAACAGCGCATGCAGGTGTTGATCGAGAACTGGAAGCAGTTCGGCTGCCCGGTCATTTCCACCGAGACGGGGACGTTCAATGACAAATCTGAGTGGATCGAATCGCCCGAGAACGCAACCGAGCAAGGTTACCAGGCTTGCCGCGCTGCGCTGGAGAGGTTGACCAGGGCGGCGAAGAAGACCGGTGCGGTGATTTCCATCGAGACTTACTGGCGGAACGTGATTGACTCCATTGCGCGCGCCGAGCGTGTTATGCGGGACGTGCGGGGACTCAAGCTGGTGATGGACCCGTGCAACTTCTACCGCAGGGACGACCTCTCGCGCATGGACCCGATGCTCGAGGAGATGTTCCGACTCTTGGGCAAGCACATTGTTTTGGCCCATGCCAAAGATGTGAAGGCGTCGGCCGACGGCACGGACTTGCCGGCCTCCGGCAAGGGGGTGCTCGATTATCCGCTGTACCTGCGTCTGCTGGCGGGCCTGAACCGGGAGCTTTACCTGGTCATCGAACACCTGACCCTTGACGACGTGCCCCGCGCGCGGGATTACGTGCTGAGCCAGTTTGAGAAGATCTAGCCCCGGGCGAATCTCGAGAAGGCGACGCCCTCGATTTCGATCAGCAACTCCGGCCGGCAAATATCCGCCGCGGCGTAAATGGCTGGCACCGGGCCAAACCGCCGTTCGCATACCGCCCGGCATTTGGCCAGGTCTTCCGCGCGTTTGACATAAACGCGTATCTTGGCCAGATCTTGCAGTCGGGCGCCCGCTCCCTTCAGGCCGTGTGCGGTGAAGTTATCCGCGGAGATGAGCCGCTCAATATTGTCAATGGTCTGCGCGGTCTGCTTTTCCGGATCGCCCAGATGGCGGCTCTCCGAATCAACAATGCTGGCGGTGCCGGAAACCCACGTCGTCACGTAGTTTCCCAGCACCAGCGCCACCGCCCGTGAGAATTTTGGACTTTGGGGCGAGTGCACCGGGTCGTAGATATAAGCTGGGGTTTGCTGCGGGTTCTCCAGTGGAAGCATTAAGACGTCCTTGCGACTGGTTTCCAGAGCCATGCAGCTCGCGACCAGCCCGCTGCCCGACATGCCGATGCCGGTGCTCGCCGGGTACACGCCGCCTGGCGCGGCTGACGCCAGCGAAGCACAGTGGAACTGGATGTCGCGGTAGAAATCCGTGCGGGCGCGGTTCAATTCCTGGTAGCGCTGCGCCCCAGCCTCCGGCTCGGTGATGCCTCCTATGTAGAACCAGGTGCGGACCACGCGCTGGAAGCTGCTGCCCGCGTCGGCCAGGGCGGCCTGCAAACGCCCCAGCGTATCCATCGTTTGAGGATAAATCCCGAGCGCGGCCGCACCAGGCGCGACACCGGCACAGTAAATCCACCGGACGCTGTCATAGCTGACCGCCAGCGCTTGCGAGCCGAAGAACTCGACCCGCACGGCCTTCCCGCCGATGGCCCAGGCCTCCACCGCCAAAGCCGCGCCGCAGCAGGGCGCCTGCAGCACAAAGTTGGTCGCCGGCACTTTGGAACCATAGAACTCCGCGAACGCCCTCTCGCACTCCGCCCGGCCGCACGCGTCCTTCAGGAAAACGGTTTGAACGGTGACGGTCATCGGCTGGGGCTGTTTGTCCAGGGCGGTTCTTATGACCGACAGGACCTCCCGGACTTGCTCGCGCAGATTGCCCGAGCTTCGGGGCGTGATCATGAGGGCGAGTCGCACAGAATCCCCCAAATCTACGCAGGAGCAGCCGGCGCCGTCGGCCAGGTTCAAGGCGGGCTCAGAAATTACCATAGGCGGTGACGGGAAAACCTTGCGGCCACGCGAGGGTTTCGCAACCCGCTCGCGTTTGCGCGCAGCCGATAAAGTGGCACACATGTCAATTAATAGCAGCAAGACCGCTGCCTGTTCAAGATAACTACCTGACTTTCTAGCGGGATTTCGCGAGCGAAAGGTTTCGCAACTATTGGCTTTTCCAAGTCGAATATTGCTAGTAAACCCTTCTCGTGCGAGCAAAGCTTATTGGTTCTCTGACCGTTACCGCCGCGCTGTTGTGGCTGAGCGTAACCGCGTCCAAGGCCGAGGAACTCAAAATCATTCCGCTGCCGCCGCCGCAAACCGACGGCGGCAAACCACTCATGCAGGTGATCAAGGAGCGCCGGACCACCCGGGAGCTCAAACCCGATAAGCTGCCCACCCAAGTGCTCGCGAACCTCCTCTGGGCGGGCTTCGGCATCAACCGACCCGGGACCGGAAACCGCACGGCGCCGTCGGCAATGAATTCCCAGGAGATGGATCTTTATGTCGCCCTGCCCGAAGGGCTTTACGTTTACGAGGCCAAGCCACACCAGCTAAAGCTCGTCCTGGACAAGGATCTGCGCGCAAAAACCAGCGGGCAACCCTTCGCCACGAACGCACCGGTGGTGCTGATCTACGTCGCCGATCTCCCGCGCCTCACCAAAGCGCAGCCCGACCAGCGGGAGTTCTACGCCGGCATTGATACCGGGTTCATCAGCCAGAACATCTACTTGTACTGCGCCTCCGAAGGACTGGCGACCGTGGTGTATGCGCTTGACCGGGAACGGCTAGCCGCCGCGATGCAGCTCCGCCCCGAGCAGAAGGCCATCCTCGCGCAGGCAGTCGGTTATCCGAAGAACTAAACCAAACCGGCGCTTGTATCTCTCCCTCTCCTCCTCGGGAGGAGAGGGCTGGGGAGAGGAGGTGAAGGAGAGTAACCGAGCCCCATGCGCGCTATGATCGGACTCCTGAAAGTGCAATGAGTAACCCTGGATTACCAGCCCTGGCATAAGAAGTATCCCGACAATGCTCAGCAGGGGCGAAGAGTGATCACCATCCGGCGCAGTCACGATGGTGCCACCTGGACCCCCGAGTGGAACGACTGGACCCTCGGTCCGGGCTTCCCGAAGGAGCTGATGCTCACGCCGAACGAGAAAGACCCCGAGGATCTTGAGTTCTACTGGTTCACGCCCTTTCCCTACGAGGACCGCTATGTGGGTATTGTTACGCTTCTATTTCCGCAATGCTCGAATTTATGCGGTGGCCGCCAGATAATGCCAGGCACATGCGTGTGATTGGTCACCAACGAGTCTTGAGGAGTGCAAGTGCGGCCTTCCGCTTGAAACTGGTCGCCGCCTGCCTGCTCTGCACCGCGGTCGCCCGCGCCGAGGCGCCAATCGAGATTGGAAACAGCAGGCAGCTCTTTATAGACCAGCGCTTTATTCAATCGAGTGAGAATGTCACCCTGACGAGCAACCCCGCACAGAAGCTTGGTCCCATCTTCATGTCGGAGACCAATCCGTTTGTCCGTCACCCGATCTTTGTAGGTAACGTCTTCGAGGACGGCGGGAAGTTTAAGATGTACTACGGAGACATTAACCCCGCCGGGCAGTCTCTGGCGTACGCCGAGAGCACCGACGCCCTCCACTGGACCCGCCCCCCTCTTGGAGTCATCAAAATCAACGGTCAGTTTGACAGCAATGTCATCATGGGCGACCAGGATGGAGTGGAAGCCTGCCGGGCCGTGGTATTTCGGGACGACCACGAGACCCGCAGCCCACGTCGTTACAAACTCTTCGTCAATGTTCTCCATTCTCCGTCCAAACCAGAAGGCGATGGCGTTTATGGTTACGATTCAGAAGACGGCATCCATTTCCAGCGGGTGCGTCGCGTGTTACCCCTCTTTAACGACAACCCATCGCTCGTGCAGTGGGACCCGAGCATTGGCAAGTATGTGGTTTATGTGCGTGCCATAGTTCTTAATGCCGACAACCAGCGCCAGGTTGCCCGGATTGTAACCGATGATCCGATGCAGCCTTGGCCCTACAATACCAATGCGCCGGACGCCAGGGGGTTTGTCTCCCCTGGGCATGTTGAAGTAGTGCTCAAAGCCGACGACAAGCTCGATCCCGCTTCCGACATCTATTATTGCAACGCGACGCTCTATCCGTGGGCACAGGATGTTTACCTCATGTTCCCGACGCCATTCCGGCACTTCGACTGCCAGCGCCAACGGTGGTTCCGATTCGATAAGTTTGAGAAAGGCGGCGATTTTGGCTTGCTGGAGACGCAGTTGGCGACCAGCCGAGATGGCATCCGATGGGAGCGCCATGGCCAGTTGCCCTATTTCCCGATGGGCCTTGCCAACGAGTGGGACCGGTGGAACTCCACAATGGGCCATGGACTGATCCGCCACGGGAACTACGTCTATCAGTATTATATCTCAACGGGCCGCACGCATGACGGCGGCTTGTTGCGGGCGGAACACGATCAAGCGATTCCGTTACAAAATGGCATAGGCATAGTCCGCCAGCGCCTGGACGGGTTTGTATCAGCCGATGTGGACAATCACGGCGGCTGGCTGTTAACGCCGTCGGTGGTATTCAGTGGCAAGCGCCTGCGGCTCAATATTGACACCGGCGCAATGGGCACGGCATTCGTTGAGATTCGGGATGCAGCGGGCAAACCGGTCCCGGGCTTCACACTGGCTGAAGCTCAAGAGACGGCTGGGAACTACCTCGATGAAACGGTCTATTGGGATCGCGGTAATGATCTCTCCGCCCTGGCCGGAAAGCCGGTGCGACTCTATTTCAAGCTAAAGCGGAGCAAGCTATACGCGTTTCAATTCACGAATGAGTAGCCGCCCGCAGTGTCCAAACACCCCGGAATCTTGATCCAGAGTCAACGCTGTAAGTGCCACATCATCAGCAGTGTACGCAATCCACGTCAGGCCGCCCCCATACCACTACCAGAGTGCCCCCAGGGCAGTGCCACAGGATGGTCGGCAGTTAGGCGTCCGGGTTTTTGGGTGCTATCAGGGGAAGGAGCGTTTAGAGAGCAGATCTAGGCTGTGACTGGGGCGGGCGGCGACGCGCTCGAAGACGGTTTGGGTGGGGCCCCAGCCGCAGCGCAGCACCGGACGTAGTAACGCGGTGCGCAGATGCATGGTCTGGCGCTTTCGGTGGTGGGCCTTTCTTCCGCTGAGGGGGAAAAACTCCGCCGTGGCGGGTAGCCTCTTCCTGGAGCTTTTGCTCCAGGCGCCGTCGTGTCCATTCGCGGCCTTCCTCTAACACTTCCATCTCGATCTCGCGCAAGCTGCGCACCGGCTGATTCTCCGAGTTCATAATCCTTTCGACCTTCGGTTTGTTTTACTCGGATGCGGGACCATTTATCACTCCCTCATTATGGCGGCAGTGTCAAGCAGCGCACCGTGGGTGCAGGACTAAATCGTTACCCCTTTTGATTTCCGATGCTTTTGCGCTTGAAGATGTCTAGCAGGTAGACATATTACGTCCATGCGCAACTTCATCGAGCAACGCCAAGTGATCTTTCAAAAAATGGCCCGGATTGACCAAATGGAATACGGTTCTCTCCAGGCCGAGTACCGCCCGGGAGCCGACCCCGAACATCCGCTGGGCCCCTATTACAAGTATCAGGTCTGGCAGGATGGCAAGAATCGCTCCGAGCGAGTCGCCGATCCCCGCGCCGAGCAATTGCGCAAAGCCCTCGAAGGTCGGCAGCACTTTGAGCAACTGGCCCGGGAATGTATCGAGTTAACGGTGCAGCACACCCGCCAGCACCAGACGGATACCGACGCAAAAAGAAACTCCAGGAGTCGGTCCGCCAGGAAACCGCTTCCGAAGTCGAGGCCTTCATCGCCTTAGCCAAGGCGCGGTTGGTAACCGAGCGGGTCCTGCCGCCACAATGGTTGGAGTTGGGCCTCCGAGCCGCTCTCCTGAAGGATGGCCAACGCGCCTTGGAGGAGCTATTCAATGATCCGAACTGGCGACTGGAGCGGGACCAGGCGGAGGAGGGGGAGAAGTGTTATGCGAGCCGACCCACCACCGTGGACACTCTGTTTGGGCCCGTAACCTTACGTCGCAACTATTACACTGACGGCCAAGGCAGTGGACGCGTTCCCTTGGACCAGACCCTGGGGATTGTGGCGGGCTGTACGCCGGCTTTGGCGCGGCTGATGTGCCGGGCGGGAGCGGTGGAACACTATGAAGCGGCCGCCCAGAGCCTCAATGAGTGCGCCGGCTTGACGATCAATGCTCGGCGCATCCAACGAATCGTCAACCGCCTGGGGCCGCAGATGGCCCAGTGGCCACGGCCCAGTTCGGAGATCAGCCCGCCCTCGGCTGATCAAGTGTTCTATGTCGAAGGGGACGGGACCGGCATTCCCGTGCGCCCAGAAGAGACGGTGGGGCGAAAAGGCAAGCAGACCGGTCAACGGGCCAAAACCCGGGAGGTGAAACTGGGATGTGTTTTCACCCAAACCAAAGAGGATGAGGAGGGCAAACCGATCCGGGATCCCCAAAGCACTTCCTATGTGGCCACGCTCCAGCCGGCGGCGGAGTTTGGCGCTTTACTGCGGACCGAAGCCCGCCAGCGTGGGCTGGCTCTGGCCTGCTTGGTGGTATTTCTGGGCGATGGAGCGGCTTGGGTCTGGGAACTGGCCCGCGTGAACTTTCCTATGGCCGTCTTTATCCTGGATTTCTTTCATGCGGCCGAGCACTTGAAGTGGCTGGCCCAAGCGCTCTGGGGAGAAGACTCCGAGCCAGCCAAAACCCAGTGGGAACGCTGGGCCAAGCTGCTCAAAGAGCAACCCGAGGGCTTGGAGATGATTCTGCGGGAGGCGCGCCAGGCGCTGCCTCGCCGCGGCAAGCAGCGTGAAGCGGCCTTGAAACAGATCGCCTATTTTGAAAGCAATACCGACAAGATGCGCTATGCCGAATACCGGGCGCGTGGCTTATTCATCGGCTCTGGAGTCGTCGAAGCTGGCTGTAAAACCGTCATCGGCCGCCGACTCAAACAATCGGGCATGTTCTGGGGTGTCGCGGGAGCGCAGAACGTCCTAGACATTCGCTGCCTGCTTGAAAACCGGCAATTTGGCCTGTTCTGGAACCAATACCGCAAACCATTGCTAAAAGCGGCCTGATGAAAACCCAGCCGGGTAACTATATGGTCCTGCACCCCGTGGGAGGTACTCCCGTCGAATCAGCTCCCGTCGAATCAGCTTGCCGTTGACCAGCAATCTGGCAAAGTATGTCCCGGATCGCGTCGATGGTCGAATTGGCCTGAGAATAAACGGTCGCACCCATAGCTCAATTGGATAGAGCATCTGACTACGGATCAGAAGGTTAGTGGTTCAACTCCACTTGGGTGCACCATTCAGAATCAAGGACTTACAACAGATACGCCAATCTGACTGAAGTCATGCTTGGACACTTCTTGGACACTTTTGGGGTTCCAGAGCATTCATGGAGGTTCCTGACCGATGCAAGGCATCAGATTCTCCATCAACTACCTCGCCGCGTCCCTGAACGCGATCTTTAATGCCGTGCCTGGCACCGGCGACGGTTTGATCCGTGCGATTGGAAACCAACATCAAAAGCCCGAAGGCTTGTGAAGCGCCGATGCCGCCTGGTATTCCCGCGACAGGTCGAAGCCAATATCCGCGTCAGGCTTCACCCGCTTCCACGTCATATACATGTTGTTCAGCAGCCGAAGGCCGCTAAACTCGCCAGGCAGCGTCCGCAGCGCGTGGCGCTACGCCGTGTGGGACTTACTACGGAGTAAGTGGCTTGCACTACAATTCTCCTCGTTTTGTGCGTATTCTGCGCCTCTTCGCGGCTATTCCTTAGTGTTCTATCCTGCTGCCCTGGTAGTAATGGCTGCCCGCAGGGCAGGGGATGCTCACCGTGGGGCTGCTCAGCGGCTGCTACGGAGATGACGATCTGGGTCGATCTGCCGGGGGGAACGCCGTGGAGTTTGGTGTAGTAGTAGATGAACCCCAGGTATTGGCCCTGGGTTGCGGTGTAGGCGCGTTCCACGTCGCGATTGTTCACCTTCACCCGCTACTCGCCAACGGGAACGTCAGGATGGTATTTTCGCCTCCGATCATCTCGTTCAAGCAGCCTTGGTGCTAGGGTGCTTGTCTGAACTGGTTCACGGCCTTGATGCAGATTGATACCGTGCCACAGGGCAGCCAAACTTGTACCCTGGACGGCATCCACCAGTCTCATCATATCGGTAATCGTCATGCTCGCAGTTCGTCTTCTACAATAATAACGGGCACGGTTGCATCACGCGGCATGAAAGCCTTGATCTTCGACATGGACGGAACGCTAGCGGATTCCGTTTACTCGCACGTTCTCGCCAAGCGCTTCAATGCGCTCGATACAAGTGGATGCTAACTGAATATGAACAACCGTTGTACCGTGACGCTTTCGGCGAACCGGTCTGGACAACGGACGTTCATCTTTGCGCTGATGGGCTAAACACCCGTCGGCGTACCGAGTGCGTTTGGACAAATTACTGACCCCGCCTAGCTTTGAGCGAAAAGCCACTCTGGCGTCTGACACTCACGCAATAGTCGCCCGTGCAGACGCCAGCCGTCGATGGGGATTCCGGCTTCGACGAAAGCCAGTAGCCAGGAGAAGTGGACCCCATTGTTTGGACCACGAAACGCAGAAATTAAGTTAGGTTTCCGGGTCTGCTGGAATTAGTTGTCTTTGTTTCACTGCTCTGCGTTTCTGTCATTACACCTCCCCGAGGCTCCGGCGTCCAGTCCGGAGTGAGCCCCTTCGCCCGCCAGGGCGAAGGGGCGAACGGAGGACTGGACGCCGCGGGCGCCGCGGTCCCTATTTCCATCGCCACGCCGCGAGCTTGGCTCCATAGGTCTCGGGATTGTGATACCAGTCCCCAGGCGTCGCGTACCCAAGGGCTTGGTGCGGTCGCTGGGTGTCATAGTCGGTAAACCAGCGAGCCAAGCCTCGTTGCGCCGTCAAGCCGTCGGCATAATCCTGCGGGTAGATGTCCTCCTGCTTGACGCTGCGCCATAACCGCTCGATGAACCGGTTGTCGATCCACCGCCCCCGCCCATCCATGCTCACATCTACCCCAACCGACTCGACCGCATCCAGAAACGCCTCGCTGGTGAACTGGCAGCCCTGGTCCGTGTTGTGTATCAGTGGCTGCCGGCCTCCGGCCAACGCCGCCGTCCAGGCCCGGATACAAAACTCGCTGTCCAGACTGTTGGACAACTCCCACGCCAGCACATACCGGCTCCACCAATCCATCACCGCCACCAGATACATGAACCCTTCGGCCATCGGCACGTACGTAATGTCGCTGCACCACACCTGATCCGGACCGCTGATTTCCAGCCCTTCCAACAGGTAGGGATAAATCCGCTGTCCCTCCCCGGGTGAACTCAACGACCGCTTGGGATACACCGCCGCCACCCCCATCAACTGCAGCAGTCGCGCCACGCGCTTGCGATTGACCTCCCGGCCTTCCCGCTGCAACACCGCAGTCAAACGCCGACTCCCATACACCAGATGTTCCAGATGCAACTCGTCCAACCGCCGCATCAACGCCAGATTCTCCGCGCTCTCCGGCACCGGCTCGTAATAGAACCCGCTGCGCGAGATCCCCACCAGTTCGCACTGCCGTCGTAAGCTCAGTTCGGCGCATGGCAACACCAAGTTTTGTCGCTGACTCACAGCCCCAATTGCTTGCACCCGGATTGAGCGATTCTGGAGGCATTTTCCTGTAGAAAGTAGCAGGAACAGGGCTGTAAACACAGGCGAAAGTGCACTATGAGGTCTATCTCCCATGCGCCACTCAGTGGGTGAATACCGCAACCTATGACGATCACCATTTAATTCTGGCCGTAGAAGGGCGGAGTTTGTTCGCAGCAGGTGGACCTGTTTGGGATGCTGTGTACTCCCAGTTTCCAAGCGAAGGGCGTTCCGCAGACTTAGCTGATGAGTAAGCAGTTACTTTCCATGACGCAAGACACTTACGCAAAACACTTGACAGATAGTCGTGTTGAGCTACACTTTGGAATAAGACGCACATCTATTAACTGCTTATGCCTACTAACCCTTCCTATCGAATTAAGAGTGTCGCAATTACTAACGACACGTTGACGAGTCGCGGCGGAATAAGTTTGTTCGTCAAGTATTTGCAGGCGATCGACATTGTGCGGTTGCTACTGGAAAAGTTTGGCGGCCTTAAGAAAAGCCGCAAAGGGGTGACTGTGCAGAACTTCTTTTTGCAAGTGCTCTGCTTTTTCATGGAGGGGACTAGTCGTCATCTCACTTACTTTGATCAGTTGCGGGAGGACGCGGGCTATGCGGCGGTGCTGGAAGTGCCGGCGGAGCAAATGGCTTCCTCCCATGCCATGAAGCGCTTTTTCGGTATGTTTGGAATCTTCGCGACGGCGGCCTTTCGCTGGGTGCTCCAGCAACTGTTTGTCTGGCGGCTCCAATTGAACCAACCGGGAGTGGTCCAACTGACCCTGGATACCATGGTGATGGATAACGACGAAGCGTTGAAGCGCGAAGGCTGCGATCCGACATACAAGAAGGTCAAGGGCTTCCAACCTTTGCACCTGATTTGGGAAGGCAAGATCGTCGATGCCATATTTCGCCGGGGCAAGCGGCACAGTAATTACGGCAACGACGCCAAGAAGATGATCCGCGCGAATGTCCGTTTGATTCGCGAGAAATACGATCCGCGCGTTGCGATTGTGATTCGGTTTGACAGCGGTTTCTTCGATGAGGCGAACTTTGCGCTGTGTGATGAGTTGGGCATCGGATTTATTGCCACCGGCAAGGTTTTTGAGGCGATCAAGCAGCAAGTGGCGGCGATTGCCGGGGCGGAATGGCAGAGCTATGATAATGGGCGGCAGCGGTGGAGCTATGCGCGGTTTGAATATCGCTGTCAGGCCTGGGAAAAGGGTCGAACCTATCGCGCACTCTATACCCGACCACTCTATGATGAAGCACAGCAGTTACTCGATTTTGAGCGTCCGGATAACATCATTGTGACCAATCTTGATCCGACACATAAAGTTCTGCCGGGGATGACGCCGGAACTCCAAACGTATTGGTTAGAAGATAAAACGATCATTTTTCACCATCATCAGCGGGGCGCCGACGAGTTACCGCATCGCGGTTTGAAGGAATTTGGGAGTGAGCAACTTCCCTTCCAGCATTTTGCGCCCAATTGAGGCTGCCCCGATTCGACGGACACAGGTAACGAAAGACGTAGATGAACAAAACGCGTATGATTAAGCCTGTGATCGAAACCAAGATACCTAAGAAGAAGTTCGACGTTGCTTTCAAGCAACGGGCGGTGGAGCTGTGGCTCACGAGTGGCAGGTCGGCCACGCAAGTGGCCGAGGAGTTGGGCATTGATGCTCAACGGCTCAGTGCCTGGAAGCCGCGCTTCGCGCCGCCGCCCCCGGGGGGGGGAGGGGGCGGCGGCGCGAAGCGCCGCCCGGAGCAGGTTGCCACTGAAAACGCTGACTTGCGCCGCGAGAACCAATATCTACGCGAGCAACGCGACATTCTAAAAAAAACTTTGGGCATCCTCTCCGAAGCCCCGTCGAGCGGTTTCAACGGATTGAGGCGATGAAAACCCAGCACCCTATTCGCTCGCTGTGCGACGCCATGGCGGTGTCGACCAGCGGCTATTACGATTGGGTCCATCGCCAAACCCAGCCTGGCCCGCGCGCCCAGGAGACGGCCGAACTGGTTACGGAAATCCTGCGCCTCCACCAAGAGAGCCGGGAGACTTACGGCAGCCCCCGGATTCATGAACAGCTCCGCCAGGCTGGCCGCGCTCATGGTCGCAACCGCATTGCCCGTTTAATGCGCCAGCAAGGCATCTGTGGGCGCGCCAAAGGCCGGTTCCGGGTCCGGACTACCGACAGCAACCACGACCAGCCGATCGCTCCCAATCGGCTAGCCGAACTGCCTGTCCCAACGGGTATCAATCAAATCTGGGTGGCCGACATCACCTACATTCACACCGACGAGGGCTGGCTCTTTCTGGCCGGCGTGATGGACTATTATAGCCGTCGGATCGTCGGTTGGTCGATGGAGGCGGACATCGACACGCGGCTGATCCTCAAGGCTTGGAACATGGCGGTAACTCATCGCGAGCCTCCGCCCGAGCTGGTCTTCCACTCGGACCGCGGTTGCCAATATGCCAGCGCCGACTTCCGCCAGGCGCTGCAGAACCAGCAGGCCCTGGCTTCGATGAGCCGCAGAGCCTGTTGCTACGATAACGCCGCCATGGAGTCGTTCTGGAGCACCCTCAAGCAGGAAATGGTCTATCGCCGGACGTTCAAAACTCGCCAGGAAGCTCGGCAAGCGATCTTCGATTACATCGAAGTCTTTTACAACCGGCGCCGGCTCCACAGCTCACTAAATTATCAGAGCCCGCTTGACTTCGAAAATCAAACAAACTAAGTAATGAATAACATAAATTCTGTGTCCGTTTTTTCGGGGGAAGCCCAAATGTGAGCCTTGCTGACCTGATGATTGCGGCTCGTTAGTGGACGTTGCGGGCTAATTAGCAAGGCATGTTCTTATGAATCCAAAGGCACTCCCATCCGCCTCTGAGGTCCCCGAACGACGAATCTCCCTCTTCGGATGTCGCTGTAAGCTCAAGGTCTTTGTGGCAGTCATCCTCAGCGTTTTCTCCTTCTTCCTGATGTTCTTTCTGGGCGAGGGATGCGGCGACTATGCCACGTTCATCGGCATGGGGGCCTATTTTCTCATCT
>Ga0118677_10006276_pt1 | contig 20236 bp, 11 predicted proteins | sample AliMusrvi5mmetaG_FD_86154 | JGI IMG/M metagenome (GOLD analysis project Ga0118677, IMG submission 86154)
GTATTAAAACTAAGACTCCGCTGTATTGATTCGTTCGTGCTGCTTACAAGTCTTGTTTCGATACCACTGTTTTGAAGAACCGCTTCGAGTAATGGACCAACGAATGGATCCCAGGAAGGCAATAATAGCGTTTTTTCTTTCAGACTGTTAGGGCCATGAATCAGCGTTCCGGAGAAATCTGATTCCCGGCCATTGGCTCGCTGAAGTACATTGCTGAATTTCTTAAAATCAATACCATAGGTTTTTAGTGTTTCAGAGGCATCGTTCATCAGACTTCGCAGATATTCTTCCCAATTATTGGTAATATTTGTACCGTTTACGTGATTCGTGTTATCCTTTTTTTGAACCTGCATTTCCATCTTACTTTCATTTGCCATCTTCTCTTTTTCGTGGTGATTTCTGAAAGCCCTGATTGCTGACTCAATCCGTGTTTCATAACCGACCGATGAATCGTGCTCGTCAAGTTGCAGGATTAAATAAGGTTTATGGCAGGAATTCATGATTTCCTTGAAATACTCAATCACAAACGAATCGGGAGTACACTTAAAAGAGGTGATCAAAACAGGGTAGCAATTCTCCGTTTTGGAGATTACACGGGCGGCATAGAGAATTTTTGATGCAAATTTCCATTGTATGGTCTTCACCAATTCCTCCGATTTCGAGATCTCTTCCGGTTTAGAGGAGAGCATATCCATGAAAAATGTTTTGATTCCGTTTTTCTCAATAATGTCCGGGATATGATGGTTCATTGCCTGGGATAAAACGTTATAAGGTCTGCCAAGCAACATGATCTGAATATCTTTTAGGCTCTTTCGGTGCTCAAGGTACAGCGCCTGCCATTTTTTTAATAAAGATTGTTCATATTGTTTTGCTTCATCATAGGCTCGTGTAATCTGAAAAAAACCGATGTCTTTTAGTCCGATTGACTTTAACATCCTGTAAATTTCAATCTGGACATAAAGGGCACCTTGTCCTGATTTAAGGAGCGGGGAGAGGATTTTCCTACCCGAAGAATAATGTTTCTGTACCGAAATTACAGATGATATAAATTGAGTATAATAACAATAGTGTTTGTCTGATTTCGTTTCACTGGTCTCTGACAGATAAATGGGCAGGAAGATATAATCAGCTTTTTGCATCAGGTAATCCACATGACCATGCATGGCTGCTATCGGAGCACAGAATTCTGCTTTGCTGAGATTTTTCCCCTCTTTAACTGCAGTCAAATAGTTTTCACTGGTCAAGGTATGGATGGACAACAAATCAAAGAATTTCTGCCAAAAAGGTAATTCCTCAAAGAGATGGAGACCGGAAGGAATACCCATTGTAATTATTTTCTTACCTGGTGTAGGTTTAAACCTGAAAATTTCGTTTCTCTTTGGAATCAATTGAAATGAAACCGATGAATTTTTTACAAATCGGTTAATTGAATAATCCCTGCCGCATAAGAATCCATATGCTTCAGTTTCGTTGTCGATTTCGGCAATTTTGAGTTTACAACGGTTGTTGCAGATGTCGCAGGTTTCGGAGCGTACGGGAATATTTTTTTTATACAGGCAAATTCCCCTGAAATTACTGGAGGTGATGTTTTTATCATGTAACTCAAGAGCAGTACCAAGGGCGCCGGTCAAATGACAAAATTTCGAAACCATGATTGGTTTTTGTAATTTTTGTTCAAAAGCAGCAACGAGTGATTTATTCTTTGCAGTAGCGCCCTGGAAAAATATTTTCTTCCCGATCTGACCTTTCAGAGCTACTTTTGAAAGGTAATTATCCCTTATGGAATGAAGTACAGAGGCCAGGATTTCGTCTACGGCATATCCTTCATTGAGGTAATGGTTCAGGTCGCGTTCCATAAAAACTGTACATCTATCGCTCGATAACGGCGCCCTGACATTTTGTGTACGACCGGAATACTCGTTTAACGGGCAACCTAACCTTTTCGCCTGTTCTTCGATAAAACTCCCTGTCCCTGCAGCACATACATTATTCATTACTGAAAATGTAACCATGCCATTGTGCATTACTGTAAACTTGGAATCCTGCCCTCCAATTTCGATAATGGTATCAGTTTCCGGGTTTAATTCATATGCAGCCCTTGCATGGGCTGTAATTTCGTCGGGCATAATATCTGCCCCGATGATTTTTCCTGCAAACTTTCGGCCTGATCCGGTAGTGCCGGCACCAATTACATTAAAATGAACAGATTGCGTTTCTTCAATATTATGGATGGCTTCAAAGATAACCTTGGCAGCTGGTAGTGGTTGTCCCGATGTGCGCGTGTACAAACCGGCAATCACCTGCTTGTCTTGATCAAGTAAAACTGCCTTTGTACTTGTGGAACCAATATCCAATCCTAAAAACACTGAGATCACATCAATTTTTTCAAGATTCTGGTAAAGATCTGTTTCTACAGGTTCTAAGAATGGGAAACAGGAGGATCGAAATTCGTATTTCCTGATTGAATTAAAATCGGGGTATTCCGACAGTTTGAGTTCCAACGGAGGGTAATAGTTTTTTTTCTCCTTATTTTTAAACTCAATCAGGTTGCCTGCATTAGTTATTTTTCTATGAAGAAGGGGTGTCTCCGCACTACAACTTAATGCAGCCCCTATTGCACCGTAAACATTTGCATATTCGTCGACGACAATGTTAATTTTGGCAAGTTTTTCAAGGTGTTGAATCACCGATTTGTTTAATGCCACTCCTCCGGCAGCAATAATGGTTGAGGACGAATTATTTATCAGAACAGTATCTGCAATATTTCTTGCCACACCATAACAAAGTCCGTCGCAAATCTCTTCGAGTGAATACCCCTCCTGCTGTGCATGAATAAGATCTGTTTTGGCAAATACGGCGCATCTGGAAGCGATCAGGGGGAAATTGCCCCTGTTTGCGAAAGCTGTTTCACTGAATTTTTCAATGTTTTCAAGATTCAGTCGTTCTGCCTGCTGATCGAGAAAACTTCCTGTACCAGCTGCACAGGAGGTATTCGATTTGTAATTCAGATATTCGCCGTTTTCATTAAAAGAGACCAGACCAAATTTTTCAGCTCCAATTATCAATAATGCCTTTACATCGGGATGAATCATTTTTGCGGCTGTGATATAGGCAACCCTGGAATCCGCTTTTACTCCAAACTTCAGTATCTCAGGACTTGAAGAAGTGTAACCAATTGATTTGATTTGGGATAATTCAATTTGACCAAGCAAATCTGTAAGGCATTCTGTTATTTGCCCCTTGTGAAAAGTGTATGCTGTGTGGACGACCTGGTTATACTCATTAACAATTGCAAGTGAAATTGAAACTGAACCAATATCAATACCAAGCAGATTTTTCCTAATATTCATGGCTTAGGCCCCTCATTTTTAGAAAACGTTAAACAATTGAACTAATCAGTATTCAATAAACGCAACTAAAAGATATTCAGGATACGGTAGCGTAAATATAAACCATAAACACATGCAAAATGAAGATTTATCAATTTTAATTTCAAACTTATCTCTTTTAAATTATTTTTAGTTTCATCTGTTTTTTTTAATACCTTCGCTTCGACTAATCACAACTTTAATTGCAATCCATTCTATTCGGTTAGCCAATTTCCATAATACATGAAAAAAGAGGTTAACAAGGATTTTTTGGAAGATGTCTGGACCCGCTTTAAAACGGGAGACCAGGAAGCATTTGCTATCCTTTATAACCTGCATGTCGATAAGCTTTACAGTTATGGTATTAAGCTTTCAAAAGATGAAGAAGCTGTAAAAGATGCCCTTCAGGAGTTGTTTCTTGAACTCTACATTAAAAGGGACAAAATCAAAATCTCACCCGAAAATCTGAAGTTTTACCTTATTCTGGCGCTAAAGCGAAACTTGATTAAAAAATTGCAATCAGACAGAAAGATTATTCACAGTTTCAACGAAGTCCTTGATTTTGAGCCCGAATATAGTATTGAGTTTCAGATTATAGAGCAGGAAAAAGATGCCGAGATCAATCGTCAGGTAATCAATGCACTAAACCAACTCCCCTCCAAACAGAAAGAAGCCGTTTATCTCCGGTTCAATGAAGCGCTCGAATATGTCGAGATATCGGGAATCCTCGAAATTACTGTGGAATCTGTCCGTAAACAGGTTCATCGTGCTCTAAAAACCGTCCGGGAAATTATTGGTAATGATTCACTTACAATTTATTTTAATCTTTTTGTAAAAAAAGGTTAAAATAACTGTCCATGTTTGATTTGTTGGTTGCCTTTTGAGATATAACAACCAACACACATGGAACAGCTCAGTAAATACATTGAAAACAAAAACTTCATTCTTTGGGTATTCGAACCTAGTGCAGAACTGGAAATATGGTGGAGCCAGTTCGAAACAAATCATCCAGAAGAGAGAAGAAATATTATTCTGGCAAGAAAAATATTGCTGAAATTCCGCACCAAAAATAATGAACTGACTGAAGGGGAGAAAATACTTCTATTTTCAAGGATTCTAAGAGAAGTAGAGGAGAAACAGTATTCAGGAAGAACCAGACGTTTGGCTACAGGTGTGCTGAAATATGCGGCAGTGGCTTTATTATTCTTTTCAATTGGGGCTTTGCTTTTTTATAAACAAAGCCAATTCAATCCGCAATTTTTAACTCAAAAGATGGCTGAAACCATACCTGAAAATTCAGCCAAACTGATTCGTGCCAACGGGGAAAATATTCTGCTAAAACAGAACAAGTCGTTTCTTCAATATAAGACTGATGGAAAGTTAGTCGTCAACAACGATACTTTGATGACCGACAGTTCAAATCCCTCTCCAGCCATGGCAATGAACCAGTTGATCATCCCATACGGCAAAACATCGGAGGTATTGCTGCCGGATGGAACAAAAGTCTTTTTAAATGCAGGAAGCCGTTTAGTCTATCCCGAAAATTTTACCGGCAAAACACGGGAGGTATTTTTGGTCGGTGAAGCTTTTTTTGATGTAAGTCATGATCAGAAGCATCCTTTTATTGTTCAGGTAAGCGATCTGCGTGTTAAAGTGCTTGGTACCAGGTTTAATGTTTCGGCATACCCTTCAGATAATGTGATCGAAACGGTATTGGCTGAAGGAAAAGTGCGGATGGAGAGGAACAATGCGGGATTGTTTGACAGAGCTACAGATCTGGTTCCCAATCAGCTGGCCTCATTTGACAGAACAACAAGGGAGACTAACATAAGAGTTGTAGATACCGAAAATTATACATTATGGACTGCTGGCATCATAAAATTCGAAAGTGCTGATTTGAATCGGATTACCAAAAGACTCGAGCGGTTTTACAATATCCGGTTTAATTATATTGACCCATTGTTAGGGGGACTACGCATTTCAGGAAAACTTGAATTAAAAGAGGATAAAGATGAGATTTGTGAGCGTATTGCCAGGACCGCTTCTGTGAAAATCGTTAAAAAAGGGGACAATCACTATGAGATATTAAGATAAAAAAACCGGTGAGTGTTCCAGCACCCCCCGGTTTCGTGTGTGTGTTAAATTTTTTATTAATGGTCATTTAACTTTTCAAAAGTATGAAAAAAAAACGAGAAATCTTGTTTCCGTTTGGAGATGAGATGCGATTAAGACTTAGAAAGATGAAACTAACTGTATTGCTGACCTTTTTGGTAATCGCCACATTTGGAAACGGCTTTTCGCAGGTGACCCTTTCGCTTCACTTCAACAAAGCCAATGTTCAGGATGTCTTGCAAAGCATCGAGAAGAAAACCGAATACATTTTTATGTATAAGGATGACATCTTCCATGGCTCTAAAGCCGTATCGATAGATTTCGAGGATGCGAAATTTGAGGAGGTGCTAAAGTCCGTCTGTGAACAATGTAACGTTGATTATGAGGTGCGTGACCGTCAGATTATTCTGAAAGAAAAGGCAGATTTCCGGGTGCCTTCGGTTATGCAACAGACTCAAAAGAGAGAAATCACAGGTATTGTGAGAGATCTAAAAGGTCTTCCTTTGCCTGGAGTTACTGTACTTGCAAAGGGTACTACAAACGGAACAATCACAGATGTCGGAGGTCGGTTCAGACTACCTGTTGCTGAGGGTACTAAAATATTGGCCTTCTCATTTATCGGGATGAAAAATCAGGAAGTTAGTCTGGGGTCTTTAACCCAAGTTAATGTAACAATGGTTGAAGCAGAAACCGGCCTCGAAGAAGTAGTGGTTGTCGGTTATGGGACTCAGAAAAGGGTTAATTTAACTGGGAGTATTACGACCATCAAAGCTGCAGATTTGATCGATACTCCTTTGCCAAACATTGCGCAGAGTATTGCGGGTAGGTCTCCTGGAGTTTATGTAAAAACCGTAAATGGGCAGCCTGGCGATAAGGTTAACGTTTCGTTTAATATCCGTGGTTATGGCAATCCACTGATCGTTATTGACGGCGCTGCTTCTTCGGCTGATGATTTTGAAAAGCTGAATCCTGTTGATATTGAAAGTTTTAGTGTTTTAAAGGATGCTGCTTCAGCTTCGATTTATGGAGCAAGGGCTGGTAACGGTGTTGTATTGGTTACAACTAAAAAAGGTATAATATCAGCCCCAAAAGTTACTTTCTCATCCAATTATTCCTTGCAATTTTTTACAGAAAGGCCTCATTGGGTGAATTCAGAGGAGGAAGCCAGGATGGAAAATCTTGGAATGTGGAACGAAGGCGCCCCTGCTACATGGACAACTGAGCAAATTCAAAAATTACATGATGGCACCGATCCGGCTTATCCTAACACCAATTGGTGGGATTTGACAGTCAGGAAATTTGCCCCACAGATACAAAGCAATTTAAGTGTACAGGGTGGTACGGAAAAGGTAAAATATTTTGTTTCAGGAGGATATTTCTATCAGGAAGCAATGCTTAGGGCAAACGACACAAAAAACAAAGTGTACAATTTACGCTCGAATATTGATATAGCACTCACCAAAAAGTTAACCTTGAACCTGGGGTTAATGACTTCCTATCAGGATTTTCTTGGACCGTTTGAAGAAATGGAGAGAGGAACCGGCCAAAAACACAGTATCATGACTTATCTTTTCCGTGAAAACGCATATAGTCCTGCTTACGGGCCTGATCCGACCAAACCGCTTGCCTCGGGTGATGGAAATCCTGTTGCTTTGTCACAATCCGCTGTTACCGGTTACAGAAAGAACAAAGAACTAAAAGTTGATGCCAAAGTTGGTTTTACATGGGAGTTGCCTTTCGGATTGCAGGCAAAAGCCCTCTGGCATGTTTACAACGACAATCAGCTGAATAAATTGGTCAACAGAGCCGGGCCACAGTGGGCATACGACTTTACAACAAAGATTTACACAATCGTCGGGTATGCTGAACCGGGATATTCACTTGTCCAGAATTACAACAACTCGATTCAGAACATGGACCAGCAATACACACTCAATTGGACCAGGAAATTTGGTGACCATAATTTAAGTGCATTGGTAGGATTTGAACAATCAGTAACCAGCAACGAATATTTCCAGGCCAACCGTCAGAAATATGCTTTTCCTATCGACTACCTTATGGCCGGGCCAACCCTTAACGAAACCAATACAGGCGATGGAGGCCAGGGCGGCAGGGAAGGCGTCATATCCAGATTAAACTATAATTATAAAGGCAAATATCTGGTCGAATTTGACGGCCGCAACGATGCCTCGTCTCTGTTTCCTAAAGCTACGCGTTGGGGTTTCTTCCCATCTGCTTCCGTGGGATGGAGGATCTCGGAAGAGAATTTCATAAAAGAAAATCTGCCTATGGTGTCCAACCTTAAATTAAGGGCTTCCTATGGTAACTTAGGTTACGACTTAAATACGACAACCAACCAGTTCCTTCAAACTTATGGGGTCAACGGAACCTATATCTACGACGGGGCAACCAGTACTTTAGACAATGGGATAAGGGCTGGCGCACTTCCAAATCCACACATCACCTGGGAAAAGATGACTTCCAAAGATATTGGTCTCGATTTCAGCCTTTTTGGTAGCAAGCTTGAGGGTTCATTCGATTATTTCTATCGTTTAAGGTCCGATGTATTGGGAACACGTATTCAATCCATTCCCAATGTTGTAGGCGCAACTCTGCCGCAATCCAATTATGCCAGGTACGATAACCGTGGTATGGAATTAACCCTTAACCACAGGAACAAAATCTTCGGCATCGAGTACAGCATCGGTGGCAATGTGTCGTGGAACCGCGAAAAATGTCTCTATGTTGATCAAAGCCAATTCTCGAACACCGATTCATATCGGTTAAGCAATATGATTGGACAATGGACTGACAATTTCTGGGGATACAAAACAGCCGGACTTTTTCAGACTCAGGCAGAAATTAACAGTTGGGCCGATATTGACGGTAAACGCAATGCCACCACAAAACTGGGCGATGTAAAATTTGTAGATTATAATGGTGATGGTAAGATCACTACAGCAGATCAGACAATCATTGGAAGAGGTGATTTTCCAAAGTTAATGTATGGCATTAATATGACATTAGCCTATAAGGGATTCGATTTTTCAATGCTTTGGCAGGGAGCAGGACTATATGATTTCAATATGAGAAATGCGCCTGACCTTACCCTCCCATTCTATGCGAGTCCGGATAATCCTCAAATTGAGATGTTGAAAAATTCATACATACCAGAAGGCAATCCATGGTTGCCTGCGAATACTACGAACGCAAAATGGCCGCAATTCCAGGATGGAACCTTAAACAGGGCTAATCCAAGTTATGCATGGAATTCTCAGTTATGGCTTATCAATGGTTCATATATCAGGTTGAAGAACATTGAATTGGGTTACACGCTTCCAAAATCGCTTATTTCAAAATATGGTATCGATAAATGCAAGTTCTATGTATCAGGATTTGATCTGCTTACTTTCAGTGCGCTGAAAAATATCGATCCGGAAATTGATACCCATGCGGTCTCAACTTTCGGAGATTATTACCCGCCGGTTGGAACATATAATGTAGGGGTAAAAATTGAGTTTTAATATTTCAAAAAAACACATTATGAAAAATAAATCATATATAATCTGTTTACTTATCATCATATTCCAATCCTGCACAGGTGTCCTCGACAAACCGCCATTAGATACAATAGCAGGAGATGTAATTTGGAATGATGCAAATTTGACAAGGGCTTATGTTACCAATCTTTATACACGCATCAACTTTTACGGCCTTGACATGTCGGATCAGTGTGAGGATGATGATGAAGCAACCAATCCTTCCGGAGGTTCATCAAATATAACTACCGGAACAGTAAGTGCTACCAATGAAGCCAGAGCTTACTGGGATTACACTTTTATCAGGGATTGCACGTTCTTTCTACAGCAAATGGCAACAAGTACACTTGCTTCCGACGTAAAAAATCAAATGATGGGAGAAGTCCGGTTCATAAGGGCATTTACCTACTACGAAATGATGAAACGTTATGGCGGAATTCCTTTGGTTGATGTAGTAATTGATCCATATGCCCCGGTTTCTGATCAATATACAAAACGTGCCACCGAGGATGCCATTGCCACTTTTATCGATACGGAATTAACAACAGCCGAAGGTTTATTAAGCGATGTTGCAACTCCAAGGGGTAAGATCAATAAATGGACGGCCTATGCTTTACAGGCCAGGTCTGATCTTTGGGCTGCTTCAATTGCCAAATACAGTACAGTTCAACTTAACGGCATCGTTGGAATACCAGCTGCGAATGCAGCCACTTATTATGCCAAAGCAATTGTCGCTGCCAATATGGTTATCAACTCCGGAAAATATTCTCTCTACAATCCTCAACCCGCTAATAAATCCGAAAACTATCGGCATATTTTTGTGGATAAGGAAAATAGTGAGATCATATTTGAAAAAGCTTATGATGGTGTCAATCTTACCCATAACTATGATGTACGAAACGCTCCTACCGAGTTTGCAACCAGAGGAGCTATACTGGATCCGACACTTCAGTTCATGTTGACCTACGAAAATGCTGATGGTTCAGCAACCCCTCCGATCTGGGGTCCCAGTGCCCTGTACGCAAACGGTTGGGCGCTTTGGGCTAAAAAAGACCCGAGGTTATTGGGAACTGTTATGTTTCAGGGTGATGCATGGTCTATCGGTACTATTAATTCTTACGATGCCATTGACCCAAATCCTACGCCATCATACAATGTCGGTGCTACTTTTCCCGGCGTTTTAATCAGTGGCGGTACCCTGTTTTATCAGGGGGTCCTTTCTGTTGGGAAAGATTCAAAATATCCCATATCTGTAGATAACACATTGACCGGATTCACCACCAAGAAATATATCGATGGTACCAAATATAAGACTGGTGAAAATCTGTGTTCAACAACCTGGATCGCTTTTCGCCTTGCAGAAATGTACCTTATTGTAGCTGAAGCTAATATTGAAACTGGAAACATTGCACCAGCTGTAGCTGCAGTGAATGTAACCCGTAACCGGGCAGGTATTAGTCTGTTAGATGCTTCTAGCATTACTGTCGATAGGGTTAGGTCTGAACGTACGCATGAACTGGCTTTTGAAGGACATCGTTACTGGGATCTGCGCCGCTGGAGAATTGCTCAAACTGTGATGAGTGGTGTACAAATGCAGGGATTGCATATCATATTACATTTTGCAAGCCAGCAATACTATTTCGCCCCTTTCAACGCCGAAACATTCATTCGCAACTATACTCCGCAAATGAATTACAATCCTATCACAGCTACCAGGATTGCAAATAATCCGAAATTAGTTGAGAATCCTTTGTATTGATCAACAAAAAAATTGTAAAATCATGAAAATAATTAATAAAATAGGTTTTTTAATTCTCTCGGGTTTGTTATTACAAATGCTTGCTGGTTGTACAAAGTCCCTCGATTATGGCAACGTCTGTACCATATCCGGAACGTTGAAAGATGCCTCCGGTCAAATAGTCGCAGGTGATGTAACAAGTACAAATCTCCTGGTTAGAGTTTTGGCAACCGGTGAATTAGTCACTACCGACTTGCGCGTTTTGGGTGATGGAACATTCCAGAATACAAAATTGTATCAGAAGAAATATCGTGTATGGGTTGCCGGACCTGTTACTATGGTTGGTGATACACTGCGTCCTGATCTATCCGTTACAGGGACTTTTACTCAGGATATTGTGGTTGTTCCTTTTATAACAGTTAGTAAACCCGTTGTAGCAGTAGCTGCAACAGCGACAACTGTCAGTATAAGTTATGCTGTTACTCCAAATGGCACAAAAACAGTATCCAAAAGACAATTGTATTGCAGTACCAATCCGTACCCAAATGCCAGTACCGGGTCAGGTGCATTTTATACAACACAAACTGTGACAATGACTACTAACTCAGGAACTGTCGCATTAACAGGCTTAGTCACTGGTACTACTTATTATATTCGAATTGGTGGGCAAGCTACCGGAGCAGCTGGTTTTAATTACAGCGAACAGCTTATAATTAAGACTTTGTAAATTTGATTTTTTACCCCTCGTTTGATTCCAAACGAGGGGTTTTGCTAAAATTTTAATTACACAAAGAGCGACCAATATTGGTAAGCTGTGATAATTTATTGCCCTCTGCTGAACCGGTAGAATTAAAACTCATTGGTAGCTTCTGAAGCAATTAATGATGAATAATCAAATTATTTATAGATAAAAAACATGGAGAATATTGTCCTTCGACATCAAATGCCGGTTTACCTGGCGAAATATTTGACAGTCTCACTCTTTCTGGTTTTGCTTGTATCTAATCTGTGTGCGCAATCATTCAAATGGGAAAGTGTTTTACCCGAAGAGGAAGGTTTTTCGTCTCAAAAACTTTATGCAATGCGCGATTCCCTGGCAGCGCATAAAACAACTTCTATCATCATTATAAGAAATGACAGGATCGTACTGGAATGGTATGCCCCGGGATGGGATCCTACCAAGCAGCATGGCACTGCATCTTCAGCCAAGGCGCTTGTAGGAGGAATGTCATTGTTATTGGCTTTAACTGATGGCAGATTGGAACCGGATGATTATGCCTGGAAGTACATTCCTCAGTGGAAAGATGATCCTTTAAAATCAAAAATTACAATCCGTGAACTGGCTACTCATAGTTCAGGAATTGAAGATGCAGAAATTTCTGACAAAGATATCGCTGATGCAAAAGCAAAAGGGATCGTGATTAAGGATCAGCACATGGATCTTCCGGGTTGGAAAGGTAATTTCTGGAAAAGAACACCCGATCCTTTTACCCTTTCGAGAGATGACGCACCCATTTTATATACTCCGGGAACTAAAAACTCCTATTCAAATCCCGGTATGGCAATGATGTCCTATGCGATTACAGCAAGTTATAAGGGAACTAAGTATAAAGATGTCCGGACACTCCTTCAGGATCGGATTTACAGGCCAATCGGCATGAAAGATGATGAATGGAAGATTGGTTACGGATCAACTTATCATGTTGATGGATTAGATCTTGTCGCCAATTGGGGAGGTGCCAGTTTTTTACCGCGCGGTGCTGCAAGAATTGGACGTCTTATGCTGCATAAAGGCAATTGGGATGGGAAACAGCTAATTGACTCAACATGGGTAAAGCGGGTCACAGCTTATGCCGGAATGCCATTGCCTCCACGAGGTAGTGCTGACAACCTTTCTCCTGCACATGGACTGGCATGGTATACTAATTTTGACGGTGTATGGCCACGTGCACCCAGAGACCTGTATTTCGGATCGGGAGCGGGCAACCAGACTATGATGGTCATTCCCAGTATGCAAATCATTATTGTCCGAAACGGGCAGGATATGCATGATGAGTTAAAAGGACAACCGTATCAGTATGGTTATGTGAATTATCTGATCAATCCTCTGATGGACTCCTTCATTGATCCACCATATCCAATGAGTAAAATCATTAAAGAAATTAAGTTTGCCCCGGCCTCTTCGGTAATTCATAAAGCTTGTGACAGTGATAACTGGCCGATTACCTGGGCAGACGATGACAATCAGTATGCAGCATACGGCGACGGTTTTGGGTTCGAACCAAAGGTGGACAAGAAATTAAGTTTAGGTTTAGCCAGGATTGTTGGCAATCCTGATGATTTTCAGGGTTTCAATATTCGCTCAAAAGACGCTGAAAGTGTTGGACATGGACGTGTCGGCACAAAAGCGAGTGGTATGCTGATGGTGGACGGGGTTTTGTATATGTGGGTCAGGAACGCCAATGGAAAAGGTGAAGAATCAAAATTAGCATCATCTTCAGATCACGGTACTACATGGAAATATACCGACTGGAAATTTGATACGGGTTTTGGATGCCCCACATTTTTAAATTTTGGCAAAAACTATCAGGGGGCAAGGGATAACTTTGTGTATATCTATTCGCATGACGATAAGGATGCCTACAAACCTGCTGACCGTATGGTGATGGCTCGTGTGGCTAAAAATAAAATTTTGGATCGGACAGCCTATGAATTTTTTAAAGCCCTGGATAAGCAGGGAAAACCTGTTTGGTCAAAAGATATTGCTGAGCGCGGGGGTGTGTTTACACATGCGGCGATGTGCATCCGATCGGGAATCAGCTACAACTCCGGTCTTCATCGTTATCTCTGGTGCCAGATCCATCCCGACAGCAAAAATCCCCAGGGATCACGATTCCAGGGTGGTTTTGGAATATATGAGGCAGCTGAACCATGGGGCCCCTGGCATACTGTTTATTACACACGAGACTGGGATATGGGCCCGGGAGATACATCTTCATTTCCTACCAAATGGATAAGCGATGATGGTAAAACCTGTCATCTGCTATTTTCAGGAAATGATTGTTTTTCAGTTAGAAAAGTAGAATTTATTATAAATTAAATTGATTTGGTTCAAGAACATATTTTAAAATTTCAAATTATGGTTTCCAGGATTATCCATTTTGCAAATATGCTGTTTCTGCTCCTAATATTGACCAATTCAGCTATTGGTCAATCATTTAAATGGGGAAGCGCCTTGCCCGAGGAGGAGGGTCTTTCAACCAAAAAACTCTATGCGATGCGTGATTCACTGGCAATGCATAAAACAACCTCGATATTGGTCATCAGAAATGACAAGATCGTTTTGGAATGGTATGCGGAGGGATGGCATCCTGGTAAACAGCATGGCACTGCTTCTTTAGCCAAAGCGCTTGTCGGGGGGATGTCGCTGGCATTAGCAATAAACGATGGGAAAATGAAGCCGAATGACCTTGCCTGTAAGTTTATTCCCCAATGGAAAAGTGATCCTCTCAAATCAAAAATCACGATCTGCGAGCTGGCTACCCATACCTCCGGAATTGAAGATGCCGAATTATCAGATCAGGAGATTGCCGACGCTAAAGCCAAAGGAATTGTCTATAAAGATTTGCATATGGATATTCCGGGGTGGAAAAGCAAATTCTGGCGCAAAGATCCCGATCCGTTTACCATCTCCAGAGATCAGGCGCCTGTATTATTCACGCCGGGAACTGCAAATGCCTATTCAAATCCTGGTATGGCAATGCTTTCCTACGCGATTACAGCAAGTTATTGGGGAACCCAATACAAAAATGTCCGGACACTTTTACATGAAAGGGTTTATAAACCAATCGGTATCAATGATGACGAATGGATGATTGGTTATGGGAATACGTATTATGTTGATGGTCTGGAGCTTGTTGCCAATTGGGGCGGTGGTAGCTTTTTACCGCGCGGAGTTGCCAGAATTGGCCGGCTCATGCTGCATAGAGGTAATTGGCAAGGGAAACAACTGATCAAATCTTCCAGTGTTGATGCTGTGATCGGGTATGCAGGAAAACCTATACCACCCAAAGGTGAAAAAAAAGGATATATACCGACGTTAGGACTTGCCTGGTACAATAATTTTGATGCGAAATGGCCAAATGCCCCCAGAGATCTGTTTTATGGTGCCGGAGCAGGTAACCAGACTTTGCTGGTTTTTCCCGGCATGAATATGATTGTTGTCCGGAACGGTCAGGATATGTATGATGCCAGTAAAGGAGAAGATTTTTGGTCGGGTGTGGTGAAATATCTTATCGATCCGCTGATGGATGCAAGCAAACAAAACGCTCTATCCAATAAGTAACCGAAGTATTGAAATTAGATTTACTCATTCTCAACAAGATTACGATGAAGAAAATTATTATATGGATGGTTGTAGCATTCTTCTTTTTAAATGCTTCAGGACAGAAATTCGAACAATTGGCAAAAACTCCTCCAATGGGTTGGAATAGCTGGAATAAATTTGGCTGTAATGTAAGCGAAAAACTGATTATGGAAAAAGCCGATGCAATGGTCAGCAGTGGAATGAAAGATGCAGGTTATGAGTATATTGTAATTGACGATTGCTGGCAGATTGATCGGGATAAAAATGGGGAGATCATCGAGGATAACGCGAAGTTTCCTCATGGTATAAAATTCCTTGCTGATTACATTCATTCAAAGGGATTGAAGTTTGGAATTTATTCATGTGCAGGATCAAAAACCTGCGCAGGACGTCCGGGCGGACGTGGGCATGAATTTCAGGACGCACGTACCTATGCCCGATGGGGAGTCGATTATCTGAAATATGACTGGTGTAATACAACTACACAGGATGCCAAAGCTTCGTATGCCACCATGCGCGATGGCCTGTATGCAACAGGTCGCCCAATCGTTTTTAGTTTGTGCGAATGGGGAACTGCAAAACCCTGGGAATGGGCAAAGGAAGTTGGGCACTTGTGGAGAACTACGGGAGATATTGTAGACCGTTGGGATGCAATGATTGCAATCCTGGACAAGGAACGGGACCTGGCAAAATATGCAGGTCCAGGTTACTGGAATGATCCGGACATGCTGGAAGTTGGTAACGGAGGCATGACAACTGATGAGTATAAGACTCACTTTTCTCTCTGGTGTATCCTGGCTGCTCCATTAATGGCCGGAAACGATTTACAGAATATGTCGCCCGAAACTTCTGAAATATTGAAAAATGCTGAGATTATTGCTTTGGATCAGGATACATTAGGCAAACAGGGTTTTTGTTATCGCAAGAATGGAGACTACGAAATATGGATTAAAAAATTGGCGAATCATGAAAAGGCTGCCTGTTTGTTGAATCGCAGCGATGAAGAAAAATTGGTTCAGGTTGATTTTAACCTTCTCTTAAAAGCCAATGATAATTATTGGGCGTCCGAGCCATACAATCTGGCAGATTATAAAGTACGGGATTTGTGGGAACACAAAGAGGTGAACCTGGATAAAAACAATATGTACATAAAAATGTCACCTCACTCAATAATTGTTTACCGCTTTATCAAAAAATAGCCATTGTAAGGAGTGGATCGGATAGTAAGAGTTAAGACGAAATACTTTGGTTTTGTGAATTCTGCCAAAAAAATCAAAGCACAAATCTTTAATGTGGCTGCTTATAAATTAATCGGTAATAACCCGAAATACGGAATAGAAGATATTGATTACCAAATATTTTAATGCAAAAATGAATTATCCTGATGTGAAATTTGGAATAAGTTCCTGGACCTATCCATGGTCTGTAGGAGTTGCCAACGGTCCGGTACCCCCATCGAAATTAACGGTGATGGATCTGTTACAAAAAGCAATTGCCTTGGATGTGAAAATTCTTCAAATAGCAGATAACTTACCACTTGAGAAGCTCTCACAAGCTGAATTGCTGGAGTTTCGTACTGCAGCAACAGCAAACAATATTTCAATCGAAGTTGGAACAAAAGGTATTGATGCTGAGCATTTAATGAATTTTCTGGACATAGCAGTATTCCTGAAATCTACGGTTGTCAGGACATTGCCCGGGTCGATTAATCATAAGGCAGATCTTTCAGAAGTTGAAATAAACCTTAGAAAAGTTTTACCGGCCTATCAAAGGGCAGGAGTGGTAATCGTGCTTGAAAATTATGAAGCATTTACTGCCATTGAGTATGTTGATTTAATGCAGGGAATTAACCATCCAAACTTACGAATGTGTATTGACCTGGCAAATGCCCTGGGCAAGATGGAAGAGCCATATTATTTTATGGAGAAATTGGCTCCTTTTTGCGGAAACTTCCATTTTAAGGATTTTGAAGTGGTGCGGTCACAGAGCTTCCTGGGATTCAGTGTAGTTGGTAAACCTGCCGGAGAGGGAGTTATACCTGTAAAGTGGGTGATGAGTCAGTTAATGAAGTATGATCTGTATCCGTCTATGATTATTGAAGCATGGCCTCCCTTTCAGGAAAATATCGAAGAAACGATTAAGATGGAAAATGAATGGGCAAAACAGAGTGTTGATTATTTAAGGACCTTACGATGGGAATAATAGCGTATTCCATTGTAAGATACCTCTCAAATGAGAGAAGTTTAATGAAAATGAATTTTTTTAAAAAATAAATTAAGGAGGAAATTTTATGGAAATTATTAAATGTTGGGAAGAAAAAGGGACGATAATTCAGGAACCTTTTAAAAGAACAATCAAGTTATTTTTAGGGCCTGATAAGCGGAATGTTCCGGAATGCAATTTCACACAGGCACTTATTTACCCTGGATCTCAAACGGATTATCATTTACATGACCGCCCTGAGCTAATCTATGTTGTTTCCGGAAGAGGCATAGCCGTTTGTGAAGATGTTGAATATCCAATTGAAGCCGATGTCGTTTTCTGGGTTCCGGCAAATGAGATGCACCAGGTGAAAAATACAGGAGATGATATTCTAAAACTGGCAACAGTGTTTATTCCCGGTTATTCTTCGAAAGATCATATTGGCCGGATTCAAAAGGCAGCTGAAGATGCCCAAAAATAATTCGGGAAAAAATTACTGATTGTTATAAGTTTAAGTAAGCATGAATGCCAATAACACAGCTTTGATGAAATGGGTATCTCCGTAAAAGGGAATATCCATTTTATCTAAACATTTAAAGTTAAAATAGTGAATAATGACACATAAAAGGTTTTTGATTGTATTTTTCCTTTTCATTCTTACGGCTATCACTTTTATGGATCGGATATGTATTTCCACCGCGAGTGATCAGATAATGGCTGACCTCAAAATCACTCCGCAAATGATAGGGTATATATTTGCCATGTTTGCCTTAAGTTATTCATTATTTCAAATTCCTTCGGGTATGTTGGCTGACACCTACGGCCCCAAAAAAGTATTAGCCTCCATCGTATTCTTTTGGAGCATCTTTACTGCATTAACCGGGCTGGCATGGAATGCAGTTTCAATGCTGTTTTTCAGGTTTTTTTTTGGTGTTGGCGAGGCTGGAGCATTCCCGGGTGCAACACGGGCTATTTATAATTGGGTACCAATAAAAGAAAGGGGTATTGCGAATGGGATTTATCATTCGGGCGCGCGTTTTGGTGCAGCTTTATCGCTTGTTTTTATGCCATGGCTTATTCATTTAGTCGGTTGGCGATGGATGTTTATTATCAATGGCTCAGTTGGTATCTTTTGGATTACCGCCTGGCTGATTTGGTTCCGCGATCAGCCCCGGCACCACGCAGGTGTCAATGAAGCAGAATGCCAATACATTGAAGATGGAATTAGAAATATTAAACCGGAGGAGGAAAGAATACCATTTGGAATAGTAATTACCTCCCCCAATATGGCTCTTGCCATGTTTCAGTATTTTGCAAATTGTATGACTGTCTTTATCGCGCTTTCGTGGCTGTTCCCATATATGAAAAGTCATTGGGGCGAGAGTGCCACATTATATACTCCTATTCCGCTTATACTGGGAATGTTTGCACACTGGATCTCTGGTGCCATCGTTACTTACATCTATCACAAAGGATACCATGTTGCATCAAGAAGGATACCTGCAATGATAGGTTTTGCACTTGGGGCAATTGGTCTGGTACTTTGTACGCAAATAGCGAACATATCGGCGCTCGTATTTATTAGTTGCTTTGGCATAGCGGTCTTTGGCGCTGAAATGACAGTCGCTCCCAGCTGGACGTTTTGCATGGATATTGGCGGAAGAAATTCAGGTGCTGTCTCAGGTACAATGAATATGCTGGGCAATCTGGGCTCTGCAACCGGGGCTGTAATATTTCCGTTTTTTATTGCACATGTCACTATGCCATTTTTTGCTGAGAAGACAGGAACTGCAAATTCATTCTTTATCCTGGCTGCCGTTTTAAATCTTTTGGCGATGTTTTCCTGGCTATTTATGAATCCACTGAAAAAACTCAACACTTCAATACCAAAAGAAAAAATTCGATTTAGGGTAATTACGCTTATCGCTTCAATTTTAATTATTTTTATAGGGTTGTATATTTATAAAACATTCTTTATGTAGATTTGATGATAATGTATTTTTCTGGCTCTATAACGATCAGTAGGGGTAAAAATGCTTTCCTTACTGATAATTAGCGGTTAGCTATTGGCAGCTAACATGAGTTCCAGCAACTAATTGATTTTTAATATTAACCTTTGTTCTGAAAAGGGCGTCTTTCTACCGGCAAAATCTGCCAGCAGCTTGTTGCCAATTGCAAGCCGCAATAAGAGTAATAAGTAAGTATTATAAAAACTTTTAAAATGACAAAAAGAAGAGATTTCATTAAAAAAAGTGTAGTGGGAACTACCGGCATCGCTATTGGTGGAATGGGTTTCAATTCAAAATCTTATGGATCGATTATGGGTGCCAATGATCGTATTACTACTGCCGTGATAGGTATTGGCGGACGGGGCGGTGCTCATGTAAGTGCATGGTGTACCCTCAAAGACTCCAGAAATGTGCGGTTAAAAACGCTTTGCGATGCGGATGAAAAGTTTTTTCCTAAACTGGTACAGACAGTTGAAAACAGGACAAAAGTTAAACCATTGACAGAATGGGATATGCGGCGGGTATTTGACGATAGGGAAATTGATGCGGTATCGTTTGCAACACCCAACTTCTGGCATGCACTGGGAACCATCTGGGCCTGCCAGGCTGGTAAGCATGTTTATGTCGAAAAACCAGCCTGTTGGTCTTTATGGGAAGGTAGGAAGATGATAGAAGCCTCTCAAAAATACAATGTAAGGGTTCAGGTAGGTCATCAATCCCGTTCTTTTGCTAATGTAATCGAAGCAATTAAATTTCTGCACAGCGGTGGTATTGGCGATGTCTATATGGCCCGCGGACTTTGCATTAAGCCACGCGATTCATTCGGAATTGCTCAGGACAGCACCCCTCCGGCTTCCCTACATTACGATAATTGGCTCGGTCCGATTGCCAATCGTCCATAC
>Ga0118677_10006277_pt1 | contig 20233 bp, 13 predicted proteins | sample AliMusrvi5mmetaG_FD_86154 | JGI IMG/M metagenome (GOLD analysis project Ga0118677, IMG submission 86154)
GTTGTTCGGACAAAGATACAAAATAAATTTTTGGGTACTTTTACCGCAAACCTTACAATCCGGTAGTTATGGAAATGAATTTTTTTGTCAAATCACACGGTCTTGGAAACGAATACATTGTACTTGACCAGGCGGCCATCGATTTTGAACTGTCCATGCAACGGATCGTTCAGCTCTGCAACATCCACATCGGTATTGGCTCCGATGGCATCTTGCTGAAAGTCCCTGCCGGGAAGGCCGACTTCGGACTGCGTATCTTTAATCCGGATGGATCTGAGGCCGAAAAGAGCGGCAACGGATTGCGGATATTTGCCAAATACCTCTATGATTTTGGTTTTACCACCAATCTGGAATATACTATCGAAACATTGGGCGGAGTAGTCACAGCCCACGTACTCGAACGAATCGAAGAGAAAGCCTTTATGATCAAGGTGGATATGGGGAAAGCCAACTTTAGGGCAAGCGAAATTCCCGTCACCTTTTCACAGGAGGAGTGCTTTGACGTTCCCGTTACCATCGATGGAACTGAATTCCATTTTCATTGCGTCTCCGTGGGAAATCCCCATTGTGTCATCCTGCGCGACCAACTGGATGAAGCCGAAATCAAGCGGGTAGGAACCTTCATCGAAAACCATCCGATGTTTCCCAACCGGATCAACGTTCAGTTTGTGAAAGTAGCCTCGCCGGATACCGTCGATGCATTGATCTGGGAGAGAGGAGCGGGGTTTACCCAGGCCTCCGGTAGCTCCTCAAGTGCCATTGCGGCAGTATTGGTCAAAAAAGGACTCACCAACCGGGCCCTCATGGTTCGAATGCCGGGTGGAAATCTGAAACTTGAAGTGGATCCCGACTGGAACCTCTTCCTGACCGGGGAGGTCCGAGAAATCGCCACCGGCGTGCTGAGCAGGGAGCTGTTCAGGTAAGGACGGGAAGGACTAGGAAGACTTTAGGACAATAGGACTGGGGGACGAAGGGAATTAGTGAAGAGTGAAGAACTAAGAACGAAGAACTAAGAGTGAAGAGTTCGGAACTGAGAGTTGAGAGTGGTACCGGTAGAGACGTTGCTTGCAACGTCTGACATGCTTCTATTTCAAATTCGCAGATTTCAGCCTGCTTAATTTGGATTAACCGCAGAGCCAGGTAGTTTATATTCGGCTTTCAATTCGTGCAATTGGTGTAATTCGTGGTTGAGGTAGTAATTGTGCCTGTGTATGATGGTTTTTTTCGCGGATCGTAACAATTAAATCACAATTATTTCTTTTTTAGAATAAGTTTAAATAACAGATTTCTGCCTTTTTTTATAAATTTGCAGATTCAATTTTTTACAATGAACGAGAAGACAATTCCATTTACAAAAGCAGACCTTGAGGCAATTGCAGCCAAATTTCCAACCCCATTCCATATCTATGATGAAAAAGGAATGCGGGCTTATGCCAGAAAATTTGTGCAGGCATTTTCCTGGAATCCAGGATTCAAGGAATATTACGCCATCAAATCTGCGCCCAATCCATTTTTGATGAAGATATTGCGCCAGGAGGGCTTCGGCATCGACTGCAGTTCAATGGCCGAACTGGTACTGGCCGAACGGGTTGGGATGCGGGGCGAAGAGATCATGTTTACCTCCAACGACACACCTGCCTACGAATACCAAAAGGCCCTCGAACTTGGTGCCATCATCAACCTCGATGATTTTGGTCACATCAAATACCTGGAAGAACAGGTGGGCCTGCCGGAACTGGTTTGTTTCCGTTACAACCCAGGAGCGCTCAAGGAGGGAAACGCCATTATCGGTCATCCAGAGGAGGCCAAATACGGCTTTACACGCGAACAGCTTTTCGAAGGCTACAAAATACTGAGAGACAAAGGTGTCAAACGTTTTGGCATCCATACCATGGTGGCATCCAACGAACTGAATCCCGACTATTTTGTCGAAACAGCCCATATCCTTTTTGAACTGATTGTCGAACTCTACCAGACACTGGGCATCCGGTTCGAATTTGCCAACCTGGGCGGTGGAATAGGCATCCCTTACAAACCGGAACAGCAGGCCGTCGATCTCGATCGGATGAGCCACGGAATTCAGGAGTGCTACAACCAGTTCATCGTGACGAATGGCCTGGATCCGCTGAAAATATATTTTGAATCGGGAAGGGCCATAACCGGTCCGTTTGGATTCCTGGTTGCCAGGGTCCTCCACATCAAGGATACCTACAAAAAATATGCAGGACTGGACGCCTCGATGGCCAACCTGATGCGGCCTGCCCTCTACGGTTCTTACCACCATATCACCGTTTTGGGAAACGAGGAGAATCCTTCCAAATTTATGTACGATGTCACAGGCTCCCTCTGCGAAAACAACGACAAGTTTGCCATCAACAGGGTGCTTCCGAAAATGATGCCGGGCGACCTGGTAGTCATCCACGATGCAGGTGCCCACGGCCACGCCATGGGCTTCAATTACAATGGCAAGCTTCGCTCAGCCGAACTGCTCCTCCGTGAAAATGGCGAAGTAATAGAAATCCGGAGGGCCGAAACCCTCACCGACTACTTCGCCACCGTCAACTTCGATAATTTGCCTGGCTTCCCCGTCTGAGAGGATGGACTAAATATTACTTGCTACTAGCAAATAGTATTTCACCCATTTTTCATTTTTCATTTTTCACTTTTCATTTCTCACTTTTGAAAGTCTGCGGATTTAGTTTTGTCAAAAACGGTGTAAAATTTGATTATCCCGTTGTCGAGGCCATCACCTCTATCCTGCCGTTATGCGATCATTTTGTGGTGGCCGTAGGCGACTGTAACGATGGTACCCGGGAATTGATCCAGTCCATCGGTTCCGATAAAATTCAGATCGTGGATACCGTTTGGGATCCCACCCTGAAAGAGAAGGGAAGGGTGCTTGCCTCCGAAACCAACAAGGCTTTTGATGCCATCCCGGTAGGGTATGACTGGTGTTTTTACATCCAGGGAGACGAGGTAATACACGAAAAATATCTTCCGGTGATTCGGAAAGCAATGGAGGAGAATCTGGAGAGGAGGCAGGTCGATGGGCTGATCTTCAACTACAGCCATTTCTACGGGACCTACGATTACATCGCCGATTCACGCAGGTGGTACCGGAGTGAAATCCGGATCATCCGCAACGACAAGGGCATTCGGTCGTGGAATGATGCGCAGGGTTTTCGTTGGAAGGATGCCCGAAAATTGACTGGAAAATTTGTAAATGCTGCCGTCTACCATTATGGTTGGGTGCGTCCGCCCAAACAGATGCAGGAGAAGGTGGAGGAGACCAGAAAATACTGGCTACCCGATTCCAAACACATCAAAGCCATCAACCAGACTTCGTCCGAATACGATTATGCTCAATCGATAGACAGTCTTACCCGATTCCGGGACAGCCATCCTGCCGTGATGAAAAAACGGCTGGAGCAACTGAACTGGCATCCCGAACTATCTGAGAAGAAGAAAAAATTCACCGCCAGGTATTTTGTCCTCTACTGGTTCGAAAAAATATTTCACTACCGCCCCTTCGAAAACAAGCACTTTATCGAGGTCCGGTGAGAAATAAGTCTGAAATGTTCACCCTCTCACCCTCTCATACCTTCATACTCTCTGTCCCTCAAACCTTGCAAACCACCAAACTCCCCACGTCATGTTCGATAACGATGATCTCAAAAAAGCAATCGAGGTACTCCGCCAGGGTGGAGTGATTCTCTATCCAACGGATACGGTATGGGGAATAGGTTGTGATGCAACCAATGCGGAAGCCGTCCGGCGAATTTTTGAAATCAAGCAGCGCGAAGATGCCAAGAGTATGCTGGTGCTGATAGAAAATCCAAATCTGCTCAACTCGTATGTGAAGGAGGTCCCGGAGGTAGCCTGGCAACTGATAGAGGTCACCGACAAACCACTGACCATCATCTACCCTGGAGCAAAAAATCTGGCTTCTAATCTGGTGGCGCCGGATGGATCGATCGGCATCCGGGTAACGAATGAACTCTTCTCCGAACACCTGATTCAACGGTTTCGCAGGCCTGTTGTCTCTACCTCAGCCAATATTTCCGGACAGCCTTCCCCGCAAAATTTCGGGGAGATCAGCGAGGAGATCAAATCTGCCGTCGATTATGTCGTCATGTACCGACAGGAGGAAACGGGTAAAGGTACCCCCTCCTCGATCCTAAAACTGGGTACGGGGGGAGAGATTCAGATCATTCGTCCCTGAGTCCTATTTCCCCTCCTTGACAAGTCCCGAACCAACAATGGTCGATTCGATGGCGGGATTCCCGTAATAGGTCACGTTGCCGGATCCCGCAATTTTGCAGGTGAGATTCTCCAGCGCATGGACGATGCAACTACCCGACCCCGACAGAAGCACATTTACTTTTTTTGTTTTCAAGGCAGGAGCCTTGACGCCCCCCGAACCCGATACCGTTAGTTTGGATTCGGATACCACGTTTTCGCCGGCCAGCTGCAGGTGCCCTGAACCCGACACAATGGCAGTGATCCGCTCGGCCTTCAGCTTGTTTAAACGAATGAATCCACTGCCGCCCACATAGAGATCCAGAATTTGTGTGTTGATGGGCTGTTCTGCAACGATGGAGCCTGATCCCGACTGGGCAAGTTCATCTATCTGGGGCATGGAAACGGTGATAATCACCTCCCCGGGGGTCCATTTCGAATCGAACCAGGCATTGCTTGGATAGCGGAAGATCAACTTCCGGTTACTGACCTCTACGATCAATTTGTTGATGGTCTCCTCTTTGGCTTTTACGGTGACCGACTGAACACTGTCCTGTTTCAAAATGAGTTTGGCATCACTTTTCAGGGAGATCTGGGTAAAGGCAGGCAGGTCGTACGTTACCGTTTTCTGGGCACGAACCATTTGACCGCTTGCGATGCAAAAAAGCAGCAGGAGGAGGATTCTGGCATTTTTCATAGCGTTGTTGGAATAAAAATTAGTTGATATCAATCGGTAAACAATCGTAAGACTTTCGCATCTTTTTTGCTGTTCCAGGGTTCCTGCCGGTTCACGGCTCATCCCTCAAGATAGAGGTCTATCAACCCATCCGGACAATCCAGACAGAGTTCCTTCTGCTCCAGGTCATACCGAACGATCAGTTCCTCAGAAAGTGGGATCAATACTTCGTGTGGCCCATATTGAATGGTCAGAACCACGTTGCCGGAGAAATCATCCACACGGATGATCTCTCCCAACTTCCCCCGCTCCTTGTCGAATACCATGACTCCCATGAGCTCGTTAAACTCCTCGATGGAATCCTCCATTTCTGCATCCTTGTGCAGGAAGATCTGACATCCACAATAGAGACGTACCTTTTCGGCCGAGTCAAGATCGTCAAATGCCAGGGATATGGAAGTGGCAGTCCTGAAATTGATGCCCGCTTCGGAAATGAAAAAGGGAACCAGTCCCCCTTCTACCTCTACCAGCAAATAAGCTGAATCTTCCAGAACCTCATCAAATCCCTCTTCCACCTCCAGAATCATATCTCCCTTCAACCCGTGGGGTTTGACAATGGATCCGATTGGAAAGAAATCATTTTTATCGATTGGGCTCATGCAGGATTCTTCAAGTTATTCCCGCAAAAATAGCAAATAAAAAAACTCACCCGGTGACTCTGAGTCACCGGGTGAGTTTTTTTATTTTTCGGATTCAAACCGAACCAGATGTTGTTTATGCTTCTGTATTCTCTTCAGCTGTTTCAACTTGAACTTCGGCTACAGCCTCAGGAGCAACCTCTTCTGCAACAACTTCAGGAGCGGCCTCTTCTGCAACAGGTGCAGGGGCAGGTAATTTGGCGGCGGCAGCGGCGGCATTGCGTTTTGCAATTTCAGCCAGACGTGCTTCGTTTACCTTTACTTCGGCTTTCAGCCTTGCCTTCTTGTCTTCAATTTGCGCACTGGTAAGTTTTTCTTTGGAAGACTGAACTTTTGCAGATTTCTCTTTCATCCATGCTTCAAATTTAACCTCTGCGTCTGCTTCACTGAATGCACCTTTCTTTGCACCCTCCAAAAGGTGTTTCTTCATCATTACTCCCTGCTGGGAAAGAATGGAACGAGTGGTATCTGTTGGCTGAGCGCCTTTAAAAAGCCAGGAAATGGCTTTGTCAAAGTCGAGATCGATGGTGGCAGGATTAGTGTTTGGATTGTAAGAACCGATCCTTTCAATAAACCTGCCATCTCGTGGCGCCCTGCTGTTTGCTACCACAATGTGATAGTAGGCATGTTGCTTACGGCCATGCCTAGCCAAACGAATCTTTACTGACATACAGTTTCTCTCTTAAATGTTTATAAATTAAAACGAGGGGCAAAGGTACAATATTTCTGCAGAATAAAACTTGTAGTTTCACTTATTTTTCTTTTATTTGGTCCTGTCAAGGATGATTTTAACCGAAAATCGTGTTCAAATACCAGTTTAACGGATGGATCATGGCACGGTTGTTGCTTTATCCTTGTAGAAGTGGAGGCCGATTTAACTTAATTTATCAAAATATGGAAAAGAATTTATTTAAAATCATTGCGGCAGTTGTGCTGTCTGTCACGTTATTGTCATCTTGCAACAAGTCGACTGATACAAAACAGGTATATGCCGACTCCTACATCAACGCCATTTACAACAGGGCCGGCGTTCCTGTCTATTCCATCATGCATACCGCCTACAGCTTCTCGAAACTTTCGAGTGTCTCTGTGAAGGGTACCCTGAGTCCAGCCCAAACGCTGACGGACCCTACGGGTTTGGGATTATCTTTTTATACTGCCGTGGATACCACGAAATACAGTACGGTTCTGCCATCACCGGACACTTTCACCTACAGTGCTCTTTACGGTTCGGGAGAAGCGGTAACCCTGACGGATGCGGTCCCATCGAACACCCTGCCGCCGGTCCAGCAGCTGGTTGCTACGGCTACCTCTACAGATATTTCACTTACCTGGAATGCCAACGCAAATGCCCAGGCCTACAAGGTTCGAATTTTCAATATGGATCCTACTGCCCCTGCATCCATTATTTATGAGTCGGATTTCCTGACTCCCAAAGATGCCGTAACGGGACTTTCTATCCCCTATTCACGGAGCAACTTTATCCAGTATTCATTGACCTATATTCGATTTGAAGTTTCTTCCTTTATTTTTCAGAAGGATCAGAGTACTTTCGATGCGGTAAGTGTGGCAACCACCAAAAATATTGTAGGGCTATAATCCATGGAGCCCTCGTCCAAAGGCACTTTCGGGTGCCTTTTTTATTTGCAGGAAACCGTACTTTTTTATGAGAAATCCGTATAAAAGGGGAGTTTCCTTTGTGCCGCATCGGCATTTGATTATCTTTAAACCACGCGGATGAAACGTTCCGTGGAACTGTTTTTTTCTCAAAGTCAACTCTTTCGCCCATGATTCCTTTTACGCATCTGCATGTTCATAGCCAATATTCGATTTTGGACGGAGCCGCCAGCGTCGGCGGACTGGTTTCAAAAGCCAAAACGGATGGTATGAGTGCCCTCGCACTGACGGATCATGGCAACATGTTCGGCGTAAAGGATTTTCACGAAACCTGCAAGAAAAACAACATCAAACCCATTCTGGGTGTGGAGACCTATGTTGCCTCCAGGGGGATTCAGTACAAGGACAAGAATGAGAAGGAGGACAGATCGGGAGATCACCTGATCCTGCTGGCCAAGAACATGAAAGGCTACAGAAACTTGTTGAAACTGGTGACCATAGCCAATACGGAGGGAATGTATTATAAACCCAGGATTGACAAGGATTTGCTTCAGAAATACAGCGAGGGACTGATTGTCTCCTCCGCCTGTCTGGGAGGCGAGGTACCCCAGTTGATCATGAAGGGTGATCTCACGGCTGCGAATGAAACCATCCTCTGGTACAAATCGATCTTTGGAGAAGATTATTACCTCGAACTGCAACGGCATCCGGCTGCCGATCCCGAACTCCGCAGGGACGTTTATGAAAAGCAGGTGAGTGTTAACACCGAACTGATCAAACTGGCAAAAATACACCAGGTGAAACTGATCGCTACCAACGATGTTCATTTCGTCAACGACGAGGATGCCGATGCCCACGATCTGCTGATCTGTCTCAACACAGGAAAGGACCTGGATGATCCTTCCCGGATGAAATATACCAAGGAGGAGTGGCTAAAAAGCACGGATGAGATGAATCAGCTTTTTTCAGACCTTCCGGAGGTGCTTCAAAATACCCAGGAGATCGTCGATAAAGTGGAATTGTACGAACTGAATGCCAAACCAATCATGCCGGAGTTCCCCATCCCCGCGAGTTTTGGTACCGCAGAGGAGTACCATTCCAAATTCACGGAAGAGGAGTTGAAAGAGGAGTTTGGGAAGGATTTTGACCGAATGGGTGGACTCGAGGCGGTCCTTCGTGTAAAATATGAGGCCGATTATCTTCAGTCGCTCGTTTACAAGGGGGCCGTCGAAAGGTACGGTGATCAACTCACCCCTGAAATCCAGGAACGAATCGACTTCGAACTGCATGTAATAAAAACCATGGGTTTTCCTGGATATTTTCTCATTGTGCAGGATTTTATCAATGCTGCTCGTCAAATGGGGGTTATTGTTGGACCGGGCAGGGGTTCGGCTGCGGGATCGGTAGTGGCCTATACCACAGGCATCACCAACGTGGATCCTTTGAAATACGAGCTCCTTTTTGAGCGGTTTCTGAATCCGGACCGAATATCCATGCCCGATATTGACATCGATTTTGATGACGATGGCCGTCAGCTGGTGCTGGATTGGGTCAAGGAAAAGTATGGCAGGGAGAGGGTGGCCCACATCTGCACCTTTGGCACGATGGCGGCAAAAATGGCCATCCGCGATGTCGGAAGGGTGCTTCGCATTCCCCTCTCAGAAACCGACCGCATCGCGAAATTGGTCCCGGATACGCCAAAGATAACCCTTAAAGAGGCCTATGCAGCCAATCCGCTGCTGGAACGCGAGAAGAACTCATTGAACCCGATGGTGGTGCAAATGCTAAAATTTGCCGGTACCCTCGAAGGTTGTGTGCGGCAGTTTGGTGTCCATGCATGCGGGGTGATCATCGGCAGGGACCCTCTGGATATGCACATTCCACTCATGCCTACCAAGGACGAAGATCTCCTTACCACCCAATATGATGGCCATTTTGTGGAGTCCATCGGCTTGATGAAAATGGACTTCCTCGGACTGAAAACCCTCTCTATCATCAAGGAGTGTCTGGAAAACATCAAGCTAACCCGAAAGATTGAATTGGATATCGACAGGCTTCCGATGGACGATGCCAAAACCTTCGAACTGTTCAGTGCCGCAGAGACGACGGCCATTTTTCAGTTCGAATCCGGAGGAATGAAGAAGTGGCTAAAACTGCTTCAATCCAACTGCTTCGAAGATCTTGTCGCCATGAATGCACTCTACCGTCCGGGGCCTATGGAATACATCCCTTCCTACATCAATAGGAAACACGGGCGTGAAGAGGTCGTTTACGACCATCCCATGATGGAGACCTACCTCAAGGATACCTATGGCATCACGGTCTATCAGGAGCAAGTGATGCTCCAGGCTCGCTCATTGGCCAATTTTACCAGGGGTCAATCGGACTCCCTGCGCAAGGCCATGGGTAAAAAAGACCGAAAAATGATGGATGAACTAAAGGTCTTGTTCAAAGAGGGTTGCAAAAAAAACGAAGCTTTTGTGGAGGGTTGCAAGGAACTCGGAAAGTTGCCCGACTCGCTCACAGAGAAAATCTGGAAAGACTGGGAGTCTTTTGCCTCCTATGCCTTCAACAAATCACACTCTGTCTGCTATGCTTTTATAGCTTACCAAACCGGCTACCTGAAGGCACACTATCCTTCCGAATTCATGGCGGCTGTTTTGAGCTGTAATCTATCCAATTCGGACAAGATTTCCCTCTTTATGGACGAGTGCAACCACATGGACATGAAAGTGCTCGGACCGGATGTAAACGAATCGAGGGCCTCCTTCTTTGTCAACAAAAACGGAGCTCTCCGCTTTGGACTGACGGCCATCAAGGGTGTTGGAGCCGGAGCAGTGGCAGACATCCTGAAGGAACGAGACCAAAACGGCGATTACAAAAGCATTTTCGATCTGGTTGAGCGCGTCAACCTCCAGTCAACCAACAAAAAAAATCTCGAAGGGCTAGCAATGGCAGGAGCCTTCGACAGTTTTCAAACCATGAACAGGGCACAGTTTTTTGCGGATACCGGCGACGGCTCCACCTTCATAGAGGCACTGATCAAATATGGAAACAAAATACAAAGTGAGAAAGGGGGGTCAATGGCCAATCTGTTCGGAGATGTCCAACCCATCTCCATCAAACTTCCTACCATTCCCAATGTTCCGGAGTGGCCTACCATCGTCGCACTGGAAAAGGAAAAAAACCTGATTGGCATCTACCTGTCGGCTCATCCGCTCGATGATTACAAGATGGAGATCAACAGTTTTTGCACAAGAGGGGTGTCTCTTTCAGACTTGAGTGCGGATATCAATTCATTTAACAACAGGGAGCTGACCATTGTCGGAATTGTTACAGAGGCCCAGGAGGGGATTTCCAAAGCGGGAAAGAACTTTGCCAGCATGGTTCTGACAGACTACAACGGTTCACTGAAGATCATGCTGTTCGGCAATGATTACGTCTCTTTCAGTAAATTCTGCAGGAAAGGACTGTTTTTGTTGATAAAGGGTAAGGTATCAGAACGTTGGAAAGGCAGCAATGAGTTTGAATTCAAACCTGCCAAAATGGAGTTGCTGGAGGAACTGGCAGAAAAAGCAGTGAACCTGATTCTGGAGATCCCCTTAGATAAGGTGGAGGAAGAGACCATTCTTGGACTTGAAAATATTCTTGTCAACAACCAGGGGAAAACGACACTTCGCTTTAATCTGGTTGACTTGGAATCGGATACCCGTATCCAGATGTTTTCCAGGACAAAGAGTGTGACACTTACTCAGGAACTTAAAAGCTATTTACAAAATCACCCCGAAATAAACTTTAGTATAAATTAATTTTGTAATTTTATACCTTTGTGATCTCGAGCAATATTCAATTTTAAAAAATATATCATGACGATAGAAGTTACTGATGCAAATTTTGAGGAGATTGTCCTGCAATCCAACAAACCCGTTTTGGTTGATTTTTGGGCAGAATGGTGTGGACCTTGCAGAATGATCGGACCACTTGTAAGCGAACTCGCCGAAGATTACAAGGATCGCGCGGTTATTACCAAGATGGATGTCGACTCTAATCCGGGCACCGCAGCCAAATTCGGAATTCGCAACATCCCTACCATCTTGTTTTTCAAGGGAGGGGATATCGCTGACAAACAAGTAGGAGCCGTTCCGAAGACCATTCTTGCTGCTAAAATTGACGCCTTGCTTTAGGTCGCATTAAGCAAAAAGGAATAAAAAAAACTCACCGGGTGACGCAGCGCCACCCGGTGAGTTTTTTTTATTCCTTTCGGAAGAGGAATTCCGGGGTCAATGTTTTCGAAGAAAATCCGGGCCCATCCCACCCAACGTTTAGACTTTTCCCACCGCCACACTGCATGTATTTCACCTCAAGAAGATGAAATCCTGCCTTTAAACCTATGGAGCCGGGCTCTTCCACCGTGCCGTGATTCCCGTCATTTTCTATTAGCTCCTTACCATCCAGGTAGAGGTAGCTTCCATCGTTAGAGGAGAGGTGGAAGGTGTAGATGCCATCTGCCGGAATTTTCACATAGTCTTTAAACCACAGTCCGAAGTAGTTGGGCACCCTGGCCATCCTGAAATTGAAATCCGGCGTGATACCGGAAGAAATTGGCTTCACCAGATCCAGGTCTGTGGCCTGCACAAAGAATCTTTCGTAATAATCGTAGGCTAGTCCGGGTTTCAGATCCGTTATCAGCACCGCATCGTTGAGCTCCGCCTTGCGAAGTAGGATTTCAACAGAAACAGAGGTCGCCAGATTTGGATGCCAGGCTTTCATCTTTAGGACAGTCGTGCTTTTCAGCGCGATTGGACCTCGGTACAACTCGGAATTTTCATCGGGTTCGGCGCCGTTCAGCGTATACCTTATTTCGGCTCCCTCCGTTTCGCAAGCGAGCGATATCATGGTAGATGTCAGAAACAACAGATCTCCAGATTGAATAAAAGGTAGTTTGGTTACTCCTTCACCGTTTTCAGACCAGGGCCTGTTTTCGCTGTTGACAGCCCAGCTTTTATTGGGTTGAGACCCCATGGTAAAATTGAGTTCTGCCCCTTTCATCAGCTCTTCGTGTCGGACGAAGCAGTTGGGATAGACCTTCCCGTTGAGAGTGGCTGATTGAATGTAAAAATTGGAAGGGGAGCTGTTCCTGGCCCGAATAACGATGGATTTTCCGTTCTCGAGATGGATGATTGCTTTTTCAAAAAGAGGTGATCCGATGGCATAGATTTGCTGCCCCGGCGAAACAGGATAGAATCCGAGTGAGCTGAGGATATACCAGGCCGACATCTGACCGCAATCCTCGTTACCTGCCAATCCGTCGTTTTCATTTCTGTAAAGCTCTGTCAGGATCTTGTGGGTGATGAATTGCGTCTTCCAGGGTTCTCCCACATAATCGTACAGATAGGGCAAATGATGCCCGGGTTCGTTACCATGCCAGTACTCCCCAATTTTTAGCGGATCTTTTGAAGGCATAAAAAAGAGGGTGTCGAGCCAGGTGGCGAATTTCTGATCCCCGCCAAGCAGCTTTTTCAATCCATCCACATCATGCGGAACAAACATATATTGATAGGCATTACCTTCCGAATAGGCCGAATTGACTTTTGGGTCAAACGGTGTCAGCCAACTTCTGTTGAGCGCTTTCCCGCGCATAAAACCGGTAGAGCTGTCAAATACATTCTCGAAATTGTGGGCGCGCTGGTGGTAGTTTTTGTAATCTTCCTGTTTTCCCATAGCAAGGGCCACGCGGGAGATACACCAGTCGTCATAACTGTATTCCAGGGTCTTGGAGACAGACTCCCCCTGGTGGTCATAGGGGAGGTAGCCAATTTTCTTGTAATATTTCAATCCAAGCTTGTCCAATTCGGCGCTGTGTTTCATAGCTTGAAAGGCCTTGATGGTATCGTAACCGCGAATGCCCTTCAGGTAGGCATCTGCAATAACTGGTACCGAATGGTAACCGAGCATGTCATCCGTGTAGTTGCCTGCCAGCGGCCACATCGGAAGCCGACCTCCATCGTCATAAATCTGAAGCAGGGTTCTGATGAAGTCGACCGTCCGCTTTTGATCGATGATGGTAAACAGCGGATGAAAAGCCCGGAAAGTGTCCCAAAGGGAGAAAACGGTATAGTTCTGGAATCCCTTGGCCGTGTGAACAAAGTGATCGGTACCCCGGTACTGTCCGTCCACATCCATGAAGAGATTGGGGGAAATGCAGATCCGGTACATGGAGGTATAAAATTGAATCCTGTCGTTTTCTCTTCCACCAGAGATTTCAATGCGGCTCAGCTCTTTGTTCCATGCCTTCCCGGCCTGACCGGCTACTTCATCGAAGTTCCACCGGGGAACTTCACTTTGCAAATTTTTCCGCGCACCCTCACAACTTACTGCTGAAATGCCGACTTTGACCAGAACGGCCTCCTTCGAACTCGTCGAAAAGGTGGCCACTCCCTTGATATTTTTCCCTCGGGCGGTGATCAGATTGCCCAAAAGGGTATCATTACTGGCTATCTCAAAAGATTTGAAAGGCTTGGAAAACTGTGCTACGAAATAAACATACTGATCCCAGGCCCAGCCATGCGAACGGCGCAATCCCTCAATTTCGTGATCATTTACCCGGGTCAGATACAAATCCTCGGCTCCGTTGGGATGCGCCAGATCGATGATAATTCTGGAACTATCGCTTTGAGGGTAGGTGTACCGGTGAAAACCTACACGGGGAGTGGCCGTCAGCTCTGCCTTCACGCCATAGTCTTTCAGCAGCACCGAATAATAACCCGGAATGGCCTTTTCCTCCTTGTGGTCATAGGATGATTGGTAACCGGTACCCTTGACGCCCTCCTGACCAGATTGCAGCCTGATCTTTCCAACCGTTGGCATAAACAATACATCACGGTACTCCGGTTCACCAACTCCGCTAAGGTGGGTGTGTGAAAATCCAAGGATCATCGGATCCGGATAGTAGTATCCGCCACAGGATAGTCCCCCCTCTTTCCGGGTATCCGGACTCAACTGGACACTTCCAAACGGGTAGCAGGCTCCAGGAAAGGTTTGTCCATCATGAAAAGTACCGATGAAGAGGTTCACTTTCCTGGTATAGTCGCTCTTTTGCGCATGGCCATTCCTTGCAACCCCCGCATGAAACAGGATAACCAGAAAGGCGAGTTTAAAAATGTTTGATTTTTTCATGTTTAAATAGTAGTTCATTTTTCAATCATTGATTTGGCTTCTCCTCGTGGAACAACACCTCAGCTGGTATCTCCACCTTTTTCCCCTCCTCAAAGGCCCAGCTCACATTCAACGCCTTGGCTCCTCCCATCTGGAAATAATCGACGGCGATGGTGTGGGCTCCCTGCTCCAGTTCAACCTTGCAAACCATCTCCTGCGCCCGGTGAAAACCATCGTTCACCAGTTCTGTCCTGTCGTCAATGGTTAGGTTGCTTCCATCGTTGGAATTGAGGAACAGGGTGTAAACGCCTGTTTGGGGCGCCTTCAGGATGCCTTTGAAATAATACCCGAAGGGACGGTCGTCGGAAACAGCTCCGATGTTGAACGTCGGCAGGATGCCTCTCCGGAAATTGGTATACTGCTTCATGTCAGCCAGTTTTACGCAATAACCCTCAAAATAGTCTGTCTGAAGTCCGGGCAGCAGCGCAGTAGTCGGTATGGCCTTCCGCAGTTCAAGTTTGGTAAACCGGGCAGTGACCGCGTAACTTGGATGACTCCCTTTCAGGAAACTTCTGGCTTTTAGTACGGCCGAATGGTTCAATTTGAACGGTGCCCTGTAAAGTTCAGCCTTCCCGGTAGGGTCAGATCCATCGAGGGTATAGCGGATTTCGGCCCCGGATTCCGGACAGCCAATTTTAATTTTGGTATCCCTGGTGAAATATTTTTCGCCATATTCGATTTCCGGAACCAGTGCCGTCGGATAACTGTCCGACCAGGGACGGTCCGAAACAGCAGATCCCCAACGGAAATTTGGCTGGTTCTGCATGGAAAAAATGAGTTCCCCTCCCTTCATAATATCCGCATGTCTCAACCAGGATTTGGCGGATTCGTTGCCATGGAGTCTCGTTCCGCCAACATAGCGATTCTTTTGACTCGTTTCGGGTGCCTTTATCACAAATTGCCTGCCATTTTCGAGCTGAATGGTCACCTTTGGAAAGATGGGTGAGCCGAGTACATAATAGTCCATCCCCGGAGTTGCGGCATAAATTCCCATGGCACTGAGCACGTACCAGGCCGACATTTGGCCGGCATCCTCGTTCCCGCTAAGGCCGTCGGGCCGATCGGAGTAAAGGGTATCCAGAATTTGCCGGATCCTTTCCTGACTCTTCCACGGTTTCCCGATGTAATTGTACAGATAGGCCATGTGGTGACTTGGTTCATTGCCATGCACATATTGACCAATATTGCCCGTCATATCGCCGGTGCGGGATTGGGCCGAATCCATGGGCGTGGTAAAGCAGCAGTCGAGCCATCTGTCCACCACATCGTCTCCCCCCATTTGCCGGAATAATCCCTGATAATCCTGTGGTACAAACAGCGAAAACTGGTAGGCATTTCCCTCCGTAAAGGTGGCGGTAGATTTAGGATCGAATGGGCTAAGCCATTGATAATTTGCTGATTTTCCTCGCATAAAACCTGCTTCAGGACTGTAAACCTGCCGGTAAAGTTGACCCTTCTGGCTGTATTTTTGAAAATCCCTTTCGTTCAGATCTTTGGCAAGTCTCGAGATACACCAATCGTCGTAGGCATATTCCAGGGTACGTGAAACCGATTGATCTTCCAGTTCATAAGGTATATATCCAATATTTTTGAAGGATTCCCTCCCTGCACGCAGACCATCCGAGAGATTCTTCATCGCCTCAAAAGTCAAGTGAAGGTCGTAGTCCCGGATCCCCTTCACATAGGCATCGGCGATGACAGACAAGGCGTGGTAGCCAATCATGCCGAATCCCTCGTTTCCGCCGAATTCCATGATCATCAGCGAGCCAAAATGCCGGTATCTCTCCAGGAAGCTTCGAATAAACTGGTTGGTTTTCTGTTGGTTAATAATGGTGAAAAGTGGATGAAAGGCCCGAAAAGTATCCCAAAGGGAGAAGGTGGTATAGTTGTCAAAATCCGTTGCCAGATGGATTTTGTGGTCGGTTCCAAAAAATCTCCTGTCGGCATCCATCGCGATATTTGGATGAATGAAGCAGTGGTAGAGTGCGGTATAAAAAGTTCGCTGTTGTGCGGGGGTTCCTCCTTCGACCACGATCTTCGACAACTCCTTCTGCCATTTTTGCCGGGCAACCTCTTTGACCGAATCAAGGTTCCATTCTCGAAGTTCCTGCCGAAGGTTGTTGAGGGAGCCTGCTTTGTCGACCCTCGATAGCGCCACTTTGACCATCACCGAATTTTGCGGTAGTTGGTTGAATCGAAAAAATGCCTTCAGGTTTTTACCTCCTGATTCTGCTTGTTTCCCCACCATCTTCCCCTGAAGGGCCACCCCATAATCACTGAAAGGTTGTGAAAATTCGATGGTAAACCACACCGTCTTCTCTCCGTCGAGACTGCTATGGGCATGCCGGAAACCCGTAAGCAAGGTACTGCTGACAACCGTCAGGTGCAACGAATCAACTTTCGTAGTAATGCCGTGAGCCAAATCCAGCAAAATATTCTTATTTCCCCCGGAAGGAAAGGTATACCGATGAAAACCAACCCGTTCGGTGCAGGTAAGTTCAGCAAGAATACCATTGTCCAGTTTGACACGATAAAATCCTGGATTGGCGCTTTCTTGCAGGTGGGAAAAATTTGCACGGTATCCGGCAGAGGGGGATAGCAGATCTCCGGAATGGAGATTTATCTCTTCAACGGAGGGCATCAGCATGATGTCGGCACCGCTGCCTACACCAGTCCCGCTGAAGTGGGTGTGACTGAATCCCAGAATGGAGGAGTCCGAATAGTGGTAGCCCGAACAGCCATCCCAGGTATCCGTGCGCGTATCGGGGCTCAACTGGATCATTCCAAATGGGAGCGTCGCACCTGGGAAGGTGTGCCCATGGGCATTGGTACCTACCATCGGGTCGGCCAGCTTGGTATAGTCGGTAGTTTTAAGCTTGTTTTCGGCTTGCATCAGGATGGTTGATGCTAAAAACAGGAGAACAAAAGGAAAAGCTTTTTTAGTTGTCATGGACTACACTTTAAGAAAGATTTTCCGCCGGTACATGAACCGGAGCAGAATCAACGATAGAGCTAGTGAGATAAGGGTAGCCAACAGATAAGCCCACTGCGCACCCACCAGTATCGACAGGTTTCCACCAACCAACCTTTTTGACAATCCATTGAAGTCGATCAGATTTCGGGCCATGTAAATGGTAATTGGATTGACCCCGATCCATACGAAGATGGTTGTCCATTTTTGATATCCCTTCACATCAATCAGGAAGTAAAGAACGCCCAGCAAAAGAGAGCTGTAACCTCCTGCCACCAGCACGTAGGTGGGCGTCCAGATCTTCTTGATGACCGGCATCTGGATGCCCCAAAGATATCCGGTCACTGCCATGACCACTCCTCCGACAATCAGCAAGATTAACCGCTTTTTGTCTGTAATCTTTTTGTGTTGCAGGATCGTTGCGGCAAACACGCCCAGCAAACAGGATACCGTAGCAGGAAAGGTTCCTAGCAGTCCATTTACATCCCACGTTCCGCTACCTCCACTCTTTTTGCCCGGAAGCAACAACTCGTCCAGGTATTGGGCCCAGTTCGACTGAATGGTTAGGGCAACTAAACCATTGTCTGGCACAGGAACAAAACTGAGCAGGAACCAATAACCAAACAGGATGGCAGCGGCTATTCCTCCCATGGTACGAAGATTGAAGTGGATAAAAAGAATGCCTGTGAAGAGATAAGTAAGTGCCAGGCGCTGCAAGACCCCCAGGATCCGAATTTCCGGCCAGGCATTGGAAAGCCCGCCGTAGTAAACAATCCCCAGAGAAAACAAGAGCAAAAATCTCCGGAGTAGTCTGCGATAGGCAGCAAGTTTGCCCTCACTAAGCAAAATTCTTTTCAGGGAGAAGACTACCGACATCCCCATTACAAACTCAAACAGGGGAAAAATGAGGTCGTAGAAGGTAAATCCGATCCAATCTGCGTGATCCAGCTGCGGAAGGAGAAGATCCTGCACAGCCCCTCCACAAAGTTTTACGATGGCAAGTGCCAAACCAGTACCACCGACCAGCCAGAACATGTCGAAACCACGCAACACGTCTACAGACAGTATGCGCTTGTCGGCAGATTTTGTCGTTTTCATGATTTGTTAATAGAAGTAGATTCCTACAAATATAGGAAAAACTAGTTTATGGCTGGTGGGGTAGAATCTTGAAGTCACTTAGCGAGCTTCAGCTCATGCTTTGGCTCAGCTAAGTACTTCGAGGCTAGGTTCTGATTGAACTTTTAGGAATCAAGCGGTCAGGCAAAGCAGTTTAAATCGTCCAATCCTACTACGGTTATAGCAATAATAGTAATACAAAAGATTTAAAAAAAAACAGCAATTATTTAAACGGATAATTTTAATGTATGAATGGTTGTTTTGATTATTAAACGGTAACGCCAAATCGCCATTAAAGCGATTTTCCATAGCGGGCAGGTACGATAATTGTAACTTTTGTTCCGGGATCCAGAGCCCCTGGAGAGGTTTCACTGTACTGAATACTGGTCTCTGTTCCGTATTTCTTTTTCAGCAAGGCAAGACGTTTCCGGGTGATGTTCATCCCGATTCTTAGATGATGGTTACTTTGGGATTCATAATTTTCTGCATTTTTCAGTCCGATTCCCGAATCTTCCACAACAATTTGTAGGGAGGTTTCCTCAAATAATTTGAATGATATGCGGATCATCCCCTTCCCTGAGAGGTTAGCTATCCCGTGCCAGACCGAATTTTCGACAAAGGGTTGAATGATCATCGATGGAATAGACAATAGGTCAGACTCAATGTCATCCTCGATTTCAATCTTATAATCAAATTTATTCTCCATCCGCAATTTCTCGAGCTCCAGGTAATTTTTAAGGCGATCCACCTCCTCCTCAAGATTGGTCATGGAGCTGTCAATGGCATTGAGATTTTGCCGGATCAACCGGGCAAACTGGGAGAGGTAGATTCCTGCTTCATTTGGTTTGTTGTGCAGCAGGTAGTTTTGAATGGAGCCGAGTGAATTGAAAATGAAATGTGGATTCATCATGGCTTGCAAGGATTTCTGTTCCAAGAGCAACATCTGGTGTTCCATTTCGTGACGTTCCAGTTGCTGGTTTTTCCTTCTCAGTGTCAGATTGAAAATCAAGCCTCCCACCATCAGCAAAATTAAAAAATAGAACAGCGGATGCTGCCAGATGGTTGCATGTACATTGATTTCAAAACCGATTGGCTCGCTCCATTGGGAAGAAGATTTTTTGACCCTAAGCAGGAAATGATAAGACCCTTTCGACAGGTTTTGCAGGACAATGCTGTTGTCTTTGATGTAGGTCCAATCATTGTCGGCACCATCCAGTTTGTAGGAGTAAACTACCGGACTGACGGAATAGTTGATGCAACTGAAAGAGATATTGATTTTTTGGCTGCTTTTCAAGTTGATCTTTTTCTGGTTTGCTTCGTTCAGGTTGTTATTCACCTGGATATTCTGAAAATAGGGAATGGGTGGGTAGGTTTGGTTTTCAATTAGTTCATTTCGAGGAATCAACGTCAGACCTTCACCGCTTGCAATATAAAGTTGTTCGTCATCAATTGCAAGTGCATAAATGGAATTGAAATTGATGTTCAACTGGTGCAGACTGACGGTATCCTTTTTCAGAATATTTAAAGGACGCTCACAGACATAAATATTTTTGGAAGTGGCGATAAAAAGCGTGGAGTCGTTGTACACAATGTGCTCGATCTGAAAATCAATTGGTTGCTCAAAAGCAGTTGAAAGCAGAAATATTTTATGGTCGTGCAGGATAAATAGGCTGTCTCCCTCAATATTGAAGAGCTCTGTTT
>Ga0118677_10006278_pt1 | contig 20231 bp, 22 predicted proteins | sample AliMusrvi5mmetaG_FD_86154 | JGI IMG/M metagenome (GOLD analysis project Ga0118677, IMG submission 86154)
CCTTTTCATCTGGAACCGTCACGCCCGCCTGCGTCCCGCATTGCTCCAAAATGTCCTTCAGTCGCTTCCGCAAGCTGAACTCATGCAGGTAGTTGAGTTTGTTCTTCAGAGAGGATCGGAAATCCTTGGCGAGCGACTGCGGAATGGCTGCCGCCAAAGTTGCCTTGGTTTCTTCCCATTCCTCATCGGCAACGTATTTCGCAGGCTTGGTGCGCCGATGGTACGTTTCCAGGGCTTGGCTGAGACTGAGGAACTTATGCCCAAGGTACATCGACGTATTGGTGAGTGTGCCAAAGAAGAGATCGCAGACTGGCTTCAACGTAGCGGACTTGCTGAACCATGTCCGTAGGTAACGCTCGAAGTTTGGCAGGATGCTCTTCAAAAAGAACAAGCATTGCAGTCGAGACAGCGACGACTCGGGTTCGTGCTGCGCGGGAAAGTATACAGACAGCTTTTCGTGGTGTGGTCCGCCATCTGCCAGATACCGGACGGCGGCTGGACAAATGGCTTGCACTTCTCTGGGATGAATTCGTTGCCCCATCCCGAGCATGATGAAGTTGTAGGCGTGATACTGCTCGTTTTTCCAGAGTGACATGAGCGGGGTCGGAGAGGCTGGCTCAATGACGATGTACGGCGTAACGGTCACTGAGCAGCCTTCAACCCCCATGTGGTTCTGCCATACTGCCTTTACCGAAACCTTGATGGTGTCGATTTGTGCCGTGATCGGATGAGAGATGCCGTAGCGCAATTGATAATTGTCAAATCCGCCATCCACAACGGGTGACTCATCCTTCTCAAACTTCAGAAGGTCAACCCATTCGTCAAGATACCAATAATTCACTCCGAGGCGATCACAGAGGATGTCTTCAACGCGAGAAAAATGCCAGCCTTCAACTGCGAAGCCTGCCACAAATGACGTTTCAACGGCGGTAACGGTGCTTTGACGGATATGCACGCCCGCGTTGAAACACTCGCACAGGGTAAGATACTTCCCTTCGGTAGTATTTCCGAGAATGATCGGCACGGTGCGGCCAATGGAATCGTCTTTGGTCACTTGGCTCCGATCTTTGAGTGAACCGATCAATACCAAGGAAAGACCGTCCTTGGAGCCATACGTCAGCGTGCCCGAGACTCGCCGCTCAGGGTTCTCAGGCAGCCACCATTCGCCTTTCCGTTCATACGGCTTCATCACTCCACCCTCTTGATCTTGGCAATCGCCGCGCTTTTTATCTCTTGAGGCAAACAATTCATCCGTGACTAATTCGCTGCTCTGCTACCTCTACACCAAAGAGCCAATGATTGAATCGCCGTCATGGTGAAAACCCGCCCTGCCGTATTACGTGAAACACGAAGGCCGCAGCGTTCGTTGCCGCAAGTGCCTGATCTTGCTTCTTGTTGGGGTTATTCTTATTCTCACCCCAGTCGCAGATCGCCTTGACCATGATCCAGTCGCTTTTCCCCTTATAGGCCGAAGCGTACAACCCTGCCGCTTCCATTTCGCCACCAATAGCTTCAGGCTCAAGGGACAACAACTGCTGCTTGAACGAGGGAGAATCTACGAGTTTGTCGCCAGAGAGAATAAGCCCGAGGCGAACTTTGGCAACTCCCCATCCCACCGATCCTGCATCGAATCGGTCAAGCAAGCGGGGAGATGCAGAAACTCTGTCGCCGCGCGGAGTGATCGTGATGGCCCCTGGCGTCGCTTCCGTGACCCGCTGGCACTCGTAGCAAAGCACTTGGCGGGAGACCAAGACATCGCCTATCTTCTGACGGTCAGGGTCAATTCCGAAGGCGATACCGACCATCACGATTAAAGAAGGTGACAAAGCACGTATCGAGTCGAGAATAGTTACGAGCGAGCCCATTGCCCCGCCCGCGCCCATTCCTGTTTTCACAAGCAGGATATCGCACCCTCCATGTATCCCGAGGTCAAAATAGGAGTGATCGCCGTGGAATCGCTGTGCCACAGCCCCCGCCTTACCGTCAAATGCGACAGAAAGCACCGCATCGCGCTCGACATCAGTGGCAACCGTCAGCAAGACCACTGGCCGATCCGAGTCATGCTGCTGGCTCGCTTGCCGAGCCGCCGTCTCCAAGGTTGTTTGGGTGCTGCCCACGGTGCCTTGCTGAATCGAAGCGTGCGATATGTTGCCGACATTCATAACGTTGATATTTGGGGGTGTACTGGACGAGCGGCTGAGAGTGGATGCGTGAATATCGACCTTGGCCTGTTGGGAAACCGCCTTATGGCGTCGGTCCAACTCCTCGACATAGTGGGAGATGATCTCCTTGATGAATAGGCTGCCATCAGATGCCGCCGTTTCAACAATACCAAGCCGTCTAAAGCGAGCCACCATCCGAATGTACTGGTCAGATTCCAGGCGATTGTCCCGCTTGATCTCCTCGGGCGAGATCATTATAAAGTTTCCGCCGCCCGTAGCGATCCATTTATGCTCAAGGTAGCGAAGTACCCGTTGATCGGTCTCGTCAAGATGAACTTCATTCTCCATAGTGTCCGAGCCTTTCAGGCGTCTCGATTGGAATGCTATGCATCTATCCACTGATAGCCACGCGTGGTTACTGACCTAACTTGCCCCTGAACAGTAATCAATCCATTTGAAGCCAACTCATCCAGTTCTGATTCAACTTGTGCTTTTCTACGGGGATCAGCGAAACTAGTTCCGAATTGTTTCCCACCTGCTTGAACATGAAGGCCCGCCGAGTCTACGCATACAATGATTTGTCCAGTCTTTCCAGCGGCACATAACAGCGTGCTTGCTCCTACAGAAAGAACCACGTCATCAGCCACGTCCCGATGTACGACCTGTGGTCCGTGCGACGACGTTTGTGTGCTACCGACCGTTCCTTGCTGAATTTGCGAATGGGACACTTGCCCGATGTTCATTATGTTCACAGTCGGGGGCGGCGGTGTGGAACGGTCGTGGTCGAGGTCGGCGACATAATTGCAAGCCGCGCCCTTAATGGAGATCAGCCCGTCCAATGTCACTTCTTCGAGAATTCCCAGGCTCTCGAATCGAGCGATCAGCCGCGTATATTGGTCAGGCTGAAGGCCATTTTCTTTCATAATCTCATCAGGCATGGCGGAACCGAAGCCGCCGCCAGCAACGAATCGGCGTTCGAGATATCGCAAGACCCGCCCTTCAATTGCGTTGAAGTTCATGTCGATGTCCCGTGTTCTGTCAGTCGCCCAGCAGCTTTTTGATACCCTCGATAATTTCAGCGGCAACTATGCTCCCCGTGGTGCCTTCGGCAATGCTACTGACGGAACGGAGGCACTCATTGATGATCTCCATTTTGGGACGAGGCGACGATACCTGAGCTTCAATAGTGGCGATGTCGCTTTCAACCGCCCGCTCATCATCGTCGGCCAAGTCGCAATCGGGGAGCTTCGTCTTCAGGTTGTGGACTAACTGCGATACGGCCTGCAAGTCTATCAAGGAGAACGATCCTGATTGGGTGCTGCCCACCGTGCCTTGCTGAAACTGCGATCCTGTCACTTGTCCGACACAAACGATGTTTATGGGCGGGGCGAGAGCGGCAGCAATGCGAGAGGCGGCTTCCTTCTCTTGCGGCGAAAAACTCATGCCGTCACCGAGAATGCCATCGCTTTCAAGTTTGAGGCTCCATTGGAGGACTTCGTTTCTAACTGCATCCAAAATACCCTGCGTATCGCTTCGCTGTACCATTACGGTCGGAGGAAACGGGCAGTTTGTGTCGTGCATCAGCTTGTATTCCATCTCCGCGTTAAATGGCATAAGAAGATCACCCTTGGTTTCGTCGGCTAACAATGCTGCCAATGATGCCACTCCCTGCCGCACGCGACGAGTCGAAAAAGCCTCCGCAGCGTCATCGTGGGCAAACACGCAGGGCATCCACCGTCGGTTGACTGGATTCCAAGCCACGACCCGTCCACGTATTACTCGATAAGGTGGCAACTCCGACTGGTAGCCATTAAGCTCACTCTCGACCCAACTCTTAAACTGCGCCAGATTTAGTTTCGCGGCGACAACCAAAGCCTTGCGTAGCAGATCGGTCAGTGGCGTGGCCGAATCCATCGCTGCCCGTTGCAATTCAAGAACCAAGCCCGTCATGGCAGGCCCTCCGAGGCGATATTGGGGAATAGAGGGACCAAGTTCATGCTGCCCGCTTTGAACTTTGTAGCAAGGTATCGCGGGACACGGAATTCGACTTTGGGGAAATGCATTTCACTTTCTCCGTCAACCGCCCAGCAGCTTATTTATGCCCTCGATGATACCTGCGCCAGCGATGCCCTCCACAATGTTCCTGACCGTTCGGAGGCACTCCTTGATAATCTCCATTTTGGGGCGAGGCGACGAAGTCTGGGCTTCGATGGTGGCAATGTCGCTTTCGACAGCCTGCTTATCTTCGTCGGCCAATCCTAAATCGGGCAGCTTCGTCTTCAAGTCTTGAATCAACTGCGCTACCGCCTGCATGTCCATCGAAGAAAACGACCCCGATTGGGTGCTGCCCACCGTGCCTTGTTGGATTTGTGCGTTGCTCACTTGCCCAATGTGAAGGATGTTTATGGGGAAGTGCGTCGTCGGCTTGTTCGGTTCGGCCAGGGCTGCCTCAATCTCGACGACACCCTGGTGCGTCAATGCGACGGCTGGCCCACTGACACCCGTGATTAGCCGCTCGCCGCGTAAGTAGAGCGAAGTCTGTTCTTGCTCGTTATCGGTTAAACCTAATGCTTTGGCAATTTCTTGTTCCGCAACATACTGGAGGGTACTGCCCCCAGTCGTTTCGTAGAGATACTTCAGGAAGAGGAATCGTTGTCGCTGACGTTGCTGTACCACGTTCATAGCATGTTCTCCCGTGCCATCGTTATCTCCGCGCGCACTCCGTTTCCCTCGGTTGTACCTCCGATGGTGGTTTAGTGGAGTGGTTTAATCGCCATTTTACCCCCTGCGGGGGCCTACCGCAAGCAAGGGCAAAATCAATAAGTTCTTTTCCGCCATAGGGTTGCTTCATTTTTGGCAAGTCTGGCAAAGGCTGACGGCGAAAAACGCTGCTTTCACCATTTCCGCCATTCTATCAGGACGACTAGCCAAAGCATGTCCACCCCCTACGAAATTTTGCGGGGAGGGCGGTGGAGACCGCACATGTAGATAAGGGATAGATGCGGTTTATCGTGAACGAGGCCGAACCGCATGAATCCACCCAAGACGCCGCCGCATGAGAAAGGTGGCGGCCTAGCGGATTGACCTGCGAGTGCATCCTGCTTATTCTGCGTGGTTTCATCTATGGTTCCCCTACAGGTCGCTGCCGGGCTTTTCAACGTGAAAAGCCGCCGGTTGGCTCGGCGCCCTGTGCGGGAACCTTAACCAGGACGACCGGAGCTGGCACACCGCTGGAACCACTTCCAGCAGTCGCGAGTATCCTTGGGAGAACCATTTTCTATCTATTCAACTGCCGGGTTCTATTGGAGCAACTTTCTTTCTATACAACAGCCGGGTTCTATCGGAACCACTTCATTTCTATACAACTGCCGGGTTCTATCGGGTCAACTGCCCCAGTCCGCCTGGCACACAAAACACCCGTTAGGGGTGTTCGTGGAGATTTTCCCGCTCCCACGCCCACGACGTTAAAAGTTGACGACGATCGCCGCTGGATTTTTCCCAGATTCCCAAATGGCTTTTCACAATGAAAAGTCGTCCGAATGAGAAGGTGTTGAGGAATCTGGAGTTTCAATCTCCGAATTTCAAGCCGAAAAACCTGGCGATTGGCTCCCTCCGAAGGGACTCCTGGTGGAGAACCACGGCGTTCTTGATGGGGCAGGGGACTTCTGGACTTTTGTAGCCAAAGAGGGGGGCTTCGTGATTTCTGAGAGCGGAAATCCAGGACGGCTCGGCGGGAACTTTGAGGTTCGGGCTGCCAAGTGGGGTCGGGGTTCTGTTGAACTTGTGTTTGATTTCCCCAGGACTGAAGCGGGTGTTCAACCCTGGTGCGGATCATCCAGGCGTGGACAGAGGTTCGCTGAGGAGGGGGGAAGGAAAAGGTCGGGATGGCCTATTTCTCCAACCCGTAGAACTTTGCCAGCCACTTAACCGCCTTGTCGAAGGTCTCCTGGGGCGGGCAAATGTAGTGTTTGTCCATAACCGACTTCAACGACCACCCCCCGAACCATCGAGCGCAGGATGCGAACTCGCTGTCTTCCAACCTTGAAGGGCTGGTCTTCCTAAATGTCTTGAACGGCTTGGCTTCTTTCAGCAGCGGTGACTTGCCTTTCTTCGTCCTTGTCGTGGTCAACTTGGTTGTCTTTTGCAGCGGAGTCGTGTCCTTCTCTTCCTTACTGGTCGTCAGCTTGATGAGAAGACGGTTGTATGCGGTCGATATGTTGTCAATCTTCTTGTGGTCGGTGCCTTGGAGCCATTCGACCTTGAGCGGTCGCCCCTCGTCGTTGGTCAAGACCCGATCTCCCTTCCGATTGCCGTACTGCATCAGCAACTCAAACGTCCGCTTCCACAGCGGGTAGCTGACTTCCGGGACATTCTCGTTCCCTTCCGTCTTTGTCCGTTGCCGCGTGATGCGACCGTTCGCCCAGTCCACCTGTTCCGGGTGCAGCTCGGCTATGTCGATCTGGGTCATGGCACAGTTCAACGCCAACAGCATGTAAAGTTGCGTCCGTTCTGTGGCGTTGTCCAGCAGAATCTTGATCTCTTCGTTGCTGAATGTGGGCTTCTTCATCTTCCCGATGTCGATGGTCAGGGTGGCGTTGCCCCTTCTCATGTTCCTGGGCAGGTTGTCCAGCAGTTCGGTGTCGTAGCACCACCCCACGAAAATTTTGATCATCCGCAGGAACCCTGCGGCATACGATTTGGACCAGCCGTCCTTGATCCTGCGTTCAAGTTCCGTGTGGTAGGTCCCCAAAGTATGACCATTGATCGAAGCGACCCCCACCCGCCGCCCAACGAAGTCGGCAAAATGGTTCATAGCGCGCTTCAAGGAGTCGTAATATCCTGGGGCGTATGTTCCTGACTCAACACGGACCATGGCGCGGGCAAGGAAGGACTCGACCGCCTGTCCGATGGTCTTGATCTCGGTCTTGGGCTCGCCGTCCACCCTAAATCTTTCTGCCCAAACCGTCCGCCCACCGTCGCTCATGCCCTGCCATGCGAGTTTCAAGGAGTGGTCATCCCACAATCTGAGTTGGTCGGCGACCTGCTCAGCGTCATCCGCTTGCCCGTGCTCCGTGTGCCAGTCCCGTACCCGTTCCCACTGACGGCGATAGTAGTCAGGCTGGTCTTCAGTCTCGGTGGTCTCCAGTTCGGTTCGCTTCGCGTGCCAAGCTTTCAACGCCGTTTCGTAGTCACCGCGAAAATAGTGGATGTTCCCCTGATGCTTTTTTCGCCATCGTTTGGCGACCCCCTTGGGCATGGGCATCTCGGTCAGTTCTAGTTTTCGTTTGGTCATGGTCAGGTCTCCGCTGACCTGATACCTTTTGTTAGCCAGAAGGTATCAGACGGGCATCGGGTCGTCTTTTGGGTTGAAGATGTCAGGTTGAAGGGAAGGATGGACAACAGCTCCATTGTATGGATACCTGATACCTTGTCAATATGGTGGTCCATGCCATGATACCCACGACATGATACCTTTATGGTCGAAAATGACAGAAAAGGTATCAGGGAGAGAATAAACACACAGGTTTTAGCCGAGAAAAACACGTAACAGTGGATATTGTGGATCTGGTGGTCGCGGGTTCGAGTCCCGTCACTCACCCCTTCGTAAGTTAAAGCCTTGCAATCATTTACGGTTGCGGGGCTTTCTCCGTTCTTGGCCGATTCTGGCCCATTGTTGCCAAAAGTGTTGCCAGGAACCACGGTTTGGCTATCTTCCGGCCGGTGGTTCGCCCAAAGCTCTTCGGCCATCTCGTCAGTATCCAGATCGACATAGTACCCCATTGTGGTAGCAATGCTTGCATGACGCATGAGTTTTTGAAGGATCGCCGGAGCAACCTTCTTGGCCCACCTCGTGGCAAAGGACCGCCGCAGGTCGTGCGCGCTGGCAGTCTTCCGGTCAACCGCATTGACGATCGCTCCCGCCTTCTCCCCGATGTCGGAAACCAGCTTCCCCACGGAATGACCAGTCAGGGGGATCGACATTTCTGCCACGTTCAGGTTGAACACCAGCCCAACCCGCTCGGCCTCCGGGGTCTGCAAGATGAATTCGGCAAAGTCGGGGGTCATCGGCAATAACTCATCTTGCCCATTCTTTTGGGCAGAACCCTTGATCCGGAACTTCGGCCGACGGCCGGACAGGTCAATGGCAAAGGGGGATTCATCGTCCCAAGACAGGATGATTGATTCTTGCAACCGAAGGCCGGACAGCCAAAGCCCGGTAAGGTATCGGACCCACTCGGCCGGGTCGGTCGGCCGCACCTTGGGCACGGCCGCAAGCATCCGGTCAAATTGCTCACCCACCACGGCCCCGCCTTTCATCTTCCGGCCTTTGGCCCCTTTGGGCATGTTGACCTTGGGCACGGCCGCAAGCATGCCCACGGAGACCGCCCAGCCCAGGGCCGCCCGGATGTGCCGCAAGATGCTGGCAATGGTGGTTTCCTTGATTCCGGTGTCTCGTAACTTCGCTTGGAACTTTGACAGGGCCGCCGCGTTGACCTTGACGAGCCTGTCGGGGTCCAAGTGTTGCTCGACTTGATCGAGGACATAGCCGACATTCTCGACCGTCTTAGGTTTCAAACTCGCAAGATGCTCGGTCGCATACCGTTCGCGGAATTGCTGCCATGTGATCTTGCTTGGCGCGAGGTATCGCCCGGCTTCCAGTTCCTTTTGCAGTTCGCCAGCAAGCCGCTCGGCTTCCCGCCAGTCGGTGGTGCCGCTGCTCTTGGCTTTCTTCTTCCCGCTGATCGGATCGAAGTACACCATGGACAACGGCCGGTCTGGTCCGTAGGAATGAACCTTGACCGCGATTTCTTCACTCATCGTAAAATCCTCCAAGAAAGGCCGAAGGCCGTGACGCTCGGGTAGAAAGCAGAGCAAGTCTGCCGCACAAACCTTGCTCCCCGCCTATGCGGATCATCGCTTGGGAATGCGCACGAGTGCCACGGCCCTGGACCTGTTTGTTGGAAAACATCATTAAGAACCTTGCTTAGGGTTTCTACGCCCTTGCCGGTGACGATGATCACCGACAAAGGAATTATCGACCGTGTCCAGCGAAATGTCAAATGCCAACACGAATTTTCCTTCACAGTGGCCCCACCCCGCCAGTTGTCGCCGGTGGGTCGATGCTTGGGCCGTCCAGCCTCATCTGGCTGTCCGTGGTAATCTCTCGGGCTTCGGTACACCGCAACCCGTAGGACCGCAGGGCCGCTTTCAGGAACCGCTTTAGCCGGATCGTCGCCGACACGTCGCCCCAACCGGGAACCGCTTGGAGGATCAAGGCAAAGGTCGGCTTGCTCTTGGGGTCGCACCCGCCAAGTTTTCCGTTCTGGGTCGTCTGGTCTGTCATGTTCACTTCCGGGGCTTGCATCCGCACCCGCCCGCCAACTCCCCTACAGGGAGTTGTTGGCGGGGCCGGTGCGATTGCACCCGCCAAGCCGCCAATGGCTGATTCTTGGCGGGTACTTGGCCGATGCGGGCCGATGCAACTCTAAGGCTTGGTATCCTCCGCTGTTTCACGCAGCTTCCAAGCCGGTTGCGGTTGATTATTGCCCTTGATAATCTCTGTCGGCTGAAAGGTTCCATCATCGGTCAGGCTGGCAAAGGTCCGGTCGAATCGCTTCCCGTGCCCCAGGGAAGCCCGATCCCGTAGGGCCGTCTTGGTCTGCGGGGTCTTCAACCGGGCCGCAACCTTGACCAGTTCTTTCCTGTCGCTTTCCAGGGTTTCCGTCGCCCGTTCTTCCGCCTTTTGCCGCTTGGCTTCGTCTTGACGGGCTTGGGCATCAGCCCGGGCCTCGCTTGCTGGCATGACGCCAACTTGCCAGAACCGGCCGCCCTCGGTCGCCTGGGTTCCTTCCGCAACATCGACCGCCCATAGTCCGCTATGCCCGGCAGAGCCGCCCGCCGACAACCATAGACGGTGTTCACCCGTGCCCGGTTGATACGATTCCCGCCGACCGACAAGCAACCACTGACGGGCAAACTCTTGGAAGCCCGCCCATGAAATGTCTTCCAACTCCATCGGGCTGAACGGATCGTTCTTGGTTTTCTTCGCATGGTGGCAAATCACGAGCAACGCCCCACGGTCTTGACACACTTGGGAAACGCCACGGAGTACCGGCCCCATGCTGAAGATGCTGGACGGGTCAACGTTCGGGATGCACATATAGGCAGGGTCAACGGCAATCACTTCCAACTCATCATCCATGATGAAACGACCAAGGGCCTCTTGGTGGGCGATGCTGCCAAACTGGGGCAAGTCTTCCGAGAAGACGAGCCCGCCAATATCCGCCAGTCGATAGCCCGCCGCCTTTGTGATTCGCCGGGCTGTCTCTTGGATGGTGGCAAGCCCGCTTTCCCCGGTCATAATGCCCACCCGACACGCCCGGTTGACCTTCAGCAGTCCCAGGAAGTGACCGCCCATTGCAAGGCTTATCCCCAGGTCGATGAGTAGGCTCGTCTTCAGGGTCTTCTTGCCGCCGGCCAGGATGCACGGTTGACGAGCCACCAAAGCCCCTTCGATGAGATACTCAAGATCGAAGTTTCCTTCGTCCAGTTCCTTGCACGAGATTCGCCGGAATTCGATAGGCTTTACGTTGTCGCCGGCCGCCTTGCCCGTCGCCTGGTCAGCCGAATCGTGTCGGGTGTCGCTCAGCCTCAGCCCAAACATCACGGCCGCCGCCTTGACCGCCGCCTTGCAGTCGCCACCGTGTTCTAGTTCACAGAACACGTCAAAGGGTCGATGCCAATGCTCATCGTTTAGCGGGTCGTTTGCCGAGTGGTGGTAGGACCGCCCCTCGCTGACATAGACAGACAGGCTCTTGCCGCCGGGCCGCTTCCATCGGTCGCCGTGTTGGGTGTAGCCTCTGGCCTTCAACTCGGCTTCAATGGTGATCCGTCCGTTGTAGGCGTCGATAACGCTTGCGTGCCCGTTGGATTCCGCCCGGTGTCGGTCGCTCGTCTGGGCCGCCTTTTCTCGGGCTTCCATTTGCTTCCGGGTCAACGGGGCCTCATCGAGCTTTCGGGCCGCTTGCAACAGGGCATCGGCTTGGGCCTGGGGCACGGTGGGTATCGCTGCGAAGTCGCCGCTGATTGCTTCGTAGCGCCGGCCGCTCGGGTGAAGGCTACCGGGCATGACTGCATAACCGCCCTCGCCGCGCGTTTCAACCGCACACTTGCGGCCTGTCTCTTCGGTCTCATCGGGAACCCATGCCAACTTGTCATTCCCGCCCGGTTCGGGGCAACGCAACCAGACTTGATACCCGCCGCCCTCTCGGCCTGTTCGTTGAACGGGCAAACCATCGGCAAGGCTTCCAACTTGGACCTTCCACGCTTCGTAGAACCGCGCGACGTCAAAGTCGATGACGAGCAGCCCGCCCGACACGCCCCCACCGATCCCCGCCACGCTCTTACAGTCGCGGGCAAACCATCCCTTGACCGCCGCCGCCGTCGCGGGCTTGTCCTGGTAGGGCTTCCAGGTTGGTTTGCCCTCTTCATCTTTCGGCAACAGGTCGCCCTCGGGTCGCTTCGTGCGAGGGGAACATGGAACCAAGGAAACGCCGCCCGAAAGGTAGGATAGGGCAAGGTTGCGTAGGTCAATGTCAACAGCCGGGCCGCCGGTGCCGTTCTTCGTCGTCGAGGACATGCTATTCACCCTCCCCGCAGCTTGGACGGTTGCCGATCTGGGGCTGTTGTCGCCCGGTCAGGAAGGCCACCGCGTTTTCTATCCCGGCCGGCAGATCATCTTCGTTCACACAGGGGGCAACGAACAGCGCGGGGGTGACCAGTACCGGGGCCATCGACTCGGGCCGCTTCCCAAACCGGAAGAGCCACAAGTCACAATCCGGGCAGGAACACCAAAGCACGGATTTCGCGGAGAAGCCAGAACAGTCAAGGCAATGCTTCCGAACAGCTTCTAGCGGAGTCTGGCGGGGGCTAGCCCCGGTTTTCTTGGCGGAAGTGGTTTGGGTCAGTAGATTGGTCATTGTTCGCCCTTTCCCGTCTGTTGTGCTGCCAGGAACTCGATAAGATCAGCACCCCGGAAGAATTTCCACTTGCCGAACCGCATGACTTTCAGCCCTCCACGTTGCATTGCCGCCACGGTTCGGGCACCGAAGCCCCAGTCGGCCAGACGGCGAAAAGGATAAACTAAGCCGGGGTCAATCGGTGGGGCGGGTGGTGGCGGTCGGTGAGGACCGGCTGCGTTGCGAGGGTGGGGCGTCTTCATTGGTTATGCTCCGTCTGCTCGGCAAGCTTCACCAATTCACGACGGGCCTTCTTGGCTTCATCGGCCGCGGCAATCGACTTATCGACGGCCGCCAACAGGTCAACAATCGCCCGCCGGATTCTCGGGCGGGGCTTCTGTTTCGCATCGGGCTTGGGTTGCTTGGTTTCCATGCCCCTGATTTTCCAGAATCTTTTTCTCGTTGCACAAAGAGGGAAACAAGAAAGCAGAAAACCCTCGCAAAATGCGAGGGTTAGTGAGAAAACCGGAAAACTGGACGGGAAACAAGATTACTGTTTCCCGGACTTCTTCTCCGCCCGAATCTCCGCCGTCCGTTGTATCGCGCCTGCCAAAGCCTCGTCTTGCACGTTGGGGTCATCGGCCACAGATTGCAGGTCGCCGTCAAGGGCCTCAAATCCGGCATTTGCCCGGGTCGTCCAATAAACCGCCCACTTCCCCATGTGAATCTCTAGCCGCCGATTACCTTGGTTTCGGAACATATCGGGATGATCCGTCCGGAACTTGCTCAGCCTCTTGTTGGTCTTGAGATGGTCTTTCCAAATGGACGGAGACGAACGAACCCAAGCCGAATCGTCGGGAACGACGGCCTTTGCCATGGGACCGCCGGAGGCATCCGGTCGTATCGCTGTCAGGATCACCTTGACCTGTTCGGCCGCGTCCCGCGTCTCGTCCTGGTCGTCTTGGAATCGCTCCCAGTTCACTATTTCGTCGGGGAGCCTGCGCAATTCGTCATAGATTCCCCTGGCCTGTACGGTCTCTCCCGCCTCCCATAGCACGTCCGCAGCTTCACGCGCGGCCGCCGGCCAATAGTTACATGCGCACGCCCAAGGGATAGGTTTGCCACGTTGCAAATACCCAGTAGGCATTGCAGGCTCTTCCGGGTCGGGTGCCGTACCGGGTCTAAGTGGGATCGGCTCGCAAGAATAATCCGGGTCGTTCTCCAACTCTTGCCGCCTGTTCAAGTAGGCGTCGATGCGTTGAAGTGCCACATCACGCTTACGGCAAAACGCCACAAACTTTGACGGTTCCATAGAGTTGCTTTCCGTGTTGGTCGGGTCGGCCCAAGGGCGAGGGGCACGGAAAGCAGAAGCACCCGCCGCACAAGGACCGCTTGGCCGGGGATGTTGCAACAAGCCGCCGGCCGTCCCGATGCCGCAATTATAGCCGATAATGGCCCATTGGCCTATGCGATCAGAGTCCGTCGCCGACGCCACGCCCAACCCAGCAACCCGAGGGCACCCACGCAGAGCAGGGCGAGGGTGGAAGGCTCGGGTACTGGGGCGGGAGTGAGAAGAAAGGCTTCTTGCTGCCCGCCATATTGGCCGTAACCGCAGATTTGGCCGGTGGCGTTGATGCCGGTGGCGTCCGTTAGTGTCCATCCAGAACCGGGGGCTATCAAGTTGTTTAGGTCCAGCATGGAACCTCCGTCGTAAAGGAAGGCGTCGTGGCTGTTGCCGGTCTCGGCCCACCCTACCACCTGCCCAAGGTTGTTGATGGCCAAGGCTTGACTTAAATCTCCGCCGAGTGTGCCGAGGTCGTCCGAGAGGACGAGGGAACCGCCGCCATTGTGCAAGAACGCGTGGTAAACACCGCTGCTGATACGGGACCACCCCACGACCTGCCTGAGGTTGTTGATGGCTGTGGCGGTGCTCTCATTTCCCCCAAGTGTGCCAAAGCCATGCACAGGGAGACTCCCATTGTAGACAAAAGCCTGTTGGATTCCGTTGTGGGTTAAAACGGCGTACCCCACGACCTGCCCGCTGTCGTTGATCCCGGTGGCCCGACCGGGCCCAGCAAAATTTCCAAGCCCAGGGGTGTTAAAGAAGGCGTCGTCCTCGATGTTGGAGGTGTACCCCGCGACCTGCCCGAGATTGTTGATGGCGAGCGCAAAGCTACTGCGGGCGCCGCCAGTATATATACCCCCAGGCCATTCGGCGGCCTGTGGGGATCCGAAAGGATAGGACCACCCCACGACCGTACCGCTGTCGTTGATGGCACTGGCATAGCTATTGGGCCCGAAGCCCACGAGCCCGCTACCGCTTTGCCAAAGGAAGCCCTGTTGCCCACCACCATTTGTCGGACTAGCCACGACGTTCCCCACGACCTGCCCACTGTCGTTGATCCCGGTGGCGTAACTGCTGTACGTGTAACCGGGGAGTGTGCCAAGGTCAGTCACGGTGTACTGCACGGGGCCAGAAGCGTCGGCCGCAACACCTGAAAACAGAATCGCAACTCCGAATCCGAACCGCTTGAACGTGAGAGCGTTCATAGAGCCTACCCTTTCTTTTGCCAGGCCCGGCCGGAAGCGGCCGCAAAAAGGGTAGGTAAACGCGGCGGCTCCGGTCGGCAACGGCCCCGCCGGGCACCTAGCAGCAATGAGTATAGTCCCATCGCCGAAAAAGTACAACTTGTTTCGCCTCGCGCCCGCGTCCGCGTCTGACGTTCATTCAAGGCAGAAAGTTGGAAATGTGGTTTATTCCCCTCCCTCTCGCCCTTGCCGGACGCCCCCCGGAGTGCGGCCAAACGCCTTGGAACAGTCTTGAATGAAGCCACAAATACGGGCTTCCAAACCTGTCCGGGCATTATCGGCCAGGGTTAGCCCGAAGTGTCCGGCCCAATCTTCCAACCGGCTTCGGACGCCCGCTTGAATCGCTGCTGGTGTGTCGGCCCGCAAGTCTCGCTGCAACTCCGCTTCCTCCGCGTTCTGGAACTTCCCCAAGATACCCCGGATTTCCTCGATCTTGCGGCGTTCCTGCCTCTGGTTCTCTTCGTCCTCCGGCGGCTTGTTCAACATGGCCTTGGGCAAGACCTGCTCGAAGAACCTGTTGCGGTACTGCCGCGCCCACAGAAGCAGACTCCACGCCCCGAGGCTTGGGGCGTCGTCAGGTTTTGCCCGTCGATTCTCCAAGGCCCCGTAGACCCATAGAGTGTCCTTGACGAGATCCGCGGGTTGCCTGTCGTCGCCGATCCGATTCAAAAGCGCGTCAACGTCGATGCCATGCTCAGGGGCCGTTGGCTGTTGCAAGGGCGAAGGTTTCGCGGTCGCCGCCGCTGGGGCCTCGCCGCCGGTGTTCACCAGGGGCGGGAACTTCTCGGCCATCCGACTCCATGCCTCATCGCCGGCCTCGGCCTTCGTCATACCACTGCTGCGGAGTTTCTTCAACTCTTGGTCTTTGAACAGGGACGATTCAGCCCAACGGCCTTCACGTCGCAAGCGTTCGGTTAGTTCAATCTTGGATTCGTTCATAAAGACTCCTTACCCATTGTGAAAGTCAAAAACTGGAAATTGCTTGTTGGTGTGTATACGATGTCCGCCTAGTCGCAAACGACGTAGGGGGTTGGTTCAGCCTCCGGAAGTCCGAGGGGCCCCGCCCCCTTTCATCGTTCAATCTTTCAACGTCCTGTCGGTCGTCGCGTTGCCGCCCGTCGCTGGTCGTCTTGTCCTAGTCAGTCGTGAAGCCCAACACCGTCCTGCCGTCAACCTTGCCCGCGAAGCCCCCACGCCACGCCTAGGGCGTGTTTCCGCTGTGGTCTCGTCGGGACGGGTGTTTGGTCGTTTTGGCACCCGACTGTCGATTCGTGCCACGCTAGGGCGTCGCTGGTGGGCTTGCTGGGCATGTCTGGGCGTGTCGCTTGCCGCTGCTGGTCGTGTTGTCATCGGACCTGTCATAGCTTCACGCGTCGAACTGTTGCCAAAAGTGTTGCCACGCAACCCGTCAACAACCCACAATCAACCTGTCCCCAATGTGAGAGTCCCCGCTTTCCGCGAAGAAAACGGGGACATTCTCGCTTGTTTCAACTGCTAGGCCGATTGTGGATCTGGTGGTCGCGGGTTCGAGTCCCGTCACTCACCCTCAGAAAGCCTTGCCTGACAACGAGTTAGGGAAGGCTTTTTTGTTGGCCTAGAAGTGGGGAAGAATTCTCGTACTACGCGGGTGCTACACCGGACACCGCCGAATATCGACGGACCCCGATTGAAAATGAAAAAAATTCTTGCTTGATATCAGCAGGGGAGCGCGCCTACAGAATCCCGGAGGCTCCCTACCACCCCCTACCCAGTTTGGTGTACGCTGTTCACTAGTTCGCCTGCGCTGCTGGTAGTGTACGCGCGTCGATAGGACGGGTATCAGATTAGCTATCTGGTGTCCTAGAAACAGAATTGCCGTAAATCGTAGGCTTAAACTGTAGTCCACACTTTGCCGTGCTACGGTGGTGCTACGCGCTGCCGAAAAACAGCCCTAATAACCATGCTTGTGGTGGGTAGCACACCACAATAGGCGAGTAGTGTACGTTCGTCAGAGTGACGAGATAGAAAACCAGAGTAGGCAGGAGGCGGGGGTCAAGTCCGACCTCGGCAGGAACCAACTGCTTTGGACTGCCTACCCCGGGAGGAATCATTCGTGAACGTCGATCTGCGGCACGGCGGCGGGCGTAAGGAGTTCACTCATACGTCGGCGAAGTGCGGTGACGCGCTGTTCGGGCGAGGCGTTGGCCAATAGCTAAGAGAAGGCTCCCGAACGCTTGCCGCCACTGCGGGCGGCAAGCGTGGAACGCATGGTCTTGCTGCCCGTCCGGCACTCGTCCCGAGACTCCGGCAATCTGCCGCTCTGGCTGATAGCCAACTGAGATAATGAACTACTGAAAATTTGTCTGGGTTGGTCGTGATCTGACCAGGCATCTCGGTACCCTTATTGGTAGAGCAGTCGGTCACGAACACTGAGGAGCCAATCATGCCCACCTATTTGGATAAAAAACGCCGTCGCATCAGCCAATTTGCCGAGCACTTGCGGCTTATGGGCCTGCGTGCCCACAAGCTCGCGAAAGGCAGTTGCTTCATCATTTTCGACGAGACGCCTCCCGAAGATGCCGAGTCGCCCAAGGTTAAGGAATCCGTGGCCATCAAGGTCGATTCCCTGACCGCCGGCGGCTCGGCATCGGGCGGGCCAGGGGGAGACGATCCGTGCCCCGACCTCCTGGGCACGGAGCAAGTTCGGTGGACCGATCGTGATAGAAACCCTGGACAACAAAAGCGGATGCCGGCAATCTTCAATCCCTTGAAGCCCTCGGTTCCACTGCTGTCCAGCGGTGCCGTACAATAAGTCGTTCAAATTTTGGAAAACCAACCCAAATGCCCCTGGAATGAGGAGGAAGTGAAAATGAGTTATCGCTGCGACGAGTGCAACCAAACCACGGGGCACGGCCAAAAGTTACTCAAACGGATCGTCTATCGCACGGTCCCGCACAAGGACGGCGTCCACGGGCAGCAGATTGCCAACGAGATCAAACTTTGTCCAGACTGCATGAAAGGACAGCCTACGGGGAGCCCGAAGCCCGTCACGCAGTCTACGGAACTCAATCAGAAGGTGTGGATCTTCCTTAGGACGATTCGGCATCTAAAGGGCACCAAAGGCATCCAACTCGCGAAAGACTTTGCTCGCAAGTATCTCACGTTGGATCAGGCACGTGTGATTTTTCCAAACCTCGATTTGTCAGATGTAGATTTTGCCGCCGTGCCTTGAAGCGGTGCGTAACAATGATGCAACGCCTGCTCCCGGCGCTGCTGGGCGTGTGGATCGACCACGGGGCCGACGAAGACTGGGGGCCAATGTGCTATGATGGGCAGGTATACAAAAAGCGACTGGGGAGACCCTATGAACCACATCGTACTACTGGGTGACTCGATTTTCGACAACGGCATTTACGTCCATCAGGACAGAGGTGAGGAGCCGGTTCTCGAACAACTGCGCGGCCTGCTGCCCGGCGGGTGGGACGTGACGCTTGTAGCCGTTGACGGACACCGGATCGCCGACGTGTGCCGGCAGCTAGATCGTGCGACGGCGGACGCTTCGCACCTGGTGATCAGTGTGGGCGGAAACGACGCTCTGGGCCAGGGCAGCGTGCTGGACGGACGCGCCGGGACGGTGAGTGACGCCCTCGTGACGCTCGCGCGGACCAGGGAGAAGTTCCGCCACGAGTACCGGCAAATGCTGGACACAGTCTGTGCCCGCGGCAAGGCAACGGTCGTATGTACGATCTATGATCGCTGCCCCCTCGGCGCCGAGTGGGGCCTACCAGACGAGGGCGGAGTTTTGCAGGCGGCCGTGGCGGTGTTCGACGACTTGATCATTGGTGAGGCGATCCGCGCCCGAGTGCCCGTCCTCGACTTGCGGCCGATCTGCGACGATCCCGCCGACTACTCAGACAAATCCCCAATCGAGCCCTCGGCCATCGGCGGCGCGAAGATCGCCCGCGCGATCTGGCGGATCGTCGCGGGGCATGACTTCCGCAGGAGGCAGACGGTTGTATTCGGCTCGGAGGAGTAGTATTGTGGAACAGTTGGCTGAGCGGCCTGGAAAAAGTAATTACCCCCGCCTGAAGGTGCCTTTTCTAAACCTAACTACGAGGTAAACGAGCATGAATGTCCCTACGCCGAACAACAAGGTAACCCGTTACCTTGAGTTGGTCGAAGATCGCAAAATATGTCGAGCCTGCAAGGATCTCAAAAATCCGTCTGAAATCAAGGGTGGCGCCTACGACAGCGATGAGATCGGGCCGTGGTCGCGGTGGCAGGGCAACCTCGACGCTGAGTTGATGGTCGTGGGCCAGGACTGGGGTGATGACAAGTACTTCGAGGACCACTGCGGCCTAGACGACGCCAAGAATGACGCCAACCGCTTCCTTCGGGAGTTGTTGGCCGAGGCGGGGTTCGATGTGGCTGACGTCGGCGCGGAAGGTGGCCGCGGAACCGTTTTTCTCACCAACGCGATCCTCTGCCTGAAGTCCGGCGGGCTGGGCGGCCCTGTGAAGTCCGAGTGGTTCAGAAACTGCGGTCGTCTATTCCTTCGGCCGCTTATCGACATCGTAGAACCGAAGGTCGTCGTTGGCCTTGGCAAGCGAGCGTATGAGGCGGTACTGCGAGTGTACGGCATCCAGCCAGGCGGGTTTCGCGAGGCCGTCGACTGTCAGGAACCCACAAAGCTACGTGACGGGGTGGCGGCATTTGCGGTGTACCACTGCGGACGTCGAGGCCAAAACTATCATCGCAACCCCGACGACCAACGCAAGGATTGACGCCGGATCCGCCATTACTTGTACTTGCCGCGTGCCGCCGACAAGTATCGCACCAAGGCCGAACAGGATAAAGCCATTGCCGACTTGACGAGGGCGATCCAGATCAATCCCGACGATGCCGGGGCATATTTTGACCGGGGTCTTGTTTATTGGGTTAAGGCCGAAACTGACAAGGCCATTGCCGACTTGACAGAGGCCATCCGGCTAAGCCCCGACGATGCCAAAGCATATTATGCTCGCGGTGTCTGCTATAAGAAGGAAGGCGAGACTGCCAAGGCCGAAGCCGACTTCGCCAAGGCCAAGGATCTAGGTGGCAGGGAAAAGTAGGTTGGAGGCATAAAAGGGACATAACTTGAGTCCAGATAACCTCGCCAATTCGTTCTGACCCGTTTCCGTCTCCTACTAGAGGAAAACTCGAGTGACAATACCTATTCCACCAGACGACAAGCTGAACCAGCCCATGACAGACAAGCAGCACCGGTACGTCAAACTGGTCGTGGAGCGGAAACAGTGTAAGCTCTGCGAGGGCATGGAGAACCCATCTCGCTGTGCCGGCGGGAAATTCGACTCGGACGAGATCGGCGTTTGGACCACCTGGCAGGGCGGTCTTGATGCCTTGGTCATGATAGTCGGCCAGGTAACGGTTCACGCGCCGGGGTACGAATTTTGTAAAACTGATCTGGTCACGGAAGGCGGTTTTTGCGACATATAGGCCATGTCGCTGGAAATAAGAATCACGGAAGACCTGATTGCACGGC
>Ga0118677_10006279_pt1 | contig 20228 bp, 15 predicted proteins | sample AliMusrvi5mmetaG_FD_86154 | JGI IMG/M metagenome (GOLD analysis project Ga0118677, IMG submission 86154)
CCTCTACAGTGTCAATGTAGCGCTCTAACCAACTGAGCTAATCGTCCCTTTCGAATGGGTCGAAATATAGAATATCATTTATAAAATGCAAAGGACGGCGAGGCCTGTTTTGCAGTTTATGCGGTTTTTTTCTGTTTGCGGGTGCCTGAGATGTAGTCTGGGGCTGCTTTGTTTTCGATTGTTTCGGCGGTAATGATGCATTTATGGATGCCTTTCATGGATGGAAGATCAAACATGATGTCGATCATTACATTTTCGAGTACTGAACGCAGTGCCCTGGCGCCTGTGCCGCGTTCAATGGCAATGGCGACTACTTTGTCCAGTGCCTCGTCGGTAAATTCAAGTTCTACACCGTCCATTTCGAACAGTTTTTTGTACTGCTTGGTAATGGCGTTTTTTGGTTCGACAAGGATGTTGCGCAATGCTTTTGCATCAAGCATATCAAGGGTGGAGATGACAGGAAGACGTCCTATGAATTCGGGTATAAGTCCATATTCGTGCAGGTCGTCCTGCATGACAAGCTTGAGGATTTCGGGATCGTAGCCTGTTTGGCCATGCTTGACCTTTGCACCAAAGCCCATTGAGGATTTTGAAACTCTTTTTGCAATCAGGCGGTCAAGACCTTCAAAGGCTCCGCCGCAGATAAAGAGAATGTTCTTCGTATTGATGTTGATCAGCTGCTGCTCAGGGTGCTTACGGCCACCTTTAGGGGGAACACCGACGACGGCACCTTCAAGTATTTTCAGAAGGGCCTGCTGGACTCCTTCGCCGGAAACATCGCGGGTAATGGAAACGTTGGCGGATTTACGGGCAATTTTATCGATCTCATCAACGTAGATGATGCCGCGCTCGGCTCGCTCAAGATTAAAGTCAGAGGCGTGAAGCAGCCTTGCAAGAATGGTTTCGACATCGTCGCCGACGTATCCGGCTTCTGTCAAGGATGTGGCGTCAACTATGGAGAAAGGAACTTCGAGCAGATTGGCAAGGGTCTGGGCCAGAAGCGTTTTACCGGTTCCGGTAGGTCCAATAAGAAGAATATTGCTCTTTTCAATCACTACGCCGTCGTCATCGCGCGTCCATTCCTGTGATTCTATCCTTTTGTAATGGTTGTAGACTGCTACTGAGAGGGACTTTTTGGCAATCTCCTGACCGACAACATACTGGTCGAGGGAGTCCATGATGGCTTTCGGACTTACCAGACGTGGCTGAAACGGTTTATCGAGAGGTCGCTCAGGCTGCTGTATGGCGCTGAGCTCCTTGCGGAGGATCTCATATGATGTTTTTATGCAGCGGTCGCAGATGAATGCTCTCGGACCGGCAACCATACTGGCTGACTCCTGAGCACTTCTTCCGCAAAATGAACAGAAAACCTGATCGCTGCCGTTACCGTTACCACCCCTTGTTTTACCTTTTCCCGTTTCTCTTGTCATGAAACACTCGAGCCTTCAAAATGTTAATAATGCAGTTCTTTAAAATCCCATATTGGCCAGACTGTCCAGGACATGCTGGATGGTCATGCTTAATTTGGGATGGCCGGCCTCAAAATGATCAACAGCCTCGCTCATGCGCTGCATAAGAGATTCGTTTTCATGCATGGCTCCAACATCGTCAGAAACAAGTTTGCTTATATCCTCGCGGAGGTTTGTTAAAACCGCTACTGTGTTTTTATCAACAGAATCTACCTGTTCCAGCTCCTTGTGAAGCGTTTCGAGGAGTTCCCTGAGTTTTTGCTGTTCCATAAGCCGACTTGATTAAGAATAAATTCATTGATGTACTGGATATAACATACAAATACCCTCAATCGTTTAGGGGAGACTTGTTTCACCCATCAAAAAGCGGTCACACTCGCGGGCGGCAGAGCGGCCTTCCTGAATGGCCCAGACTACAAGACTTTGTCCACGGCGGGCATCGCCGGCAGCAAAGATGCGTTCGCGGTTTGTAAGATATTTTTTGTCTGTAGCCTTTATGTTTGATCGTTCATCCTGAGTAACCTGAAGCTGCTGAAGAAGATGCTCATCAGGGCCGATAAAGCCCATGGCAAGCAGAACAAGCTCGGCCGGGATGATCTGTTCAGTGCCGGCAACCGGGAGAGGAGAGTATCGTCCGTCAGTTTTAACCCACTCCACTTGGGAGACCTCAACTGCCTTGAGAGCTCCTTTTTCGTCAGAAAGAAACTTTTTGGTCATCATGGAGTACTTTCTCGGATCGTCACCCTGCACCTTGGCGGCTTCCTCCTGTCCGTAATCGACCTTAAAGGTTTTGGGCCATTCAGGCCATGGATTGTCGAGCTGGCGCTCAAGTGGTGGCTGTGGCATAATTTCGAGCTGTATGACGCTTGTGCAGCCCTGGCGCAACGAAGTAGCTACACAGTCCGTGCCGGTATCTCCTCCTCCGATGACAACAACATTTTTTCCGGCCGCAGAAAGAACCGGAGCACTCTCGTCGAGCAGGGCTTTGGTACTTGAGCGTAGAAAATCCATTGCAAAATGAATGCCTGAAAAGTCACGTCCTTCGGCAGAAAGGTCACGAGGCCTGGTTGCACCTGTACAGAGCACCACTGCATCAAACTCTTCGAGGAGCTTGTCGGCAGGATAATCGACACCAACCTCCGTGCTCTCCATGAAAATGACACCTTCGGCTCTCATGAGATCAATACGGCGCTCAACAACAAGCTTCTTATCAAGCTTCATGTTCGGAATGCCGTACATCATAAGACCGCCGATACGGTTATCGCGCTCGAACACGGTTACACTGTGACCGGCCTTGTTAAGCTGATCAGCACAGGCAAGTCCTGAAGGACCAGATCCAACCACTGCTATCCTTTTGCCTGTTCTGTAGGCAATTTTTTTCGGCTCTACCCACCCTTCGGTAAACGCATGCTCGATAATCGAGTACTCTATGTTCTTGATGGTCACGGGAGGGTCAACAATCCCAAGCACACAGGAGCCCTCGCATGGGGCAGGACAGACCCTTCCGGTGAACTCCGGGAAGTTGTTGGTTTTCATCAACCGGTCATACGCCTCATGCCAGAAGCCTTTATAGACGTAGTCATTCCATTCTGGAATAAGATTGTGGATCGGGCATCCGCTTGTCATGCCGCTGAGCATAAACCCTGTATGGCAGTATGGCGTACCGCAATCCATACAGCGGGCACCCTGGCTCTGCAACTCACATGCAGGCATTTCCTTATGGAACTCCTGCCAATCTTTTAATCTTTCGAGAGGCTCCCTGTCTGCAGGCAATGCTCTCTGGTACTCCATAAAACCCTTAACTTTGCCCATATCAATAGTTTAATCTTTTCAAAACAGTGCTGTACAGCTCTTTTTCGATATCAATTTCCTGACACACGTGCCGGATCATGAACATTTCTTTCGAATGAAGCCATAACTGCTTCATCACCGGTGATTCCTGCCGCCTTAATTTCGGCCATTGCATCAAGAGCTCTCTGGTAATCGTGCGAAATGATTTTGACAAAACGCTGGCGGAGGGTATCGCTGTCATCAAGAATTGCACGGCCAAGTTCGCTGCCTGTATAGGCGACATGCCTTTGAATCATAGACTGGAGTTCTGCAAACTCAAGCGGGTCATCGACAGAATAGAGACCGACCATTTCATGGTTGCAGTTTTCGGCAAACGTACCGTCTGCATCGTAGACATAGGCTATGCCGCCCGACATGCCGGCTGCAAAGTTCCGTCCTGTTTTTCCAAGAATAATAACGGTTCCGCCTGTCATATATTCGCAGCCGTGATCACCGATAGCTTCTACAACTGCGTTCAAGCCGCTGTTACGTACACAAAAACGTTCTCCGGCCATTCCTCTGATAAAGGCTTCTCCGGAAGTTGCACCGTAAAAACCGACATTGCCGATAATGATATTCTCTTCCGGAACAAAAGAAGAGGCTTTTGAAGGATAGACCACTATGCGACCACCGGAAAGGCCCTTGCCGACATAGTCGTTGGCGTCTCCTTCAAGTTCAAGGGTCATGCCTTTTGGAATAAATGCACCGAAACTCTGACCGGCAGAACCGGTGAATTTCAAATGAATCGTGTCATCCGGCAGTCCGGCAGATCCATAGGCTTTTGTAACTTCATAGCCGACAAGAGTACCGACCACCCTGTTGGTGTTTCTGATGGTGAGTATAGTGGAAACTTTCTCTTTGCGTTTGATAGCTGGTTCGCATATGGAAAGCAGCATGGTACGGTCAAGACTTTCGTCAAGACCATGCTCCTGATCAATGGTGCAGTAACTGGTTTCCAGTTCGTCAGACTCTGCTTTGTAGAGAATCTTCGACAAATCAATTCCTTGAGCTTTCCAGTGATTGATCGATTTTTTCATGGAAAGAACTTCGGTATGACCGACAAGTTCATTAATTGTCCGGACTCCGAGACGCGACATGTACTCTCGAACACCCTCGGCAAGAAAGCGCATGAAGTTTTCAACATGCTCCGGTTTGCCTTTGAAATTTTTGCGAAGTTCGGGATTCTGGGTAGCGACTCCAACGGCACAGGAGTCGTCCTGACAGCAGCGCATCATGACGCAACCCATCACGACAAGGGTCGTTGTCGCAAAACCAAACTCCTCAGCACCAAGTATGGCTGCTATAATAATATCCCTGGCAGTTTTAAGCTGACCGTCAGCCTCCACAACTATGCGGCTGCGCAGATTGTTGAGAACGAGGGTCTGGTGCGCTTCGGCAAGACCGAGTTCCCACGGCATACCTGCATGCATGATGCTCGAAACCGGTGAAGCACCGGTACCGCCGTCGTGACCGCTGATAAGCACAACATCAGCATGAGCCTTGGCAACACCGGCCGCAATAGTTCCGACACCAACGGTAGAGACAAGCTTTACGTTGATGCGGGCCGTATGGTTGGCATTTTTGAGGTCGTGAATAAGCTGTGCAAGATCTTCGATTGAATAGATATCGTGATGAGGCGGAGGCGAAATCAAACCGACACCTGGTGTTGAGTGACGCACCTTGGCCACCCAAGGGTATACCTTGGAGCCTGGAAGCTGTCCGCCTTCACCGGGTTTAGCACCCTGTGCCATCTTGATCTGAATCTCGTTGGCACTGGCAAGATATTCACTGGTAACGCCGAACCTGCCGGAGGCAACCTGCTTGATGGCCGACATTTTTGAGTCGCCGTTGGGTTCTTTGTGGAAGCGCGCAGGATCTTCGCCGCCTTCACCGGTATTGCTCCTGCCTCCAAGCCTGTTCATGGCAATGGCAAGAGTTTCATGAGCCTCCTGACTGATGGAGCCATAGGACATGGCACCGGTTTTGAACCTTTTCAGAATAGTTTCAACCGGCTCAACCTCTTCAAGCGGTACAGGATGCTCACTGAAATTGATATCCATAAGACCCCGGATCGTACAAAGATGTTCGCTCTGGTCGTCTATAAGGTTCTCATATTTTTTAAACATCTCATAGCTGCCGGTTCTGCATGAGTGCTGCAGAACATGGATTGCTTCGGGGCTGAAGAGATGATGTTCACCGTCGTAGCGCCATTTTCTTTCGCCTCCGGCTTCAAGACCGCGATTAACCTTGTTGCCTGTAGGAGGAAAAACCGATTCGTGGCGTTTGCGTACCTCTTCGGCCACTATATCGATGCCAATGCCCTCAATACGGGTTGGCGTACGGGTGAAATAGGCGTCAACAAGCTGGGTATTGAGACCGACGGCCTCAAATATCTGTGCGCCGCGGTAGCTCTGGATTGTGGAAATGCCCATTTTCGCCATGGTTTTCACAACACCCTTGACCGCTGCCTTTATATAATTTTTAACGGCACCCTTTTCATCCAGTTTCACCTGGCCTGAAGCGACAAGCGAATGAATTGTTTCAAACGCCATATAGGGATTGACAGCGCCTGCTCCATAGCTGATGAGCATGGCGAAGTGATGCACGGCCCTTGGCTCTGCAGATTCAAGCACGAGGCCGATCTTTGTCCTTATGCCGGCGTTGATGAGGAAGTTGTGCAGGCCTGAAACAGCAAGCAATGCAGGAATAGGCGCACGGTCTTTTTCAATCTCTCCCTTGTCGGAAAGAATAATAATGTTGACGCCCTTGCTTGCAACCTGTTCAGCCTGACGGTAGAGGTCCTGCATGGCAGCCTCGATCCCTTTGCCGCCTTTTGATACATTGTAGAATATCGGAAGTGTAACGGCCCTGAAACCAGGCTTGTCGATGCCTCGAATTTTTTCGAGTGACTGATTGGTTAAAATCGGATGAGGCAACCTGATCCGGCGACAATTAACCTCGGATGAGTCGAGCAGCTGCCCTTCGGTGCCCAGCATGACCATGGTTGAGGTTATAAGCTCTTCGCGGAGGGAATCAATCGGAGGATTGGTCACCTGGGCAAAAAGCTGCTTGAAATAATCGTATAAGAGCTTGGATTTATTTGACAGAACCGCCAGAGGGGTATCGTTACCCATGGATCCTACAAGTTCCACCCCTTTTTCGCTCATCGTCTTAATCTGCAGGTAGATATCTTCCTGAGTGTAGCCGAAGACTTTCTGGCGCGCAGTCAGGCTGTATTTGTCCTCATCAGGGTTTTTAAGCTGAGGGTGATCTTCGAGAGCTTCCAGATCAATCATGTTACGTTCGATCCACTCTCCGTAAGGGTTCTCACTTGCAATGCTCTGCTTGATCTCTTCATCGGAGATAATTCGACCTTCAAGGGTATCAACGAGGAACATCCTGCCCGGCTGCAGACGGTCCTTCTTGAGGATCCGTTCGGGTGCAATGTCAAGCACTCCGACCTCTGAAGCCATAATAACGAGGTCGTCTTTTGTGATATAGTAGCGTGAAGGACGAAGGCCATTGCGGTCGAGGACTGCACCAATCTGCACGCCATCGGTAAATGTTACCGATGCTGGCCCGTCCCATGGCTCCATAAGACAGCTGTGGTATTCGTAAAATGCTTTTTTCGTCGGGGACATTCCATTGTTGCCTGACCATGGTTCAGGAATAATCATCATGGCAGCATGTGCCATGGAACGGCCGGAAAGAACGAGAAATTCGAATGCATTATCAAGAATCGCAGAATCGCTACCATCCTCAAGGATGACCGGCTTGATATCTTCAAGAGCGTCACCAAAGACTTTTGAACGGATGTTTTTCTCTCTTGCATTCATCCAGTTGACGTTACCCCTGAGCGTATTGATTTCACCGTTATGGCTCAAATAACGGTAAGGATGCGCCCTGTCCCAGCTTGGGAAGGTATTGGTGCTGAAACGGGAGTGCACCATGGCAATGGCGCTTTCCATATCGGCATCATGCAGTTCAGGGTAAAACTCTCCAACCTGCTCTGGAAGGAGCATGCCCTTATAGACAATAGTTCTGCCTGACAGACTTGATATATAGAAATAGCTGCTTCCAAGAAGACCCGCTGTATATTTCACCCGTTTTGTGATGCGGCGACGAATGATGTAGAGCTTTCTTTCAAATTCAAGTTCAGAAACAATATCCTTTCCCCAGCCTACAAATAGCTGCTTGACAACCGGTTCTTCAGATCGGGCTGTAGCACCAAGGGTGTCATTGCAGGTCGGCACTTTTCTGAAACCGAGAAATTTCTGACCTTCAGCCTGTATCATCTGGCGGCAGATATCTTCTATAGCACGTCTCTGTGATATATCGGGCGGCAGAAAAAGCATGCCTACGCCATACTGTTTTTCCTCGGGGAGCTCAATATTTCTTTCAGCACATGCCTTGCGGAGGAACTTGTCTGGAATCTGAAGAAGAATTCCTGCACCATCGCCTGTATTCTTTTCACATCCAGAAGCTCCGCGATGTTTGAGGTTTTCATTTATTTTTAAGCCCTGCTCTACAATTTCATGGGACTTGACACCTTTGATATGGGCAATAAACCCGACACCGCATGCATCATGCTCAAACTGAGGATCATAGAGCCCCGTTTTTGACGTAACGTTCATATTTTCAGGCACAACTTTTCAAACAGTTTCAAAAAAAAGGCAAACGAAAGAATAAAGTGCAGAATATAAAAGTTTTTTAACAAAACAACCTAAAGCCGCACTCCTCCGGCAAAACTACGCTTTTCCCTGACTGGCAACAGCATTAACAGCTTTCTGCAAGGCTTCCTGATCGCCGAGGTAGTAACTTTTTATCGCTTTGAGATTATCATCAAGTTCATAGACCAAAGGAATGCCTGTCGGTATGTTTACGCCGACAATATCGTCCTCGGAAATATTATCAAGGTATTTGACCAGTGCTCGCAGAGAGTTTCCATGTGCTGCAATAATGACTTTTTTCCCTTTACGGATTTCCGGCGCTATTGTGTCGTGCCATAGAGGAAGAAAGCGATCAACGGTATCTTTTAAACATTCACTTAGAGGAATCTCCGATTCAGCAAGGCCGGCATAGCGTGGATCTTCACCGGGATAGCGCGGATCTGTTTTTTCGAGGGCAGGGGGCGGGGTGTCGTAGCTTCTCCGCCATACAAGTACCTGCTCTTCTCCATACTTCTGGGAGGTCTCCGATTTGTTGAGTCCCTGAAGGGCTCCATAATGGCGCTCATTAAGACGCCAGCTCTTAAAAACAGGAATCCACATCAAATCCATGGTATCAAGAGTACTCCATAATGTCCTGATGGCTCGTTTCAATACCGACGTGTAGGCAATGTCGAAAACAAACCCTTCGTCCTTAAGAAGTTTACCGGCAGTTGCCGCTTCTTTCCTGCCCTGCTCACTCAGGTCAACATCATACCATCCAGTAAAGCGGTTTTCACGATTCCATTGACTTTCTCCATGCCGCAACAAAACCAGTTTAATCATAATACGATCCCCCTTTTCTGGATATTTTTCTGTTCAAAAACAATTTTCCATCGCTAATTGGCCTGCAATTTAATATTCTCCACATCTTTTCTCAAACTTCATCATCACCATTGCATTAAAGTTCAGGAAAGAAGGCGTCAGATAGTTTTAACGCAGTGGTTTTTGTAAGAAATGGCTATAGATTTATAAATTGAAATATGATATCTTAAGTAATTTTTGGCGTGGATACCGGTTGCTATCTTACCGGGCTCCCCTGCCACTCAGTGGTATGAATGATCTGTAAATGCTCTTATACTGATAAAAAGACAATGAACGTAGACAATTTCAGGTTACAAATAGGCGGCAAAGAATATGTGCCCATCATTATCGGGGGTATGGGAGTCAATATCTCAACAACCGAGCTTGCTCTCGCGGCTGAAAGACTCGGCGGGATCGGCCATATTTCCGACGCATTGATCGGTTATGTCTGCGACAGAATATTGAAAACTTCGTATGTAAGCAGGAAAAGGAAAAAGTATGCTGCTTACAGCACCAACCCTGACAAATCCGCAGTCCTGTTTGACCTGGAAGAGTTGGCGGAAGCGCAAAAGAAGTATATCGAATATACGGTATCCCAAAAAACCGGTAAAGGCGCAATTTTTTTGAACTGCATGGAGAAGCTGACCATGAACAGCTCAGTCGAAACACTGAAAGTCAGACTGTGTGCTGCCATGGACGGGGGTATTGACGGCCTTACCCTTGCCGCTGGCCTCAACCTCCGCACTCTTGATCTCATACAGGATCACAAGCGGTTTCGCGATGTTAAAATCGGCATAATCATCTCTTCAGTCAGGGCGCTTTCCATCTTTTTGAAACGGGCAGTTCGTCTTGATCGTCTGCCTGACTACATTGTAGTTGAAGGGCCACTGGCCGGAGGTCACCTCGGCTTTGGAGCTGATGACTGGCAGAAGGTTGATCTACAGACCATTTTCGCTGACGTTCTTGCTTTTTTGAAAAAAGAGGAGCTGAATATTCCGGTAATCCCGGCAGGAGGAATTTTTACCGGTACCGATGCTGTTGATTATCTCAAAATGGGAGCTGCGGGTGTACAGGTGGCAACCCGATTTACGATCAGCAAAGAAGCAGGACTGCCGGCAGAGGTGAAGCAGCACTATATCAATGCGCGTGAAGAGGATATAGTGGTCAATATGGCTTCAACCACTGGGTATCCCATGCGGATGCTTACTTCATCGCCAACATTGCGCTATGCGATAAAACCAAACTGCGAAGGACTCGGCTATTTGCTGGAAAATGGCGGAACATGCACCTATATAGACGAGTATTACCAGGCGCTTGCTGCAAGGAAACCCGGAGAACCGCTTGTTATCAAAGAGAAAACCTGCCTCTGTACAGGCATGGCTAATTATGATTGCTGGACATGCGGCCAATTGACGTACCGCCTCAAGGAGACAACAAACAAACTTCCAAACGGGAAATGGCAACTTCCATCAGCCGAGGATATTTTTCTTGACTATCAGTTCAGCCGTGACCACTCTATAAAACTCCCGAAAATGGAAACCATTTCGTAGAAGATTATACGGCAGGAAAGGAGTATCTTAAAGCAATAGGGAACTTCTTTTCTGATGGCTGAAACCCGTCAATAAACTGCCGATATGAAACGAAAAGCAAGCTCATTTTTGTATACCGCACTTCTGGTGGTCATACTCGTGACGATTGTTTTCGTCGTCAATCAGTTGCATGCGGCAGCAGAGCTTCTCGATTCACTACTCCCTTATGCAGGAGTTGTTTTCCTTCTTTTAAGCACAGCGCTGCTGCTTGCTCTTCTTTACAAAGCAATCCGTTTTTTTTCAGTTCCGAAAGCGCCAGAGATGCCGGAACAGGAAAGCTCCAAAGGAATGGAGAGTTATTGCAGCTATCTGGCCGGCAGATTACCGACTCACTCCATGCATCCGGACGGGGCAAAACAGCAACGGGATCTGCGCTGGGTTCGAACAAACCTCAAGTTTCTGGAGGTTGACTCGCTTAACATCACCAAGCAGATCGCCACAAGAAACTTTTTTGTAGGGGCTTTTGCACAGAACACCTCCTACGGAACAACCACGTCCCTCTGGAATAACATCAAGGTGATATGGGGAATCTACACCATCCACAACCGGGAGCAACACCTCGGAGAGTTCATCAACCTTGTCCGATCCGTCTATGATTGCCTTCCTCTTTCTGATTTCAGAAAGGAGGAATTACCTGCCCATATCAAACCGATTATACAGTCTTCGTTCAGCAACACACTCTCTTCACTTTTGCCCGGGGGCAACCTGCTGACTCCGTTTTTTCTCAATCTTTTTCTTGCGGGCTCGACCAACACCTATATCACCTGCCTGGCCGGTATTATCGCAACACACCATTGCCAGGCTATGACGGAAAAAGAAAAAAAGGAAATTGTTCAACAAAGCATGTTTGAGGCGTCATTCATGCTGAAAGAGATTATCAAAGAGTGCAACCCGATTCTCTCAGTAACCATCAGCAAGGCAGTCAAAAACGCCGGTATGGACAGCCTCGACACCATCCCGCAACCATCCGCCGGGAGCGGCATAACACAGGATATCGTTTCACACCTTGCCAGCTCGCTGAAACAAATTATCAGGGAGAACATAGTTACTAAAGAATAGGTCCTATGGGACGTATAAGACCTATAGTACCTATATTTATAATCAGTCAGGGTTTTTGGCGCAACTCGCGGAAGAAATCCTGGAGCAGATTGCGGCATTTATTCTCCATAATACCACCAAATACTTCCGGCTGATGGTTGAGTTGCGCGCATCCGGTCACATTCATAACAGTCCCGCATGCTCCCATTTTTGGATCGTACGCTCCGAAAAGAAGGCGTCCAACCTTCGCATTTACAATAGCTCCGGCACACATCGGGCAAGGCTCGAGAGTAACTGCAAGGGTGCAATCATTGAGGTACTTGCTTCCAATCGTTGCCATGGCTGAAGTCAACGCAATCATTTCGGCATGGGCTGTAGCATCGCATAAAGCTTCAACCTGGTTATACCCTTTCCCAATAACATGACCGTTACTGTCAAGCACAACCGCACCGACTGGGACCTCTTTTCGTTCAAACGCTTTTATTGCCTCACGGAAAGCGAGCTCCATGCAATACGTAAATTCCATCATAATTAAATAAATATTGTTTTTGTTGGTGCCCTAGGACTTTACCGTAATCGTAATTTTCATTATACTGTGCTCTTTGCGCAATTTCCGGGTTCCCCGGCATTATGATTGCAAACTGTCGTCAGTAACCCAAGACCCAACAATATGAACATTCATGAATATCAAGGCAAGGATATCCTGAGAAAATTCGGGGTTGCCGTACCAAATGGAATTGTAGCATATTCGCCTGAAGAAGCAAAACAGGCTGCTGAACAGCTTTTTGCTCAGCAAACCAGCCCAGTAGTGGTTGTCAAGGCACAGATTCATGCAGGAGGCCGTGGAAAGGCCGGCGGAGTAAAGCTTGCCAAGTCACCTGAGGAGGCTTTTGATATCGCCCAGGAATTGATTGGCAAGACTCTTGTTACTCATCAGACAGGACCTGAAGGCAAAGAGGTCAGACGCCTGCTTGTTGAAGAAGGTATGAATATTGAAAAAGAGTTTTATGTCGGCATCACGCTTGACCGCTCAACGTCAAGAAATGTTCTGATGGTTTCGACTGAAGGCGGCATGGAAATTGAAACAGTAGCCGAAGAGAGCCCTGAAAAAATCTTGAAAATCCAGATTGATCCATTGTACGGGATACAGGATTTTCAGGCACGGGAAGCCGCATTTTTCCTTGGACTTAAGGATGATCAATTCAGAAATGCTGTGCGCTTTATATCAGCGCTTTACACCGCATATATTTCGATTGACGCAGCAATTGCCGAAATCAATCCGCTGGTGGTCACCAAAGAAGGAAAGGTACTTGCACTTGACGCCAAAATCAATTTTGATGACAACGCACTTTTCCGCCATAAAGATTTTCTTGAACTGAGGGACATCAGCGAAGAAGATCCTTTTGAAGTGGAAGCTTCAAAATCAAATCTCAACTATGTCCGCCTTGATGGCAATGTGGGCTGTATGGTTAACGGTGCAGGACTTGCCATGGCCACAATGGACATGATCCAGCTCGCTGGCGGGAAACCTGCCAATTTCCTTGACGTGGGTGGTTCAGCAAGCCCTCAGACTGTTGAAGAGGGATTCAAGATTATTCTGAGCGACAAAAACGTCAAAGCAATTCTTGTCAACATTTTCGGTGGCATTGTTCGCTGTGACCGCGTTGCCGGCGGCATTATCGAAGCTGCAAGAAAGATAGGCCTTCACCTGCCGGTTATTGTAAGGCTCGAAGGCACAAACGCTCCGATTGCACAAAAAATGCTTGATGATTCAGGACTGAACCTTATTTCAGCCAATGGTCTGCGTGATGCAGCGAACAAAGTGCATGAAGCGCTGGCATCGTGACCTGAAACAACCAGTACATAGTTAAAAAAACCCGCTCGTACCAGGCGGGTTTTTTTACGCCCATAAGCAACAGAAAGAAACGCCATCATTTACGAATGCATCCCTGAAAGACTTTAATATTCTTTTTTGTATGGTCTGGTAACAAAATCATTTCGGGCAAGTCAAGTATGGAAGATGATATTTGTTGTTTTTCAATCGAATAATTTTTAAGATGCATATAGTGTAATGTGTTTTATAATAAGGAGTTATTATATATAAACGGCATATATAATAAAGTTGAGATTTGGTTGTATTCTCTCATCATCACCCCCTAATTGTAAGTTTTTTTTGTGCTCCATGAGCAGTGGCCGAATTAAACTCCACGAAACTAACGCGTTATTATTTAAGAGTTTAGAGAGGGCCATTCGCTTCATATGTATCGGTTTTTTTGAAATCTATTTTCTAAAAGAAGCTATCCCTTTGACTTGGTCGATATAGGTTTAGCTATAGTATCTATTCGTGAATAGCGTAATGAAATCATATCCTTGCAGAATCGTACAGGGGAAAGTTATTTATTATGCCCTATAATAATCACATCCAAAGCAACGTACGAATTTCCAGAAATACCCTTATTCTGCTACTCTTCTTTGTGTTTTTTTCAGGCGGGTATGCTGTTGCAGAGGAAATCCCAGACAATGCTTTTTTTGCTTTAGAGGAAGCTGACTCAGCCGTGCATGAAGTTGCTGACTGGATAGTCAATTCCGGAGATAATAAGAGTATGCCATTTGTAATTGTTGATAAAAAACAGGGCAAGATTTATGTTTTTAGAGAAGAGGGGGTAATAAGTGCTGCTGCACCAGCACTTATTGGTGAGACTATCGGCGACTATTCAGCTCCCGGTGTAGGCGACAAAAAGCTCTGCGACATTAATCCTTATGAGCGCACCACTCCAGCTGGCAGATTTCTTGGCAGACGGGGCCTTAATTCGGATGGAACAGAAGTTATATGGATTGACTTTGATACTGCCATAGCTATTCACGCGATCCCGTCCAGCAATCCCGGCAAACGTCAACAGCAACGACTGATATCCCCCTCATATAAAGACAAGCGCATCACTCTCGGGTGTGTAAATGTTTCGAAAGATTTTTACATTAAAATCATCACTCCTTTGTTTTCCCGACAAAACGCCTTTGTTTATATCCTTCCTGAAACCATCCCGGTACAAGAATTTTTTAAATTTAAAGTCGCCAATTCGGGTATTTAGCACCAGTGTTGATGGCCATGTGATAAGCAACGATATATTTATTGCTTTTCAGGGGGTTATGGAGAGACGATTTACAATACAATTATATCGAGGGTACGGGCAAACGGGGATCTTTTATAGTTCAGGAGGATGAAGAGGAGATGGCGTTGTATCAAAAGCGAACTATGGCAAGCTTATTCTCTTGAGCTGTTTTCGAGTCGTTGATCGCATTTCCCTGCTCCATTTTCAATAGTTTTTTCTGCGCTACTAAATTACCCTGATCTGCTGCAAGCCTATACCAATTAAGCGCTTCAGATACGTTCTGCGTAACTCCATAACCCTTTTCATGCATTAACCCGAGAGCAATCTGTGCTTTTGCATTTCCCTGCATCGCTGCAAGACGAAACCATTTTGCTGCTTCTGTATAATTTTGATTGACACCGTTACCTTTTGCATACATCACGCCGAGATTGTTCTGAGCCATACTATGCCCCCGATCAGCTGCGGACATATACCACTTAATTGATTCAGAATAATCCTGAACAACTCCTTTGCCTGTAGCATAGGAGACTCCGAGATTGTACTGTGCCTTTACATCACCCTGTAAAGCTGCCAGCCGATACCATTTTGCAGCTTCAGAATAATCCTGAACAACTCCTTTGCCCGTAGCATAGGACACTCCGAGATTGTACTGTGCATCGGGTATACCCTGTAACGCTGCAAGACGAAACCACTTCGCTGCTTCAGTATAGTTTTGAAGAGTACCCTGACCTTTATAGTAAAGTTCACCAAGATTGTACTGTGCCTTTGCAAACCCCTGGTCAGCTGCAAGGCGAACCCATTTGGCAGCATCGACATAATTCTGCTGGACACCATCCCCACTATAATACATACCGCCAAGAGTATACTGGGCATCAGCATGACCATCTTCAGCAGCAATCTGTATATCTGAAATTATTTGAGGGGTTTCTGCCCTAAGTGTCCCGAAAAACAGCGAAGAACAAAAAATAAAGATAAAAGTTTCTTTCAGCACGGCGAAGCTAAGGATAACATTCAGTTATGGGCTAACCATAACCCCTGAAAAGCACCTGCATCTATAACTTTTCAGAAATGATATAAACCGAAATATTACTGCAATTTCCAGGCCGCAATATTAGTCTGTATCAAAAAATAAACCCTAACCGCTCATAAATTAATCAGTTACTTTTTAATCTACTGTTATAGAACATGGATTTACCCGTTTACGAATGCCTCAAAAGGACACACTCTGTCCCGGAAACATCCCGCGGATTGACAAGCATTCCTCCCTCTCAGATTAAATCCCAATAAAAAAATAGCGAAGAAGTAAAAAAACTTCTTCGCTATCAAAAACAACAACCTGCCTGGTTTTAACTTATCAATCATCAGTCATTTTTTCTACCCTGAATCATCACCAGTCAACACACACAACCAAACCCGACCCGTTGCTGCCATCTTTTACAGGAACATAATCATGCGTCATCCATCAGTTTTACATCCATTCATTAAGTGTGACGCGATTTCTTTCAGAATCTTGCGGTACTATAGAGAGTTTTTTTAAAACTTCTTTTTCTATTCGTATCGGAGCGCTTCGACAGGTTTAAGTGCGGCTGCTTTTCTGGCTGGCCAGAGACCAAAAAATATTCCGGTAAGTGCTGAAAATGCCGTTGCGAGAACAACCGATATCGGTGAAGTTATGACGGTCCAGCCTGCAAAAAAAGAGAGGATGAGGGAGATTGCGATCCCGAGAATGACGCCGATAAACCCTCCGCTGACCGTCATGCCAACCGACTCGACAAGAAACTGCAGCATGATATCGTTTTTTCTTGCTCCAATAGCTTTTCGGAGCCCTATCTCCCTAGTCCGTTCGGTCACCGATACCAGCATGATATTCATTATGCCTATGCCTCCGACAACCAGCGAGATGGCGGCAATAGAGCCAAGCAGCAGACTCATGGTTTGCGTGGTGCTGCTGAGCATCTTTTGAATTTCGGTCATATCCCTGATATTGAAGGAGTCGTCACCCTGTTTTAACCGGTGCCGCTTGATGATAAGGGCGCTGATCGCACTTTTCGTCTGTTCAATCAAGTTTGGCGAAGCTGCCTCGACAAAAATACCACTGAGATAGTTTTTGCCAAGCACACGGTACATCGCTGTGTTTACCGGAATAATCACGACGTCATCCTCGTCCTGCGATCCGGAAAATCCTTTCGCCGGAGCAATACCGATAACCGTAAAATTAATACGGTTAATCTTGATGGTCTTGCCAAGCGGATTGGTCGAGCCGAAAAGTTCTTTGACAACCGTCACTCCGATAATGACCACCTTTTCACGGGTCTGAATCTCTTCGCGGGTAAACCATCGCCCTATCGAAGGAATCGCCGCACGCATCGTACCGTAATCATATCCTACGCCTGTCAAGCTTGAACTCCAGTTTTTGTTGCTATACACCAGTCGTCCAACTCCGTTGACGACACCGCTGGCATTTTTTACCAGCGTATGAAGCGAGGCGATCTCGTCCACATCGGGAAACGTAAAGCGGGCAACAGCACCGGCCCCCTGAGCGGCTCCCCTGATTTTCGCCGATCCGGCCCTGATCGAGAGCATGTTGGAACCCATCGATTTCAGCTGTTCCTGCATTGAAGCCTTGGCTCCTTCGCCAAGGGCCATCATGGCAATGACTGAGGCAACTCCAACCAGAATTCCGAGCACGGAAAGAAAAGAGCGCATCTTGTTGGCCAGAATTGACTGAAAAGCCTGAGCTATAAATCCCATAACCCGGCCATCCTGCAAGAGCGATCCCTTTGTGGCGCCATGGATGTCAAAGCTGCTCTTCGCAGCAACTGCAAGAAAGGCTTCTTTTCCCTGTTTGCGCTCATCACTGACAATGACACCATCCCGCATGGTAATGACCCGACCGGCATATTCAGCAATCTCATTTTCATGCGTGACCATGATGATGGTTTTACCCTCTGCATGAAGGCCTTGCAGGATTTTCATGATTTCGGCTGAATTCTTCGTATCGAGATTGCCCGTCGGTTCATCGGCAAAAATGATCAACGGATCTCGAACCAGCGCCCTTGCTATGGCAACACGCTGCTGTTCGCCTCCTGAAAGCTGGTTGGGCGTATGATCAATCCTATGCTCAAGACCAACCATCTTGAGCCGGTCAATCGCCTCTTTGCGAAAGTTTCCTTTAAGCCCGCTGTAGATATAGGGGAGCCGGACATTATCGACAATGTCCATCCGCTTGAGCAGATGAAACTGCTGAAACACAAACCCGGCAACATTGTTGCGCACTCCGGCCTGCTCATCCTCCGTCATGGTGTTGACATTGTTGCCAAAAATCCGGTACTCACCCTTGTCGGGGTTGTCCAGAAGACCGAGAATCTGCAGCAGTGAGGATTTGCCTGACCCCGATGCTCCCATGATGGCCACAAACTCCCCCTGTTCTATAGTCAGAGAAACACCGCGCAGTGCATTAACGGTGCTTTCGCCGATCAGGTATGTCCGGTGAACATCGACAAGCTCAAGCATGCTGCTCATGGTTTTGATCGACGGGGCTGTTGGGGCGAAAAGGGATTTCCACCTGCTTTGTTTTTTGGTATCACAAAGGTGGTATCGGGTATCAGTACCAGAGAGCTCTCTGTTAACCCGTCAAGGATCTCGATGTTGCTGCCATCCTGCAATCCTGTCTCCACCCTGGTGTATCGCCTTCCTTTTTCGGTATCGTCACTTTTCTGGCGCACAAAGGTTTTGCCGTTTCTATTCTGAACAGCTGTGAAGGGTAACAAGAGTGCTCCTTTCTTTTCCTGCACGATGATCTTGATATTGGCGCTCATACCTGAACGGAACACATCGGGAATGCGGTCGGGAATAATATCGACATTGTAGATGTTGACGTTGTTCTGCAGATGTGACTCATAGTAGATATGCTCAACAGTACCGGTTACCCGTATGTCAGGATAGGCGTCAAGGCCGACAAGCGCTTTCTGCCCGATTTTCACGCGTCCGATATCGGTTTCATCGACAAACGCCTTGACGATAAGATGATCCGACAGTACAAAGAGTGAATCACTCGCCGTTACGGTCTGGCCGGGGTCGACACTGCGCACAATAACCTGACCATCCATAGGAGCGATGACTGCCGTCTTTTTATAGACATTGTTCCAGTAGCTCTCTTCACTTTTGCCTTGGAGTTTGGCTGCATCAAGCAGAGCTGCACGTTCGGTCGAACTGAGCATGGCAAGCACAGCTCCTTTCTTTACAAGACGGCCTTCCTCAACAAGAATTTCCTCAATTCTGCCACCAACCGATGACTGGATTTTCACGCGGTTCTGAGGTTCAACCGCTCCGGTTGTTGAGATTACCTGGCTGATGCTTCCTCGTGAAGGATGAATTTGATCAAAACGTTTTTCTGGTTGGCGGGTTCCCTTAAAGAAAAAGAATCCTCCAACTCCCAGAACTGCTATTGCAATTGCAATGCCCCATACAAGCGTATTCCTACTGACCTTCAAGCGCTCCTCCTTTTGACTGGATCCATTGAGCCTCGGCAAGCAGCATATCAGCCTCGGCATTGAGATAATTCTTTTTTGCGTTTACCAGATTGTTTTCAATAATCACCCAGTCGTTGAAGGTCACCAGACCATTCGAGTATTGGGCGTTGGCTATTTTAGAGCGATCGGTTGCGGCCAGTAGCTGTTTGTTTTGAACAAGCACTGCCTGACGGGCATCCTGAAAACTTTTCCAGCTCTGTTCGAGCGCGTTGTAGAGCAACAGAAAGCCGCTCTTTTCAAGGGCATTCTGCTGACTCAAAACGGCACTTGCTTTGGCTACCCGTGCCCGGCCGCTGCCGCCTTGATAAATGGGTACGGAAACCGTAACCCCTGCACTCCAGTTCGTCGCATCGGTCGGCAGGCGGTCATAGGTACCTCGACCAACCGAAGAGGTCAGGTAAAGCTGGGGTGAAAAGGCACTTTTGGAAGCATCGAGATCGAAACGCGCAGCTTTGCTTCTGGTGTCGAGCTGCTGAAAAAGGGGATGGTTTTTTGCGAGCTGGGCAAGATCGGGTTTTCTTTCCGTCAGGTCGTTGGTTTTAAACGCACCCTGAACCCTGAGCGGCTGGTGTGTATCGCGGCCGAGTGCTGAAGCGAGGGTTGTCTGGGCAAGCACAAGGCCGCGTTTGGCCTGGGAGACTTCAAACTGCGCCTGCGCCAGGTCGGCCTCAGCCTGACGAAGCGAGCCGATGTGTTCACGACCGCCCTGATAGCGGAGACTGATCAGGCGGACATTATTCTGTCGCCGTTCGGCAATTTCACTGGCAAGCCCGACAAGATCCTGTGCTTTGAGCAATTGGGTGAATGCTGATCGGAGGGCAAAGCGGACATTGGCCAACACAGCGTCATAGTTATACTGGGCTGCATTGATTGCTTCGGTGTTACTGGCAATCTGGTTTGCCGCTTTACCGCCATCATAGAGCAACTGCTGTGCCGACAAGGCATAAGAAGAGAGAGCGGAAGAGCCGAGCCCGGACGTTCCGTTCTCGATAGCACTCACACTGAGACTGAGTTGGGGAAGGCGGGAACCTCCTGTTACCTGCCTGTCGGCTTCTGCCTGCTGCAGGAGTGCAAGAGCCGTATAGAGATCGGGATGCGCACGCTTTGCTTCACTCGCGCACTGTTCCCATGTCAGGGAATCGTCGGCTTG
>Ga0118677_10006280_pt1 | contig 20226 bp, 12 predicted proteins | sample AliMusrvi5mmetaG_FD_86154 | JGI IMG/M metagenome (GOLD analysis project Ga0118677, IMG submission 86154)
CCCATTATGTTACGGCATATGGGGATTTTTTATACTTTTGCACCACAATTTGAATGGCCCAATAGCTCAATTGGATAGAGCGACAGCCTTCTAAGCTGTAGGTTTCTGGTTCGATCCCAGATTGGGTCACCCTTAATGATTTAAAATAAAAGTCAACTATCTGTTATTCAGTAGTTGGCTTTTGTATTTTGGCGTAATTTGCCCCACAAATGTCCAACATGTACTTTGAACCACCTAAATTCTCATTAAAACGATCACTAATCTGTAATGTATATTATTACAATAGAGCAATTAAAAGAAGTATAATCAGAAGTCCAGGTAAAAATCCGTGATGCCTTCCTCCGGAGCGATGACCGTAATTACCTCTATCATGGTATCCTCCATGCCTGCCACGTTCATATTGCGAATTCTGAATCGCGAGTACTTCTTCCCGAAATTCTTTTTTTTCTGATTGACTTAACTTATACAAATCCATCGATTTAATCTCCTCCAACCTGGAAAGTTGTATTTCTGCATCAGCAGATACTGATTTTTCTGGTGAGGCCAGCGCAATCGGATTTGTTTCATTTGATGCTTTGATGCTGCCAGGAATAAAGAGTAGGATAAACAATATTATCGACATGAATGATTGTAGCTTTTTCATAATCCTAATCTTAAAGTTAATTATTAAATAAAAATCTGGTATTAAACCCGTGATATGCGTTTTTATACCAATTTTCATTCCAAAGATTTATTCTATCTTTAAAAGAAGTTAAAATACCCATAATTTATTATTCTGACTACTTGTGAAATAAAAACTTTAAAAATGAAATAAAAACTAATCTTAATTTTTATAACTTTGGGAGTATTATTTCTGACAAGCATTATTTCTTCTAACACTAAGAATCAAATACTTGCCTTAAAACAAGCTTTTACCAGAAAATTTACATTTGAGCGGCTTTGGATACTTCCCGGACCGCATGGAAAGACACTGTGCCAGTTTGTGTAATTGAAGCACAATTAAATGCCAACCTGGTTCTTAAAAGCTCAACAGGGTAACGATGTGTCGCATGAATTGCTTAGCGATCGATTTAGAAGCATCATTTATAGTGAAGTTTGCATTTCGATGGCTACATGTCGGATCTGAAGCGCGAAGATGTCAGCACTGAAGGTCTTTCCTATGGGAAGATGATCGCATTCCGTCTTAATAAAAGGGAGGTTTTTGACTGTATTTACAGATGGCCCGACAGTACCTCTTTGACTTTTGCATTCGATTGGTAAATATCAACTAATTGTTCTTCAACACAATTTGGCCAGTATTAAATTATCGTTTAAAAATTAAAACTAAAACAGATGAAACAACTCATAATAACGCTTGGTATTACCTTACTGTATTGTCACTTTGCACTCTCCCATAATTTAGTAGCACCTGCACCTCCGGGTTACGATATTGTTCGGGAAGGAATACCACATGGGAAAATCGATACCATTACCTATCAGTCAAAAACCATTGGCAGCAACAGAAGAGCCATCATCTATACCCCTCCCGGCTATTCAAAGGACCTAAAATACCCGGTTCTCTATTTATTACACGGCATTGGCGGCGATGAAAAAGAATGGTTAAATGGCGGACAGCCACAGGTCATATTTGATAATCTGTATGCCGAAAAGAAAATTGAACAAATGATTATCGTAATGCCAAACGGAAGGGCGATGAAAGACGATCGGGCAATCGGCAACATTATGGCTTCCGACAAGGTACAGGCATTCGCAACATTTGAGATCGATTTAATTAAAGACCTGATCCCATATATAGAAAAAAAACTTCCGGTGATCAAAGACCGGGAACACCGTGCCATTGCTGGTTTGTCAATGGGTGGTGGACAGTCGCTGAACTTCGGCCTGGGAAACCTCGATAAATTTGCCTGGGTTGGAGGTTTCTCCTCTGCACCAAATACAAAGAAACCAGTAGAACTTGTCCCCGATCCGGAAAAAACCAAACAACAGTTAAGACTGCTCTGGATTTCCTGTGGTGATAAAGACGGTCTGATCACTTTCAGCAAACGCACAAGTTATTACCTGAAAGCCAATAATGTCCCTCATATTTACTACGTCGATCATGGGTATCACGATTTCAGGGTATGGAAGAACAGTTTGTATATGTTCTCACAATTATTGTTCAAACCAGTAGACATTGCTTCGTTTGAAATGATCAGCAACGTTGGCAGACCTGCGGAATCGAATATGCGTTCGTCCAGGTATCCCCAAATTTTACCCGACGGACATGCCATATTTCGTGTTAAAGCACCCGATGCACAAAAAGTACAACTCGACCTGGGTAAGAAATACGATATGGTGAAAAATGGTGAAGGCATTTGGGAAACAACCACGGATTCATTAACCGAAGGATTTCATTATTACTCCTTAATAATTGATGGTCTGTCTGTTGCTGATCCTGCAAGTGAAACTTTCTATGGAATGAGCCGAATGGCCAGTGGGTTCGAAGTTCCTTTTAAAGGGGATAGCTATTACGAAGTAAGAAATGTACCGCATGGTGACATCCGTATTAAACGCTATTATTCGAACATTACCAATAGCTGGCGTAATTTTTACATGTACGCACCTCCTGGATACGACCAGAATATCAGCGAAAAATATCCGGTACTCTATATTATACATGGTGGTGGTGAAGACCAGCGAGGTTGGGCTGCTCAGGGTAAAACCGATCTGATTATCGACAACCTGATTGCCGGGAAAAAGGCAGTACCGATGATCGTGATTATGGTTGACGGAAACCTCCCATTAAATGCTTTTGGCGGTGAATCGCTGAAAGTATTTGAAAAAGAGTTGAAACAATGCATTATACCGTTTGTAGAAAAAAATTTTCGTGTGAAAACCGAAACCCAGTATCGTGCCCTGGCTGGATTGTCGATGGGCGGAATTCATACCCTTTACACCGGTGTGAGAAATACCGACATGTTTTCGTCTCTTGGTGTATTTAGTTCCGGATGGTTTTCCGAACGGAAAGAACTTTCTGATCCACAATACGAATTTATGAAGAACAATACCGATAAAATCAACCGCAACTTAAATCAATTTTGGATTTCACAGGGAGGCAGGGAGGATATTGCCTGGAAAAATTGCCAGACGATGTTAGCTAAATTTGATGAGATGAAAATTAAATACACCTATAGTGAATACCCTGGGGGTCACACCTGGCCGGTTTGGCGGAACAATCTATACAATTTTGCCCAGTTAATATTTAAATAAATGCCATGATTCAACTAAAAAAGTCATTGTCAATATTTGTATCTTTAGTCGGAACCCTGGTAGCCATGGCTCAGAATAAGGATCTAAACAATCTGAACCAAACAACATTTTGTAACCCGATAAACCTGAGCTACCGGTTTTGCCTCGATGCCCCATCGAGACGCGAGGCTGCCGATCCTACGATGGTTCTATTTAAGAATGAATACTATTTGTTTGCTTCCAAATCCGGAGGATACTTTCATTCTGCAGATTTAATCCATTGGGATTTAATAACAACCAAAGACCTTCCTCTTGAGGATTATGCCCCAACAGTTGTAGAAAGAAACAACATGCTGTATTTTATGGCTTCCGGGAGTGCACCGATTAATATATATAAAACCGTAGATCCAAAATCGGGAAATTGGGAAGTTGCCAATTCTAACTTTCCCATTGGAATGATTGATCCTGATTTATTTTCAGACGATGACGGCCGGTTGTACTTTTACTATGGTTGTTCCAACAAGAACCCGATCTATGGTATTGAATTGGATACAAAAACGCTCAATCCAATCGGGAAGTCATTGGAACTCTTTAATAGTAATAAGAAAATATTCGGGTGGGAACGCGCAGGAGATTACAACGATAAAGCACCCAATCCATGGATTGAAGGTTCATGGATGACTAAACACGAGGGAAGGTATTACCTTCAATATGCAGGTCCTGGCACCGAATACAAAAGTTATTGTGACGGGGTATACGTTTCCGATAAACCGCTGGGTCCGTTTAAGCTGGCTGCCCATAATCCATGCTCATATAAGCCCGAAGGTTTTATTGCGGGAGCCGGACATAGCAGTACTTTTCAGGATATTTACGGCAACTACTGGCATATCTCGACAATGACCATTTCGCAAAAGCACATGTTTGAGCGTCGTTTGGGTATATTCCCTGCGTTTTTTGATAACGATGGTGAAATGTACGTTTATACCGGTTTTGGTGATTTTCCTTTTAAAGTTCCAACGAAAAAGATTTCCACCCCTGAGGAGTTATTCCCTCAATGGATGTTGCTTTCATATAACAAACCTGTAGAAGTCTCCTCTGAATTGTCCAATCATCCTAAAAATCTGGCAGTCAATGAAGACATTCGTACATTCTGGAGTGCCGCGACAGGAAATAAAGGTGAATGGATTACCGTGGATTTGCAAAAGAAATGCACGATAAATGGGGTCCAGGTAAACTATGCCGAGAATGAAACAAAACTCTTTGGCCGTAATCCTGACATTTATTATCAGTACCTGCTGGAGTATTCTTCCGATAAAAAAACATGGAAAACACTGGCCGATAAAACGCAAAACAAAACCGATGTTCCACACGATTACACCGAACTGATCATTCCTGTCGAAGCCCGCTACATTAAACTTACAAATTACCGTGTGCCAGGTGGTACATTTGCTTTATCCGGTTTACGTGTGTTTGGTATTGGAGGAGGAAATACTCCGGCAAAAGTTGAAAATTTTAATTTTTTGCGCGCTGAATCTGACAGATGTAAGGTGAAGCTGAAATGGACACAAAAACGGGATGCGGTTGGTTACAATATCAGGTACGGAGTTCAAAAAGATAAACTTTACCATAATTACCAGGTACTTGCGACCGATTCTGTAACGATAGGAAGCTTGAACAGTAATGCGAAATATTATTTTACTATTGATGCTTTTAACGAAAATGGCATTGCAAAAGGAAAAACCATCATTGAAGTTAAATAGATCGAATTGTACATACTATTTTAAAAATGATAACAATATGAAAAAATTATTGATCAGTGTTTTATTGGCCCTTTGCTTAAGCTTTATTACGAAAGCCCGGATACAAACCGGCGAAAATATTGCCATTGCGAATACCGATTGCGGTAAGGTGCGTGGATATGTGCGTAATAACATATTCGTTTATAAAGGAATCCCATATGCTGAGGCAAAACGGTTTGAAGCACCACAAAAACCAAAATCCTGGGATGGCATACGTAGTTCTCTTACATGGGGTCCGGTTGCCTATTTGGAAACGCCAATGACTACGGTAAATGATGAAATTGAATATCTATTCGATCACAACTTCGGATATGCAAGTGAAGATTGCATGCGTTTAAATATTTGGACACCAGGTATTAGTGATAGTAAAAAGCGGGCTGTGATGTTTTGGATTCATGGTGGCGGGTTCTCCGTTGGTTCATCTCAGGAATTACCATCGTACGATGGTGAAAATCTGGCAAAAAAAGGTGATGTAGTAGTTGTTACAATCAATCACAGGCTGAATATTTTAGGATTCCTTGATCTCTCCGCGTATGGAGAAAAATACAAATATTCAGCCAATCTAAGTATTCTCGATATCCGGTTTGCATTGGAATGGGTTAAAAATAATATTGCCAATTTTGGTGGTGATCCTGGAAATGTAACTATTTTTGGTCAATCAGGTGGTGGGGCAAAAGTGAATACGTTGATGGCAATGCCCTCTGCAAAAGGCTTGTTTCATAAGGCAATCAATGAAAGTGGCGCTTACCAGTCCTCCTTTTTAGAGAAAAAACAAACTCAGGCTGTTGGCGATTTGGTTTTACAAATTCTGAATATACATCCAAAGAATATTGATACCATTCAAAAAATTCCATTCCAGGTTTTGGCTGATGCAGGAAAAAAAGCCATGAGACAAATTGGGGAGAAAATGAGAGCTGAAGGAAAACCCTCCCGGGGAATGGGATGGGGACCCAGCTTAGATGGTGACTTATTGCCATATCAGGTTCTTTCAGAACAAGCCCTTGAATTATCGAAAGATATTCCTTTGTTGATTGGAACTGCAAAAAACGAATCTGTAACCTCTAATGCTGTTGGTTTGTCAAATGGTACCGAAGCACAGATAAAAGATTACATCAATAAACAGTGGAAAGATAAATCAGAGGCATATATAGCTGCAGTAAAAAAGGCTTATCCTAATGATACAAAACCTTCAGATTTGATAGATGTTGATTTAAGATTTCGTCCTGGAGCAATTGCTGAAGCAAACAAAAAATCGAACCTAAAAGGTAATGCGCCTGTATACATGTATCTGTTTGGATGGCAGTCGCCTGCAATGGGTGGTAAATACATGGCATGGCACTGTATGGAGCTCCCGTTTGTTTTTGACAATATCGATAAATGTCAGCAAATGACCGGAGGAGGGGAAGAGGCATATAAATTGGCCGAAAAGGTGAGTAAGTCCTGGCTAAATTTTGCAAAAACAGGTAATCCCAACCACAAAGGTTTACCTGTTTGGGAACCATATAATGCCAGCAAATGTGCTACCATGTATTTCGATAACGTTTGTCTTGTCAAATATAACCATGACAAAGAACTAATAGAGCTGATTAAATAATTAATAACCTGAAGTTCATGTTATTAAATTTCATTGCTGCTGACAAAAAAGTAATGCATTCAATAATTACTTTACTTATTTTATCCCTATTCCTTGCAAAGCTTTCTGCACAGGTTAGGCAAGCGCGCAATCCAATCATATTTGCAGATGTTCCAGATATGTCTATGCTCCGCGTCGGTAAAACCTATTACATGAGCAGTACCACCATGCACATGAGCCCAGGAGTTCCTATCATGAAATCTAAAGATCTGGTTAACTGGAAAATTGTGAATTATGCCTACAATATTCTTGACAATGTTGACCCGATGAACCTTGATAACGGGAAAAGTACATATGGAAAAGGTTCCTGGGCCAGCTGCCTCCGTTACCATAATGGCATATATTATGTTTCCACGTTTGCTCAATCTACCGGAAAAACATATATCTTTTCAACAAAAGATATCGAAAAAGGGCCATGGAAAACTTTGTCATTCAAACCGGCATATCATGATCATACGTTGTTTTTCGACGATGACGGGAAGATTTATATGATCTATGGAAATGGCAAGCTCAGAATTGTTGAAATGCAAGAGGATCTGTCGGGTGTTAAAGAAGGGACAGATCGTGTTCTTATTGAAAATGCCAGTTTACCTGCAGGAACGAATATCGGGCTTGGAGCTGAAGGATCGCAACTCATTAAAGTGAATAATAGATATTATCTGTTTAACATTACATGGCCACGAGGTGGTATGCGTACTGTAATTGTCCACAGGGCAGATAAAATTACCGGTCCATACGAGGGCAGGACTGCATTTCAGGATATGGGAGTTGCCCAGGGAGGAATTATTGACACACCTGATGGCAAATGGTTTGCATATTTATTCCGTGATTTTGGTTCAGTGGGCCGTATTCCATACCTGATTCCGGTAAATTGGAAGGAGGGTTGGCCGGTATTTGGTGTTAATGGTAAAGCTCCGGAGACACTCGATCTTCCCGTTAGTTCGGGTTTAAATCCGGGAATAGTTGCCTCTGACGAATTTACCCGTCGTAAAAAGGATCCTGCATTACCGTTGGTTTGGCAGTGGAACCACAACCCAGACAACAATCTCTGGTCAGTAACACAAAGAAAAGGATATCTGCGCCTGACCACAGGAAGAGTTGATACAATGTTTGTGATGGCAAAGAATACATTGACCCAGCGAACTTTTGGACCTGTCTCTTCGGGTTCGACCTGTATTGATGTTTCAAACATGAAAGAGGGTGATTTTGCAGGTCTTTCTCTCTTACAAAGAAAATTCGGACAAGTGGGAGTTAAATTCATTAACGGAGCGAAAATAATAGTAATGGTTAATGGTGAAAACCGCAGACCTGTTGAAGTACAAAGTGTTCCATTGACGCAAAAGATTGTATATCTAAAAGCAGAATGTGATTTCAGGGATAAAACAGATATTTCTCATTTCTTCTATTGCCTCGATGGAAAATCCTGGACGGCAATCGGTTCGCAGTTAAAGATGGAATACTCAATACCTCACTTTATGGGTTATCGTTTTGGCTTGTTTAACTATTCCACCAAAACTCCAGGTGGGTTTGTCGATTTCGATTATTTCCATATAAGCGATCAGATTTCGGGAAAGCATTAAAAAATAATTCAGATAAGTATTTGGTTTTCAATTTTAAATTAAAACATTACTAAAGAAGCAATTATGAAACGAAGTGATTTTCTTAAGACGGGTGCATTTGTTGCCGGTCTGTTTAGTTCTTCGAAGTCGTTCCCGATGTTTACTACACCTAATGAGAGTCCCCTGAAGCCATCCTCGATTCCAGACCGGATTTCAGGGTCATCGGAAGCTGTCCAGGAAGAGATCCGTTCAGCCGACTATCTTCGCCGTGCACAGGCAGATAAGTTTTTACCTAAACTGCCGGTTTTTGCTGAATCGTATCAGCCACCTACGGTGCAGGTCCTGCCAATGGCACTGGGGGAAAGAATCAAACGGAACATCGTGCCACAACGCGGCTTTTGTAGTATCGTGCCTGGCAGTACAGTAGGCGAGGGGCTTACCTCCGGCAATGGAGCAATGAATATCGAGATGACGGGCGATCCCTACTCGGAACAGATTCTTTTCCATCATGAAAGTCTCCTTTTACCGTGGAAAAGGCCACTCGAGGCTCCAAAAGTTGCTGAAATATTTCCACAGGTGCGACAAATGGTAATGGACGAGAAGTACCGCGAAGCCATTGAATTTGCTTTCAAGGAAATGGAGAAGGGTCCAATAAAGATGAATACATGGGGGCACCCCACCGTACCTGCATTCCTGATGCACCTTGATTTTCCGAAAACCGCTATAGCCAGGGATTATCTCCGTACTGTCGATTTCGAGAGCAGTGAGGCAAAGATTCATTGGGATGATGAACGTGGCAGATGGCTTCGTCGCTCTTTTACATCCCGTCCCGACAATGTCGTAGTTCAATTGCTTACCGCACCGAAAGGACAGTCGGTGAATGTCCGGATCACCCTGTCGGATGCCGAAAGAAGAATGCGTCCCGGAGCGGGGTTCCCGGGAATGCGTCAGGGGACAGATAGCGGGGAAAGTGAGATCCACCGTGACTTTAACGAGCAACGTCTGATTTACAAGTGTCGTTTGGATCCTTCCACCGACAATAGTGGTTATGCGGGAGTGACCCGCGTGGTTCGCAACGGCGGTTCAGCCTGGATGGAGCAAGGTACACTGGTCATTGAGAATGCCTCTTCTGTGGTATTACTTACACGTATTGAATGGTTTGCCGACTATAGCGAAGAAAAGGTGGAAGCTCTGCGGCTGGCCGTGGAAGGACTCTCACCTGATTATCAGGTAATGGTAGAGCGGCACCGCAAAGTCCAGTCGGAAGCTTTCAACCGGGTCACTGTGGATTTTGGCGGCAACTCCCAATATGGATTGTCAACAGAGGAACTATTGGCTGATCAGAGATCGCGGTTGGATTATTCGCCTGCTTTGCTGGAGAAGATCTTCGAAATGGGGCGCTACTGGTTCATGCTTACCAGTGGCAAGTATCCAAGTATGTCGGCCGAGGTCAATGCCAATATCAACCTGCAAATTTCACCAGGCCCGCAAGGCGATCTGAGGGAAGGTATGGATGCCTATTTCAATTGGATGGATAGTTTAGCCCCGGACTTCAGGGTAAACGCAAAAAATATCTTCGGAATGCGAGGTACCCATTATTCCCTTTGGCCAGATAAAGGTGTCGGTGTTACCTTTCATTATTCCAACAGCACTACTTCGGGGGAGATATGGCCTCATCCTTACTGGATTTCTGCCGGCGGGTGGTGTCTACGCCCTTTCTGGGATCACTATCTGGTAACGGGGGACCTTGAATTCCTTCGAAATCGCATTGTACCTGGCTTGAAAGAGCTGGCACTGTTTTATGAAGATTTTCTGACGGTAACCGACAAAGATGGAAAGTACATCTTCGTCCCATCCTTCTCACCCGAGAACAATCCCGGGAACACAAGCCCTTCGGCTATGATGGTGATCAACGCTACAATGGATATCTCGGTGTGCAGGGAAGTGCTGACCAATTTGATCCAGGCTTCGGAGATCCTGGGTATAGAAGCAGAAGGCATACCCAAATGGAACTCAATACTGGAGAAGATGCCCCCCTACATGCTCGAAAAGGACGGCACCTTAAAGGAATGGTCCTGGCCCGCTTTGCAGGAGCGTTACAGCCATCGCCATGTCTCTCATCTCTATGGAGCATGGCCAGGTGACGAAATTGATCCGGACCGCACACCGCAACTTGCCAGGGCTGCAATGCTGGCCGACAGAAGGCGCGTGCCGGAGAGATTGGCGGCTCATGGTCGCTGCCACCGCGCTCTGGTTGGGGCAAGGCTCAAAGATAGCTTCATGGTGGACACCGAGCTGCGGCAACTGATTGAGCAGGGTTATGTCGGAACAACACTCAGGTGCTCTCATGACCCGTATGCCAGGCCCATGCCCGATGCACAGGGCGGAATTCAAACGATTATGATGGAGATGCTGGCCTATTCTCGTCCGGGCGTAATTGAACTGCTCCCTGCACTTCCTCCCTCACTGGTAAAGGGATCGATTAATGGGATGCTTGCCCGTACATTCGCGAGGATTGACAAATTAGCCTGGGATATGGAAGCCCGAACGGTAGACCTGACAATAACCTCTGTGATAAAACAGGTCATTACTCTGATTGCCCGTTATGGAATCGAGGATATCTCTGCACCTACCGGTGTTTTAGCGGCATCGTTCCAGCGGGGCAAGGCTAACTGCGAAATTCAATTACCGGAGAAAAAGCCGGTTAAAATACATCTGAAACTTGGCCTCCACAAACCGATAGATTGGGTCACCCAGGTGACTTAGTACGAAGTTCATTCCGAAAAGGGTAAAAATGATATATAAATCAGCAGGGAAAATCTTGCAATCATTATCTATTTCACTGATCAGAAGAGAAAAAATCTGATATTAACTCCTGAATTAATTTAGATTTTTCAAATGATGCTCCCGGATGAAACAAGCCATGATAGACAATCTCACATGGAACTAATTATCTCATGGGAGGCTCAATGTAGCCATTAAAAGACAAATTATATACAAATTGGAACAGTTTCATAGATAATGGGAAATTCATCTTTAAAGATGCCCCAAATCGATGCAAAAATTGTTTATACCCACGAATTAAAGTCAGAATTCCTTATATTTGTCTTGAAAAAAAATGTGTCGGTATGGATATTTACGATGGTCCATTAATAGAAAAATTGAAAAATGGGGATGCTTCTTCGTTTGAGGTTATCTATAAGTCACATTACCGGCGCATTTTCCATTTTGCACTGCAGTACCTTCACGACGAAGAGGTCTGTTCGAATATTATTCAGGATGTTTTTTCTTCTTTATGGGACAACAGGGAAAAATTTACGATTGAGTCCAACCTGAATGCCTGGCTTTTTACAGTGACCAAAAATAAATGCCTTAAATATCTCAGGGAATATAAATCAGAGCAGAAACATCTTGGTAGTTTAGGTGAACAACGTTTGAGCATTATTCATGATGCCCTGAACAATTTGGACACATCACCAATGGCTTTTCAGGAAATTGAGAAGATTATTCAACAGACACTTCAAAGTTTACCTTCGAAATGCCGCATAGCTTTCGAAATGAGTCGTTTCGAGGAAAAGAAATATTCAGAAATTGCTGATGAAATGCAAATTTCACAGAAAACGGTAGAGACACACATCTCCAGTGCCCTTAAAATATTCCGTGTTGCACTCAAAGATTACCTTCCACTAATGATTTTTCTTTTCCGTTAAAAATATTTGCAATTTCAACTCAGGGTAAAACCAGACAAATGGGTTATACATTACAAATAGCGAAAAATGAAAGAAGAACAGCTTATCGATTTTGTCACGGGAAAGATCACCGATGAATCGGAGATGAAGAGGATTATGGACTGGATCGAATTGAGTCCTGAAAATCGCAAAATTCATAACGATATTTTAAACTGCTGGGCACTTTCGGGTATTCGTTCCGAAAATTGCCAGGTCGATACGAACGAACAATTCCGCCAATTCAAACGAAAAAACTTCAGGATCAGGCTGTTTTCTGAATATCTTAAATATGCAGCAGCTGTTGTAATTTTTCTTTCGGTAGGAGCACTTGCACATTACACGATTTCCTCCAACTCTCTCAAAAAAGATATGGCCTGGTGCGAGTTAACTGTCCCGTTTGGGCAAAGCGTCGAATTGGCTATGAGTGATTCCACAAAAGTATGGCTCAATTCCGGTACAAAATTCCGATATCCATCACGGTTTAGCGCTAAATCAAGGGTTGTTGAGCTTAATGGAGAGGCATTCTTCGATGTTGTTTCTGATAAAAAGCATCCGTTTGTTATTAAAACTTCCAATCTGGATGTAGAAGTGACTGGTACAAGGTTCAATGTGGATGCTTACAATGAGAATGACAAAACGAATGTTACACTTGTAAAAGGGAAGGTGGCAATACAGAATAAAAGCGGGAAAACTATTGCAGAGCTTCTTCCGAATACAAATGCTGAATTCAGTAAATCTGCCGGAATATTAAACCTGAAAAAGGTAAATGTCGAATTTTATACCGGTTGGACGACAGGAACCATTGTTTTCCGAAACGAATCGTTGGGAGTTATAGCAAAAAAGCTGGAGAAATGGTACAGTGTCGAAATTGTTTTCGATCACGAGGATATAAAAGATATTGCTTTTTCAGGAAGTATTTTGAAGAACAAACCGATAACCCAGATTTTGGAGATCCTTACTTTTACTTCCAGGATCGGGTATAAAATGGAATCCAGAAACAACTATCCAAGTGTAATTCACCTTAAACATTTGCCTATGAAGAAGTAGAAGTCAATAAAAAAGGTCGGAAATATTGGTACTATTCCCGACCTCTAAAGCCCTGATTTAAACGCATCAGGCATCCAATAAATTTTGAAATGCGAAAAATTATCCAAAACTTAATTTCACAAAATTATGAAATTTTTTTATCAAACTTCACTGATTAAGTGGAGATTCACAAAACTATTGCGAATTATGAGAATTACAACTTTTCTTCTCTTATTAGGTTTGATGCAAACCTACGCAACAAACTCCTATTCTCAGAATACTAAACTATCGTTAAAAATGGAAGATGCCTCCATTGAGGCCATCTTAAGCAAAATAGAGAAGGTCTCAGAGTTTCACTTCTTCTATCGCAGCAACGAAATCGATTCAAATATGAAGCAAACGATTGATATAAATGAACAAACGATAGATGAAGTCCTTAATTCCCTGCTCAAAAATTCAAACTTGACCTACAAAATTTTCGATAAGTACATTGCGATTATATCGAAGGAAAATGCAAACGAAAATATTGAGGGTCTTTTTCAACAAAAAACGATTACCGGCAGAGTAACTGATCAGACAGGTGCACCAATTCCAGGGGCATCCATTGTCGTGAAGGGTACAACCACGGGAATTACAACTGACAAAGGAGGGAACTACAAATTGTTATTACCCCCCGATGCCAGGATTCTTGTCTTCTCTTTTGTGGGAATGCGGTCGCAGGAAATCCCAATTAACGACAGAACCATCCTAAATGTGGTTATGCAGGAGGAGACCATTGGATTACAGGAAGTCGTGGCGGTGGGTTATGGAACTCAACGCAAGAAGGATTTGACAGGAGCTGTTTCCAGTTTGAAAATGGCAGATAAGGAAGACTTGCCAATCACGAATGTGGTGGAAGCATTAAGAGGTTCTATAGCAGGGGTAAATGTCAATTTGAGCGGAGTACCCGGTAGTAACGGGAGTCTGACAATTCGCGGGTTAACATCATTATCTGCAGGTAATGGCCCTTTGATTATTGTTGATGGAATTCCATTGGCAGGTTCCCTGAATGACATTAATCCTAACGATATTCAGTCTGTTGATGTTTTGAAGGATGGAAGTGCCGCCGCTGTTTATGGAGCAAAATCGGCTAACGGCGTACTCCTGATTACTACGAAAAGGGGGAGTTCATCAAAACCTGTAATTCAATTTAATACCTATACAGGTGTGCAGGATTACAGCCACCGGATAAAATTGCTCAATGGACCTGCATTTGCCCAGAAGACGATCGATTATTACAAGTCAAATGGAGTTGAAAATCCTGTTTTGCAAGATTATATGCAAGATCTGGAATACAAGAACTATCTTGACGGGAGAACCATTGATCCTTTCGATATCATAACACAAAAAGCGCTCATTCAAACACAGGATGTCTCTGTCTCCGGGAAAAACGACCGGACAACCTATTACATGTCAGGAGCTTATACTCATGATAAAGGAATTGTTTACAATGCGAATTTTAAAAGATTCTCTTTTCGTACTAATTTGGAGAATAAAGTCACTGATTGGCTTACCATAGGTTTTAACGCTTCCTTTTCGAACCGGGATGATTCAGGACTACCCGGCGACCTTCAAAAGGCTGTCGTTCTTGGACCTTACTCCCAGATGAAAGATGACCAGGGTAACAATTTGATGTTAGTCTATGGAGGTGGTGAAGCGTTGGCACAAAATCCAATTTTTGATGCTGCCCGCACTCTGGATTTGTCCAATAATCAAAATTTAACAGGTAACCTGTATGCTAAGATCGATATTCCTTTTATTAAAGGGCTAAGTTATCGTTTGAATTATTCCAATACATTTAACTGGAAGAAGCATTTTCAATTCACTCCCCCTTATTACCTCGAAGGACAGCATAATACAGGATCGGGATTCAGAGAACATTCAGATAGTTATGACTGGATTTTAGAAAATATCGTGAATTATAAAAAACATTTTGGTATTCATGATATTGATGTAACTCTACTTTACAGCCGCGATCACGGTGAATATTCGTTTTCCAGTTTGAGTAACAGTAACTTTTTTACCGAAGCGCTGGGATATGATAAACTGGAATTAGGCACAAATCCTGTAATTGCTACAAATGCTGTTGAATCTAATGGTCTTTCAACAATGGGCCGTATTAACTATCGGATGAAAGATAGATATTTATTGACCTTATTGGCTCGGAGGGATGGATATTCTGCATTTGGAAAAGGGAAAAAATTCGGAGTCTTTCCATCAATGGCTTTAGGATGGTTGATATCAGAAGAGAATTTCATGAAAAATATTAAGGCAATTAACAGTCTGAAACTTCGGTATTCTTACGGAGAGACTGGTAATCAGGCGATATCTTCTTATAGTTCTTTAACAAAAATGAGCCAGAATAACTATGTTTTTGGCGACGGTTCATCCACCTATATTGGATTAATTAATTCAGCTATGGGCAACAAGGATCTTACCTGGGAAACAACACTTGCTGAAAATGTCGGACTGGATTTTACTATCCTGAATAACAGGATTTCCGGATCTGTTGAGTATTATTCTACAAAGACCAAGAACCTGTTAATGCAGCGTTCAATACCTGTAATGACTGGTTATTCCTCGGTTTTTACGAATTTAGGAGGAATCTCGAATAAGGGTTTAGAGTTGACTTTGAGTTCGAAAAATCTAAAAGGTAAGGAATTTGAATGGAATACAACTGTTACTTTCTCTACCAATAAGAATAGGATTACCAGTTTGTATGGAACTGTGGATGCAAATGGAAAACCACTTGATGATATATCGAACGGTTGGTTTATCGGGCAGCCAATAGGAGCTATTTATGATTATACCTTGAATGGCGTCTATCAGGTTGGTGAGAATATACCTTCCCCATTCCAACCCGGGTATTTCAGAATTGTGGATAAAAATGGTAATGGAGCTATCGATCCCGATGACCGTAGTATCATAGGAAAAACAAATCCGGACTTTAGGTTGGGATTGGAAAATACATGGAAATACAAAGACTTTTCATTAATGGTATTTGTGAATTCATCATTTGGCGGTATGAAGAGTAATCCGATGTTAAACCCGGCCAATTATTTCCCTGATCGATTAAATATTATGGTTGTACCTGGAGAAGTTCCCTATTGGACTGCCGAAAACCGGAGTAATACAAGACCTACAATCGGATACGCCATGCCTTATACTCATGGATTTTATGAAAGCCTCACCTATGTTAGGATACAGGATGTCTCCTTATCATATGAACTTCCTAAAAAATTGGTTGCAAAAGCCAAAATAGGTTCGCTAAGGGTTTATATAAGTGGCAAAAACCTGGCCACATTCACAAAATGGTCTGGATGGGATCCTGAAATTGCCGGCATCGGAACCGGTTCTGCGATTGAAATGGGTGGATACCCGATGATGAAAAGTTATGTAGCAGGTATAAACCTAAGTTTCTAATAATTTCAAAAAAAAGTATTATGAAAAAATACATTCACGTTCCACAATTAATACTTGCAGGATTAATTATTACCTTGTTTACATCCTGCAACGAAAAAGTGCTACAAGAAGTTCCAAAATCCTTTCTTAGTCCCGATAATGCATACAAGAGTAAATCTGCATTTGAAAATGGTATTACCGGATTACATAGTTGTGTAAGGGATGAACAAAACATCCTGTTGAATCAGGGAGAGAATATGGTTTATGAAATGTCTGCCGGAACTGATGTGGCTCATATCGCCACGAGATACAATGCCGGTCCTGAACGATTCTGGGATTATTCAATTATCACCAGTACCTACCCGGGTTCACTAATGTACTGGAATTGGGCCTACCAGGAAGTAATCTGTAATGCAAATACAATTATTTCCAGAGCAAATAATCCCGAAATTGGCTGGACTGACGCCGAAAAAAATGCTATTGTTGGCGAAGCAAAATTCTTACGGGCTTATACCTATAATGTATTGGTAAATATTTTTGGGGGTGTGCCAATTGTTAGCGAGGAGATTGCAAGTCCCAAACTCGACTTTGTAAGAGCCACAAAACAGGAAGTGCTTGAATTTATCCAGCAGGATCTGGAGTTTGCAGTTCAATGGTTACCTGTCAATGAAAAAGCGGATGGACGAATCTCAAAAGGTGCGGCAAATCATTTATTATCTGAAGTATATATTAGTTTGGGATTGACAAAAAAAGATGCCAGCTTTTATGATAAAGCCATTACCGCCGCTTCTGATGTGATCAATTCCGGAAAATATCAATTAATGACCAAACGTTTTGGGGCAAAAAAGGATGAACCAGGAGACGTTTACCACGATTTATTCTGGGATTATAATATCAACAGAGGTTCAGGAAATCTGGAGACCATCTGGGCTCTTCAATACGAGAACCTGACTGTAGGTGGGGCAGTTAATTTTTCAAACTGGAACCGGGTCTGGAATTCACGTTTCTTTGACTTAAAAGATCCGAATGGTATTTCCGGAATGCAGGTTTGTGATTCCCTGGGACGTCCGGTTGGTTATATCAGACCTACAACTTTTTGTTTCTATGATCTATGGCTGAAGGATAAAAACGACATGCGAAATTCCAAATATAATATTCGTCGTGATTGGTATTGGAATAATCCGGCCTCCGCCTACTTCAGACAGAAAGTTAAAATGTTACCCACAATGGATACCCTTTGGATTATATATCCCTCCCTTCGGAAATGTGAAGGAGACTTTGCCGCAACCGGAAAAGCTTCCGGATATACTCCGAAAGACATTTACCGTATGCGTTTGGCTGAAACCTATTTATTAAGGGGAGAAGCTTATATGTGGAAGGGAGACCTTGCAAAAGCAGCTGCTGATATTAATGTGGTTCGCGCAAGAGCTAACGCATTACCGGCATTGCCTGCTGAGATAAACATTGATTTTATCCTTGATGAAAGGGTTCGTGAACTGATTGTGGAGGAACCACGTCGCAGAACACTGGTAAGGGTTGGTAAGTTATATGAGAGAACTAAAAAATGGAACTTTATAAGTGGTGCAAAAATTCAACCTTATAATGAACTGTGGCCTATTCCGCAAGCGGCCATCGATGCCAATTCTGACGCTAAATTAACTCAAAATCAAGGTTATTAATAGCGTAACAATTAGTAAATAAATGAAATAGCCATGGATGAGGAGATTCACAAGCCGAAATGAATCCGCCATCTGGCTATTCCATCTGACCTTAAAAAACAAATTTTATACAGATGAAAGGCTTGAAAGAATATTTCTTTCTGCCTTTCATTTTAAGACGGATTTATCCTGGGTGAATTATCCTGGTCAGATTGAGCTGATGCGCAAATCCTGTCAATGGTATCATCGTATGCTTCTTAAATTGTACTGCTATAGAGATATTCCTGAGACTGATTTAGCGATCCTGGATTAAAATTGCAAATGGCATACCACAACAGACTGGATTTATTCTCTTAAATAGAAATAATAACCACCAACATTAATGGAGTAAAATTCATTGATAATCATAACACTAAATGAAAAGTCAGATAAATTTTTATCTGGATTGGGACAATTGGTTCAGGAAATATTCCTTTGTAATATATTCCTTATCCGCAAAATCCAGATCCATATTTCTATCCCTGAGCATTCTGATTATAACTCTATGTGATTTGTCGGGACAACAGGCTGTAAATCCAAAGTATATTTACCTGAATAACTTCGACTTTAAGGATACGACATTATGCAAATTAAACGGACCTGCACGCATAATCAACTTTCATGGCAGGCAGGGACTCAATACTACAAGCATTCATAGTGTATTGGAGATGAAAGCCCATACGTTAAAACAGAACCAGGGAACGGTTACTTTGTGGGTTTTGTCCCTGGAGGATTTAAGTTCTTACCGCGATAAGGCGAATATGGACATGAATAATCCATATTTTAACAATTATCCGTTACTTTCAGATAATCTGCTTCCTCAAAATGTTGAAAGTGCTAATTTTAAATTCCTGTGGAGTACAAATTGGCATCCGTCATTGATCGTTCAGTTTGGGAAAGGTAATTTTTACGATGATACTTTTAAATACCCACATCTGGCCTTTGTAAGTGTCAGCCATTTCACTTTTCAAAACAAGAAATGGTATCAGTTTGCGCTAACCTGGGATCATGCCAGGGAACAGTATGCTCTGTATGTCAATGGAATATTGATCGGACGTGAAGATCATTTTACACAGGATAAAATGCGGCGCGACAGTATAAATTCATCATTGTACACTGGAAATCCAACATTATGCTATTCCGATATCCGTTTTTACGATCAGATGCTTTCCGAAAAGGAAATATATAGCAGATTCAAACAAGAGGTAACCGTTTTTGATCCTGAATTTGAAAAATCGCTTCAGTATACTTACGCCGGAAAGAACAGAAAAAAATTTGAATTTCAACCCTCCGGCGATTGGACTAAAAAAATGTCCGTTACGCTTCAATCTCCTTCCCATATCGACAGTTTTTATGTCCAGGGTCTCCCCATTGAGGTGAAAATTACCGACAAAGGTTTGTTGATTGAAACCATCAACAAACAGTATACAAGAGCTTTACTTGATTCACAGGTCTATGTATGGAGCAGAAAGGTTTTTGAAGGGGATCTGTATATTGAGTATGAGTTTAAAGTTCTGCGACCCGGCGGCCTTAGTTTACTCATGGTTCAGGCCTCCGGAATGAACCGGGAGGATTTTATGGCCGATTATCCTTTAAAAACCTCCGGGCAAATGAGAACGGTACACGGAGAGAATGTTCGGAATTATCATTGGGAATATTATCGCGAAATGTCTGATATGCGAAATGATGTCCAAAACTCGGCGTTAGCCAAAAACCCTTTTGGATTCGGTTTGTCGTTTAGTGAGTTAGATCAACCTGTTGATTACACCCAATGGAATAAATTACAATTCCTGCAGATAGGTAACAAGTTAGTGGGAGCAATTAACGGAATCGTAATGGTTGAGTTTACCGATAATGGATTTATTAATAATGGACCCGTATACAACTTTGGGCACATTGCCATCCGTTGTATGCTTCATTCCAAAATGCTCTTCCGAAATTTAAAAGTATATAATAGAAATGATGTTGAATTTACCCCTGTTCAAACAGGTAACTAATTACGAAAATCTTAGAATGACTAAACAGATGAAATAGCCATGGTTGACAAATCACAAAGCGAAGATGTATGTATCACCATGGCTATTCCATTTGGCCGCTTAAAAACAAATTATATAC